>Ga0207119_1151_pt1 | contig 10577 bp, 9 predicted proteins | sample Alteio_BWMinHeat_43_FD_153505 | JGI IMG/M metagenome (GOLD analysis project Ga0207119, IMG submission 153505) | Enriched cells from forest soil in Barre Woods Harvard Forest LTER site, Petersham, Massachusetts, United States -... | ecosystem: Environmental > Terrestrial > Soil > Temperate forest >... | reverse complement strand
AGGGCGACAGGCATTATAATTATCGAATTCTCAGAACCATGAAAAACAGGTTCGGTTCAGTGGCTGAAATTGGAATTTATGAAATGAGCGACAGAGGCCTTGAGCCAATACTTAATCCATCAGAGATTTTAATGACGACAAGAGATGAAGCTTTGAGTGGTATTGCAATTGCTGCCATGCTTGAGGGGTTGAGGCCAATGCTGGTTGAAATCCAGGCTCTTGTTAGTCCATCGCCTTATGCGACGCCACAAAGAACTGCTACGGGTTTTGATGCTAAAAGATTGGCCATGCATCTGGCAGTGCTAGAAAAAAGATGCGGACTTAGAATTAATATCCATGATGTATTTTTAAATATTGCCGGCGGCCTAAAAGTTGAAGATCCTGCTATTGATCTGGCAGCCATTGCAGCCATGGCTTCCTCTTTTCATGATGTGCCTCTGCCCCTAGAAGCATGCTTTGCCGGTGAGGTTGGATTATCAGGCGAGATAAGACCTGTGTACCAGATAGAAATGCGAATAGGAGAAGCTGAGAAGCTGGGTTTTAAGAAATTCTTTTTATCCTCTTACAATCAGAAATCCATCACCAGAAAATTTAAAAATATAGAACTGGTTTATTGCGAAACAGTTGATAAGCTCTTGAAACAGATGTTTTAGTCTATTGGGTATTTTAAGCTTTAAATAATTTGAATTGTGCACTTCGAAATCAATATGATTTTATCATAAAGGGCTATAAAACCATTCTTCTACTGCACGTTTTTCTCCCTGGATGTAGCTATTATGCCTGAACTCATTTTTTTCAGTGCTGTAAGTATAATCCAATGCCCATTCCTTATAGTTTAAGGCTAATTTTTCAATAGCCTGCAATATATATTCTAAGGTTTCGTCACTCATTGTCGGGTGAAGTGAAAGCCTTATCCACCCTGGTCTATGAGAGAGATTTCCTTTATCTACTTCAATAAAAATAGCTTTAGAGTATTCTTTTGTAAGATGTAGTAGATAATGGCCATATGTACCTGCGCAGGAGCATCCACCTCTTACTTGTATTCCGAAGCGGTCATTAAGGAGCTTAACCCCAAGATTATAATGCAACCCATCTATAAAAAATGAAATAACTCCAAGCCTTTCTTTAATATTATCGGCAAGTATATGAAGACCCTCTATCGTTTCCATTTTTTCAAACGCTCTGTTAACCAAAGTATGTTCCCTATCCATAATATTGTCAACACCCATCTGCTCTTTAAGCTTGATACAAAGCGCCGCTTTTATCGTAGGCAAAAAAGGCGGAGTGCCCCCGTCTTCCCTGTCCTCAATATTATCAATATAACGATGTTCTTTCCAGGGGTTTGTCCATTTTACAGTTCCACCCCCAGGGTTGTCTGGAACATTGTTATGATATAATGCGGAGTCAAAAATCAGGATACCTGGCGTACCCGGGCCGCCAAGGAATTTATGCGGAGAAAATAATATCGCATCAAGTTTTTCCAATGGATTTTCGGGATGCATATCAATATGGACATAAGGCGCTGAGCAAGCAAAATCAACAAAGCACAAACCATTATTTTTATGCATAATGGATGCTATCTTATGAATAGGAACAAAAATGCCTGTCACATTAGAGCATGCCGTCACTGAAGCTATTTTAAGAGGCCTGTTTTTATATTGTTCTAGTAATATTTCGAGATGATCAAGGTTCACCAACCCGTCTTCGTCTGCTTCAATGCATTCTACATCAGCTATTGTTTCAAGCCAGGAAGTATGGTTTGAATGATGCTCCATATGTGTTATAAAAACAACGGGGCGTTCTTCTTTTGTAAATTTTATTTGGTTTTTTAATTTTTCAGGTAACCGAAGACCAAGAATTCTTTGTAGTTTGTTTACTACTCCAGTCATCCCTGAACCATAAGCGATTAAGCAATCGTCTTCCGAAGCATTTACATGATTTTTAATAATATGACGAGCTGTATGATAGGCTACCGTCATTGATGTGCCAGTAACTGAAGTTTCAGTGTGTGTATTACCAACGAATGGTCCAAACTCTTGCATTATTCGCCTTTCTATAGGTTCATATAGCCTTCCACTGGCTACCCAATCTGCATATACCAAAGGCATTTCCCCATAGGGTGTTTCAAAAAACTGGCCATCGCCAATGGTTGACTCTCTAAAATGATCAAAGCTGAAAATTATGTCTGCTGAAAAAGCGCTATTGGTTAAACTCATGTTCTGAAGCGTAAATGAATAATCGTTAATATTTTACTAATCTAAATGTTCTCAAAGATAACAATTATTAGAGTATTTTTTTAAAAATAGGTGTTGAATATTCTTGACTATGAAAATGCATTAAGAAGGGATTCTTTAAAATATTCTCCCGATTTCGCATAATAATATTTTCAGTTATTGAGTTTTATTGTCAAAATGGTTGATTCATAACTACCATTTACATTAATTAATTTGATGGTATCAAATCTACAAAATGACTATAAAATTAATCTGCAAAAAAAATGAAAAACAAAATTCTAATTGCCGCAACGGCCTTGTTTTTAATCGCCTGCAGCAATGCAAACAGGAAAGAATATTCTGATAAATCCACCGCGAAGATGGATTCTGCTTATTTAAAAGCGCCTTTATCATCTATTGCCGCACAAGAAAAAGCGAAAGACAGCAATCGAAAATTCATCAGGACTGCTGATATGAAATTCCAGGTAAAAAATGTGATTAAATCTACTTATTCTATTGAAGATGTAGTGGGTAAATATGATGGATTTGTGACGAGTACCAATTTGAGCAGCAATATTGACCACCAAAGCGTTATCCCAGTAAGCGCAGATTCATCTCTTGAATCTACCTATTTTAATGTCAACAATACTATGACCATCCGTATCCCAAATTCGAAATTGGATACGGCACTAAAATCAATTGCGGCCTGGGTTGATTATATGGATTACAGGATTATAAAGGCTGATGATGTTAGTTTGCAAATCCTATCAAATAAATTATCTCAAAAGCGCAATAATAAGCTTCAGGAAAGATTGACAAATGCTATAGATCACAGAGGCAAAAAGCTTCATGAAACTACTGATGCCGAGGAAAATGTAGCTACGAAGGAAGAGCAATCCGACAATGCATTGATATCAAATCTTGCGCTTGCAGATCAAATTAAATACAGTACAGTGAACCTCACAATTTATCAAAGACAGGAAGTAAAAAAACTATTGGTTGCCAATGAAAAGAATATTAAATCTTTTGAACCTGGTTTTGGCCCAAAAGTTTTGGAAGCGCTTAAATTCGGGTGTGATGCTTTTGAAGAAATATTGCTCTTTTTTATAAGGATATGGTGGCTGATTTTAATTGGTGTTACGGCTTATATTATGTTTAAAAAATACAGGCTTAATTTCAAATGATAATTCGGAATCAGTAATAATATATTGGTAAAACCTCGTTAACAATAGGGAATTTAAAGAGGGGTAGATTTGCATTGTTGAAAATCCATCAGCATTCTAAACCCTTTCCTAAATACCTTCACCAAAACCTTGTCCGGAATGTCTTTCCGGATGAGGTTTTATTTTTTAGTCCTGACCCCTGATGCCTGACTCCTGGTAGCTATTTCATCTTCACCCGTTTCACCAGGTATGGCAATAGAACTTGCCTGAAACCCTGGTTAATATCTGCTTCGATATAATCTATACGATATTGGGTGCATTTGCTTTTTAGCGCATGTTGATATTCAGCAACATGTTTGGTATAACTGGCTTTAACTTCGTTTGGATATACCTTTATTTTTTCACCGCTTTCAATGTCAATAAACTGGTAAGGCCGGTTGTTAAAATCAAAATTGAACTCCTTGTTTTTATCAGTTACATGAAATAGAATTACTTCGTGCCTGTTGTATTTCAGGTGCTGCAGAGCGCCAAAAAGTTCTTCCTGGTCATTACCGCTATCCATCATATCGCTGAAAATAACAACTAAAGAACGCTTATGGATTTGTTCGGCAATAGTGTGCAGTGTAGAAGCAGCTGAGGAAGTTTTATTATGCTCATGTGCTTTTAAGAGCTTTTCAAGTTCTGTATAAAGCAGCTTAATATGCACATTATTAGAACGAGCAGGGAAGTAACGTTCAATTTCGTTGGAAAACAATGTCAGACCTACTGCATCACGCTGGCTCTTGAGCATGTATATTAATGATGCGGCACTATAAATAGAGAATTGAATTTTGTTGAATTCTGTTTCCGGGAAATACATGGAAGATGAATTATCAATAACCAATTGACAGCGCAAATTGGTTTCCTCTTCATACCTTTTTACATATAATCTATCTGTACGGCCGTATAACTTCCAATCTATATGTCTGGTGGCTTCTCCATTGTTGTATAGACGGTGTTCGGCAAACTCCACAGAAAACCCATGAAATGGGCTTTTATGCAAACCAACGATAAAACCCTCAACTACCTGCTTAGCCAATAGCTCCAGGCTACCAAACTGGCGCAGGTGTTCAAAGTCTAATTTATCTATATTGAGCATTTAAGTTATTGTGTTAATAGGTAATTAAGTTATTGGGAAAGGAGCGTTTGATAATTATTAACTCAAACTTGAGTTCTTATATTACATAACGAATCAAAAACTGCTAAAATGCAAATAGGAATCAATTAGCCACCAATAACTTAATTACTCAATTTTTAAATAACTTGTTACCTTTATTGGTTATTAAGTTATTGGGTATGGAGCTTTTAATGATTATTAACTCTAAACTGGTTCCCAGTATTACAATTTCAACTAAAGAATGCTAAAAGTAAATAGGAAGCATTTAGCAACCAATAACTTAATAACTCAATTTTTAATAACTTAATTTACTGCCAATTGTGCGTCAAGCTTCTTGACAAGCATATTTTTAGGAACGGCTCCTACTTGTTTATCTACTACTTGCCCGTTTTTGAAAAACAAGATTGTAGGAATATTACGTATGCCGAATTGTTGGCTTACACCAGGATTATTATCAACATCAAGCTTGCCAATGATGGCTTTGCCGTCATATTCTTTTGCGAGTTCTTCTATTACCGGACCCATTGCGAGACATGGACCACACCATTGTGCCCAGAAGTCAACCATTATCGTTTGACCTGAGTTTAACATTGCTTCAAAGTTGCTATCTGTGATTTCTACAGCCATTTTTTTATTTTTAGAATAAGAATACAAAAGTAAGAAAAGAAAAGTTTACTAATGGAGGAAAATCAGAAATGAAGTGCAACAAGTTTCAATTTACTAGTTGGAGACTGAAGGATTAATCGCTTTAAGGATCGAAAATGTATTAGTTTACTACTATCTGATTACTGTCACATTCCCGCTAAGATAATGATGAAATCCGTCCAGATCAACAAACTCCAATTGATAAATATAAACCCCTTCAGGTACTTGTATGCCCCTGAAGCTGCCATCCCAACCAATATGTGATGCTGATGACAGAAATATCTCCTCTCCCCAACGATTATAGATGCTGTAATGATAATTAATGATGCCTGTACCATTTATATCAAAATAATCATTTATTCCATCGCCATTTGGTGAAAAAGCATTGGGAATATAAATTGCAATAGTGCCATCAATAACTTTTATATAGCCATAAGCTGTATCATTTTGGCAACCACTAGTACCATAGGCCACAAGAGTTACTTTATAGTTTCCACTGTCTGTATAGATATAAACCGGAGATATCTCTTTACTACTGCCTTGATTGCCAAATGACCAGAGATAGGAAGACGCATTTTGTGATTGGTTAAAGAAATGCACTGAATTATTTGTCTTTACAGGATTTCCCGGTATAAAATTAAAATCTGCTTTGGCAGGAGGGATCATCGTAACAAAAACACTATCCGTCGCATTTGCAGGAGAACAATTGTCGCTTAGAATCACTTTATGCCAGCTACTTTGTAATATTTTAGTTGTTACAGATGACCCCTTCAGGCTACCAGGCAGCCAATTAAATTTCCAGTTCAGGCTATCCCCACCATGTGCTTTTGCTGATATACTAATAGCCTGCCCAAAGCACATATTCAAATTGCTGTCTAAAACCTTTACTTGTAAGGCTGGCTTTACCTTAAGTAATACATGCGACGTATCTCTGCATCCCTGCAGGTTGCTAATTACAAGGCTATAATTTTCCATATTTGGTAATTGTGCCTTGGCGTTTGGGTCACTTTCGGAAGAAAGGAAAGAATCAGGAATCCATTTGTATGTAATACCGCCAGCACCCTGCATGGTATATATTTGTTTATAACAAAGAATAGTATCTGGCCCGGCCGTGCCTTTTGGGAGCGGATAATACATGACATGCACCGTATCCAAAGCCGCACAATCTTGTGTACCATTTAGTTTTAAATAATAAATACCTGAATCTTTGGCTGTAATTTTTGGACCGGAGATTGTTTTGTTTTTTGGTGTGACCCAATAATAGGAGGGAATGGTATCTTTTACTTTAAGGACAACAGAATCATAAGAGCAGAATGTATATTTTTTGGCTAGGCCCGATTTTATCTGATCCCTGAAAACAATATTTACTGTATCGGTTGACGTACAAAACCCATGACTGACCCTAAGCCAATATTTTCCTGTTTTTGTAGCAGTGATTGAAGATCCCGTATCACCTGTACTCCAAAGGGTTTGGCAGCCTACGTTATTAGAGCCTTTGTAGAGGATATAAGATGTCCCGGAGCAAAGTACCTGGTCTGGTCCTAGATCTGCATGGAAATATAGGTGTGGGGCACAAAGTACTGTTTCTTTTAGCTTAGCATCACTGACGGTCATATTGGCATCTGACCCAGTAAATCCTACATCAGTTGAATCTATTTCATCATCTGTAGTAAAAGTAGAGTTAAAAAATTGAATTGTGGTGTCTTTTCCCAAACAAGGAGATTTTCCATCTTTATCAAATCTATATAACTCATTATTTTTAGGCTTCGTTGTTGAATTAAAATTATAATCATAATAATCCCATTTTAAGTAAAGAAACCCGGAATCTGCTGTGCCATTCATTTGCCATGAGCCTACAAATTCATTGTATCCTCCTACATTATTATTATAACCTGAAGTGTCATTATTTATGAGCTTGGCAAATCGAAAAGAGTCTTTTGAATCAAACCGAACATAAAAAGCATGTTTATTAATCAATGTATTATATTTTGAAAATCTTATCACCGCTCCCAAAGAATTATCAGTGCCAATTCCAATTCTTTCAATTTGAGAATTCATGTAGCTTCCCGTATCTGGCAAATATTTAAACCAAACAGGATTTCCGCCGCTATCAATTTTTTCAATATAATTGATTCTTGTATTCGTTTTGGAATGAGAATTCGGATCATAATATTCTATTAGCCCAGATGAATAAATATTACCTTTAAAATCAATCGTAGATGAAGCACCACCAAAATAGCCCCGATTGTAATAATAATTAGCGTTTGGGAAATTTATACTTTTTGTCCACTTGTAGTGGCCGTTTGAATCCAATCGTATCAGGCAATCATTTTTGAAAACAATATTATCGGCTGATTCAAGGTGAATCATATAGCCTCCATCTGGCATCTTTAACAGGCAATCCGGATAAGGAGTATAAGTCTCACCATATTTATATCCTATAGAGGGGCCAAATATTATGTTTGAGTTCGTGACATTCCCATTTCTATCCATTTTTACAACACTTATAAATGGCTTTGGGGACTTTACTGGCGCGTCTCTAATATCATGAGAGGAATCATTATAACCTTCAAATACGACCATGCATCCGCCATTTGTGGAAGCATGGCACAAAATATTGCCATAAATAGGTATTTTTCCTTGTGGAATATTTGCAGAAAGATTTTTCTGCCAAACAGTATTTCCATTCTTATCGAATTTGATGATGGCTGGAGGAATATTGTTTAAAGAGCCTGCAAATATATTGCAACTTATAAAGCAGTCATCTGTAGTATTTACAATACTGTGATTTACGAATACACCAAGGTAATCCCACAACCAATCACTTCCAAGATGATGGGAATTTAAAAACTGAAATTCAAACCCATGGGAATTGGTCAAAATCCTGGCTATGCTCTTGCACCATAAAATATTATGGCACTTGTCAAACCTTGTAATTCGTGCGTTTGTGCCGTAATAATAATTGATTGGGTCAGAAAAATAATCCTTCACAATATATCCCCCATTAGGCAAAGGCAATACTTCTGAGAGATAACTTTCAACATCATCAAAACCATTTGGAGTATATGGTATTTCGGAACGAAAAGGCTCCTGAGCATACGCAAATACCGCTATAAACAGCGTAAAAACAAAACCTAAAATTAGCTTCCTCATTTCAAATTCTTGCCTTATAAAGCGGAAGATAGTAAAAAATCAGATCTGAAGGTTAATGTCTTGACGTAAAAATAATAAGATGGGTTGCCTGGGGTTCTTACAAATCCCCGATCATCATGGTAATATTATAATATGATCTTTTTTTATCAGCAGTTTCAGTGAGTGATATGCCAGATTTGTCAGTTTTAAATACCGATAAATGTTTGTTCATATCCTTGCTCTTATCTGTCATCTTAAAACCAGCAGGCAAGCTTTGGGTCACCAGACTGAAAAGGTTGTTATAAATATTCTCAGCATTTACCGAGTCAAATCCTTCATAAAAAGTGGCATTATAAGTCCTTGCGCCTAGTTCATCACGAAAGAAAACATTTACCGTTCCCGGCAATTTTGCCGTGCAATCGTATGTAGTACCTACCATGTCCTTATGCATGGTTCCTAATACAGCTTTAAAACTATCAGGTGCAGCATTTAATATGGCAGTCAGCCCGTTCTTGAATGAATCTTTAGTGGCTTGGTTTATAGCATCATCCGCATTTTTTTTCTTTTCTACTTCCTCTTTATTTGCGGTGTTGTCATTTTCGAAATAATCATTCGTCACCGTGAAATAAATATAAAATTGACCTTTTTTATTGGTTTTTTCGCCACTGACAATATGTAAATGGACCGTTTTAAATTTGGCATCGGTTGTTGGTATCGCGTCAAACTCAGTTTCATTTGCAAGCTTATATTTTAATTTTAAGGTAGCAGCATCAAAGTGGCACCCCCCAACTTTAGTAACATAATCTGCAAATGCGGTTTCCATATCTTTTTTCTTTTTGAAGATCAAATCATGGCTGCCCCACTCCACATAAGATTTTTGAGTAAGATCCAAATATCCATTTTCCGTAAATCCTTCCAGCATTATGTTCGATTCTTTTTCATTTGATTTTATTTCAGCGAACTTATGTATGGAGCTATTAATAATCAAGTTAAGCTGCCCGCAGAGGTCAGTAGGCTTGTTTTGGGCAAATATATTGCCAGTGAGGCACAACAGAATAAATGTAATAATTTTAGTTTTCATGATTTTCCCTATTTGATTTAGATTTCCAGCTAACCCGAATAATAACCTTCAAATATAAATATATTAAGTATTTGAGAAATACTTTTATATCGACGGGAATTTCCCCCAATAGACCTTGGTCTCATATTTCATAATTACAGTGCCATTTTGTTGATATTTATCAAACAAATAGTGTAATTTATTCACAGTCTTTAGATAGCGGGTGTCATCTTTAGGGATTGCATAAGAACATGAATCATATCTCCCTTTAAGACCATCAAAATCGAAGATCTGTTGATTTTCAAATTCCTGAAGCGCAAAGGTTTCGGGTGCATAAAATGCTGATAATGCCTTCTCATCAATATTTCGATGATCTGTTTCCGCATAATCAATTGAGTTTTGAATAAGGAATTCATCATATTCACCCATAAAACCGCTTTGGTTTACAGGCCGCTCATTCCATATTAATATCACATATCCAGCAGGCTTTAATATCCTTTGAAATTCTTTCTTCGTTTTGCTTTGATCGAACCAGTGAAATGCCTGACCTGCAATAACAAAGTCGATGCTATGATCATCTAAACCGGTGTTCTCGGCTGTTGCTTTTATACTTTTAAATTTCTGATAATTATCCAAAATAGATTCAGCGGCATGGCGCATTTCATCATTTGGTTCAATGCCATATACGGTATTCCCATTTTTAAGAAACATTTCGGAGGACTTGCCGGTACCGGAGCCAATGTCAGCTATTATGGACCCAGATGTTAAACCACAATTTTTTACCAGGAAATTAATGATTGTTTCAGGATAGTCGGGGCGATATGAAATATAATCTTTTACCCGGTCTGAGAATCTTTGGGTTGAATTTGAACTCATTAATATTTATTTGATTCATAGACCCAGTGTCCGGGGTTCGACTGTATTTGTGTATAGCACCTGAATTTCTTTTTTGGTATTTCATATATGCAGCTCAGAAAACTCAACGATTTTGGATCGAGATTTCTCTCTTGTAACATTTCGTCTATAATCCTGTCCCGACCATAAAATGATTGTACAGCTCTCCAATCATCAGTTGTTCCATACATTAGCACACGCCCTATTACAAATCGAGCGTTTTTCTCCCAATCTATGGAGCTATATTCAACATCCCAAAATATGGTTTTGGAAAGATTCATTCTTTTGTGCCTTTTTAAGTGGTTCAAATATAA
>Ga0207119_1150_pt1 | contig 10583 bp, 9 predicted proteins | sample Alteio_BWMinHeat_43_FD_153505 | JGI IMG/M metagenome (GOLD analysis project Ga0207119, IMG submission 153505) | Enriched cells from forest soil in Barre Woods Harvard Forest LTER site, Petersham, Massachusetts, United States -... | ecosystem: Environmental > Terrestrial > Soil > Temperate forest >... | reverse complement strand
TGCTCCATGAATATTTTTAAGATAGCCATTGATCATATTTAAAATATAACCCTTCTGATACGATGCTCTGAAACTCCAACGACGTTCACTAAATGCACCCGTACCACTCTTTGTGTGTCCACCACTTCCAAAAATTTGCTCTGTTGGATTTTCTAAAAAGGCTTTTGGGTTTTGAATCAAGCGGCTTGCTAAACGAAGCCGTTGCTCCATATCTTCTTGACTAAATTGAACCACGTTCCAAATCCCCGTTTTACTCATTGACGTCATGAGTTCATTGGGAGCTGCTTGTTGTCTTATTCCAATATGTTCTTCGGGAAGACTCACAGAAACGTTAGAGCTCATATCGACGACCTTGACGGGAAATGGAACTGCATCCTTGTCAGTCGACACAAGGTCTACTTTGAAGTCGTTGTCTCCACCAGCCATGTTTTTTAAGCCCCTAGTTGTTTCGAGTTGTCGTTGATGATTTGAACCAGGCTTTGTCTGTACTCTGGTGTTAACCCTTCAATTCCGAGAATAAAACGGATAGCTAAGGTAAGAATGTGCTGGTCGGGTTTTTCTGAAGGCTTAAATAAAAATACCCCATTTTTTGAAGGAACATTTTTATCTACGATCCTTTCTCCAGCGACTAAGGTCCCCTTCGGATCAACTTCGATACAGTTTCCCAAAACAACTACGCTAAAGTAGCAAATCTGACCATTTCTCTCGTTGATGAGGAGCTCACAATTATTTTGGCCGTGAAAAAAAATGACTTTGTCTTGGCCATTGTTAAGAGCGGGGCGCGAATCGATGCGATTCAGGTGAGACGCAAGAATTTCTGTTTCAAAATATTTTTCGATGCTCTTTTGAAGCTTTTCACTGGGCTCTTTAAATTGGCAACCGATGACATCTTCATTTCTAAAAATCTGAATCAGATTAACATCAAACTTTTCTTTCCCGATGGCGAGTTTTGCAGAAAATTCTTTGCCCGGATCTTCGACACCTTCGGCAACAATGCCAAGTCCGCCCATAGAAATATTTGAAATACGTAAGTAGGGGCCTTTGACAGCAAGAGCTACGTCATGAAGGGGTTGTGTTCGAAACCGCGGATGTTTTCTTCTTGCATCGGACCAAGATTTTCGCCCAAACTTTGGTTCTTCCATGACTCCCTACCTGTATGTCAGAATATAATCATAGCAATCCTCAATGAAAAAGGACATCAGATACTTAAGAGACCTAGACCTTTGAGGAGTTTACGTTTTCTCTCGGTAAGAGTAACTTTAATAGATAAAAGGGATGGATTTGAATGGTCGACAAGAATTTTCCAAGCAACAGCATTATTTTAATCGTCGATCAATCAGACCCAGACCGTACCCAATTAAAAAAAAGTCTTTCGCAGCTCGGCTATCAATATATAGTTGAGTCTAAGGATGCAGGAGAAGCATTGACCAAGATAGAAGCGAATGCAAATACCGGGACTCCCATATCCCTTATTCTCTGTGACTGGAAGGCCGCAAAGGTTAACGGGCCCACCTTTCTCAAGAATATTCGCACATCTCCCTTTTCAAAAGAAACACCAATCATAATGCTGTCTTCAAACAATGATTTGCCCAATATGCTCTGTGCTTCTCACAAAGCTATAAATGGATACATCGTAAAGCCTTTCACGCCCGAAGCTATAAAGTCGAGCATGGAGGCTGCGTGCCCCTAATCCACCTCGGAGGATCACGACCGTGAAAACATTAAAAGTTCAAACAGAAAAACATCAGAGCTCAGTGACCTTGCGACTGTTTGGTGACATAGATGAAGATGCCTCCTTTCAAGACATAGAAATCGGAAAAGGAAAAGAAGTAATTATCGATATGTCTGGTGTTGATCACATCAACTCTCACGGAAGTCGCCAATGGATTAAATGGGCCCATTCTATTCCTGCAACAGTGCCCATTAAAGTTATTAACTGTGGGCCAATTTTTCTCGATTACGTCAATATGATTCACGGTTTTTTACCAACTCAAGGGCACGTGGAATCCTTTAAAGTTCCCTACTACTGCGAATCCTGTGGAACGGTAACTTTTAAAACCTATCAGAGTAAAGATATCTCAACACCGGTTAGAGATATTATTCCTATTATGGATTGCCCAAAATGCAGCTCCACCGCTGAAATGGATGTTATTTCGCCGAACTTTTTCAAATTTTTAGAGAAATCGAAGAAGTAAAATCTTCCAGTTGACTCCCTCAAAATTAGGCGATTAGCTATCCCCATTGTATAACCAATGCGAGGAGCCTATATTGAAAACTACATTGTTATCTACTGCCCTAATTTTAGCTGTTGCTTCAACAGCCTGTTCCCACAAAAAAGTTATAAACTCTGAAGAGACCAAAATGACTAAAAATGACCTCGTCGTTATCGACGCCGATTGGGTTAAAGACAAAGGCAAACGTTATGATGTTCAATTGAAGGTCAAGAATGTTTCTGACAATGACATCATCATTTTACTCAACGACATGCAGTGTTTTAAAGGAACAAGCCAAGGGGTTTTGAAACACACCTTTTTTAATACTGGCGAAAGAACAATCGACTTTAGAAAGGGTCAGTTGAAATCGATGCGTATGGTCTGCACTATCGGAGAAAAGACCGACGGTGATGATCGCATTGTTGTCGGACGTATTTTTGACAACCCAAATGCCGACGGTGCCACCCGCGGCAAAGTTTTGGGTCAAAATATCGAGTGGAAATACTCAGGTTCTAATTAATTTTTTTCCAAAATCTTAGGTGGAGCTTCTTGGAGCTGACGAAGGGTGATTTTATCCCCGACTTTGGCTCCGAGATCCTTCGCTGCAGTTGGCGAGATATTGATCCCTTGAGCAGCATCGTCATTAGAAGCTAAAGCATAAGCATAAACAGGAATAATGGCCCCATTCACTTCTGCTTCTAGTTTTTGACCAGAAATAATACCAATAGATTTCATCTCTGAAGGTCTTAACCCAATTGCCGGTAAAACTTTTAAGTTAGCAGCATAGTGAGATTTTATGCGGAATGTCCCAACGGAGATGACAGTTTCACTGACGCTGGGTAAAGTTTTATGTTCATCAGAAAGAACAACCGTATCCGGCGCTATTTCTTCTTGAATATCAATTTCACTGCCCTTTGGCATATCTGGAATCGATGAAATTTCTCGGGATGATTCAAACTCTTTGATTGAGTCAAAGTTTTGATAACTTCCAAATAAGCCTGCTGCGGTGACCATTGAGATTCCAACCAGGATTCTAAACTGTGATGAGTATAATTTTTTAATAACTAATTTCATAATAAATCCTCGCTTCATTCACTTAAAGATTGCAAAGAGGGGGCCTGCCCCAACACCTGTAACATATTGATTTTATGTATCTTTTAAAGGAATAAAAGAATAGGCCTTAGGCAACTGTCAAAGTTTTCGACAAAATTTGGAGGGACTTTTTATTGAACGAGCAAGTTGAAAGTGCCTTGGCAACCAGGACCCACGGGAAGACCGTTCATTTGGCTACAATCAGCCATGTATTCTGAAGGCGGATAATTGGGATCATAGAGATCAACATAAAGGCTAATATTTCCTGCCTGATTGAAAGTAGGAGAGCAGGTTGGAAGGGTCCAATCTACTGAAGGACTATTAGGCTGAACGGTGCAGAGTTGGCTCTTAGTTACACCATTAACCAGTTGCCCAATAACAGCCACGATATTTTCGATACCGCTGGATTGAACTCGGAGCTGCAATGTACTTCTAGAACCATGGGTTATCGTTCCGGGAGTAGGAGTGAGAGTGATGGTGTAAGCTATTCCTGCGGGTCCGACGGGAGTGGTGTTGGTGTTGCTCGAAGAGTTCCCGCAATTTTGATATTGGAGAAGAACAAAGGCCCCTAAGATGGCGAATAATACGATACTTACAAATTTGCCGTACTTCTTCACGATATTCCCCCTAGAGAAAACAAACAGATAGCTTTATTTTACCACAGGGTTTCTAAAACCACCAAAGCCTTACCCACTCCAGTCTTTAGTCAGGTGTGCGGCGAAAATTGTCATCGTACCCTATCAAGTCGAAACTAAACGGGTTCCCCAGGGCCTTTGGTTTGCAAACATCTCTTTCTGGAGAGGATTGTGGAAAGAAAGAGTACATCTCTAAAAATTTTGACGGCTTTTCTAGTCATGGCACTCGTGTTTCCTCAACAATTACGAGCCGAAAACAATGCTGTTTTAGGTGACGACCGCCTAGATATGCTCGCAGTAATTGCCGCCTCCTTTGGCGAAATCGTTCTTATTTATAAAACTCCCATTCTTTCTCCCGTCATCACCGCAGCAGGAAAAATTGCTTCAAGAATTGTCACACCGGTAACTGAAATGGAGACTGTGGGAGGAACAACGGCTGGTATAACAACTGCTGCAGTGGTTGGGTCAAGTATTGTGCTCGCATTAGGTCCCATTGCCGAAGGTGGCGCCGCTCTTGAGAGGGCCTATTCAAATTTTGATAAACAAGCCGACGATTATTTCACAAAAACTTGGGCCTATTTATTAAACGACCCCAAGCTCATGGGCCCGCTTACGAAAAACTCAAAAACTACTTATGTGCGAAGTGTCCTTAATGAATCTACTCGTCTTGTTGTCGAGGCTTTGAAAAAGAAAAGTCTGAATAACAATATAGATGCAGATCTACTCGCCTCAAGAGTTTTCATTTCGGATAACCACACAGCTTACCTACAAAAAGTGAAAGATGACTTTGTCATAAATGTGCCCCTAACTGAATTCGTTTACGGTAATGTTGTTGAAAGAGTGGCTCTAGATATTATGTCTGTCCTTGCCCTTTCAGATTTCAAGCCAAAGGTAAATGAAACCGCCTCTCACTTTTATGAAGACGGTTCTGTTCACCATTCGTACTCTCTTAATTTCCGAAATATGGCCCAAAGTGATGCGGCTCGAGTTTTTGCAGCGCAAACTCTAGACCTCCCCGTTCCCCAATCAAAACCTGAGCTCATAGAAAAAGAGTTTAAAGATGCTTTTGCAAAATACCTCCAGGGTTTTTACGAGCGCACAAGCGACTTCCCGTCGACTCTACCTGCTTTTGAAAAGAAATATCTCAGTGTAAGAACCCTAAGACTCCCCACTCACACGGGCCCTTTATCAGGCGAACCAGTTTTGGTTCCGTGCCGATTAGACTCAGATGGTGACAAAGCCCAAGAAGATCTCTTTGCTTTCACACTTTCTAAGTGCATGACCGTTCATCTTGATACTGTGTATGCAAATATGTACGGGAAAATGCGAGAACTCTTCGTTAAAAACGAAAATAAAGATCTTCACGCCACAAATAAACGAAGATGGGCCAATATGTTTTGGCGAATTCAGGCCAATGTGGCCCTCACTATCCTCCTCGACGGAGCCATTGCAGTGCCCATCGCATCGAAAATTAAGAGCGTCGGTAAGCTTGCCTCCCTCGGACGCGGAGCTATTCGTTTTGCTTTTGGAATGGGATCTTGGACAGCCACCGATGTGGCCATGACCGTCGCCTTTATGAACACAAAATATGATGAAAAAGCCACCGCTCCCCACTCAGATCTCACTTTTGCCATTGAAAAACTTATGACTGAAGCAGAATTTATAGACTTAACCCCTGAGAATGAAGAGGGCGTTCGTAAGGCCAAAGAACTCGGGGAAAACTTTAATCAATTGATGTTCAATTCTGACCCCAAACTCCTAGAGACAGTGAATGTGATTCTCCAGCTCCCGCAAGTGCAACCCGCATCCCATTGAAAGTTTTTCAGTGAGAGGGAAATTATGAGCAACAGCTCTCCACTGAAATTTTTGATTTAGAAAATTTTTCAGTCCAAGTTAAAAGCACCTTTAGGGTATAAAAGCCCTATTCAAATGGGGAAATCACCAGGTGTTTGCTTTTAGACGATCTAGCCGCAAAAAGTGTCACTTGCGGCCGGGGGGCGAGGCAAGCCCTACTTATTCTCCATAAGAATGGTTTTTAAACGGTTTTAATGGCTTTGATTTTGCAAATTCCCTAATGAGTTAGCAGATTCATATTTAATTTAAAGGAGTGGACCAATGCTAAAAATCAGTATCCGTATGCTTACTATCGCTGCCCTCATTGCAGGTTCTTCGGCTTTCGCCGCTGGTGTTGAAGACAGCAAAGACAAAAGCACGAAGAGCATCGAACAAGTTGCTTTAGAGAAGGAAGTCGTTGATGCAGCTGAGCATCCCGAAAAACCTCTCAAAGTTGAAAGCATGCTTAAAATGACCCGTTATTTGAACAAATCCCAAATTGAGGCTGCAAAAGACGTTAAGGTTAACGACAATCTTATGAACTCTGAAATGCTTGACCTCAAAGGCAGCAATGCTGACCTTATGGGTGAAGCTCGTGTCCTTTCATCTAAAGGTAAAGAAGCTAACTTAGCTAAGATAACAGAAGTTTTGACTAAAGCTCACAGCTCAGCTCAAGCAGATCTTCAAGATCCTGCTAAAGCGCAAGTGGCTTTAAAGAGAATTGCTCTTGAAAAAGTTTTGGCAAGACAACTTATTGTTTCAGGAATGCTCTTTGACAATATGGACGGCTTAGAAGCTAAGACCCTTATCGATGCTATTGGTGTCTATAATGAAAATGCAGAGAGAACTCTCGATGGTTTTTACCTCCATATGAATTTGGCTAAAGCTGCTTCTATCATCAGAGGCGAAAAAATGACCGATTCTCAAGCCATGGATAAAGGCGAAGACAACTATCTTAAATCCATTGGTTACAAAACCCGTGCACAAATTGATGCTAAGAAAAAAGAAATTAACCCTTGCACTGGTATTAAAGTTAAAGCCGCTGGAGCTTAAGACTTAGATTTCTAAGTGTTTTGAAAATTGAATAAGCATACGAACTGATGGGGAAGGACTATGGTTCGACGATTAATGATAATGCTGGCGCTCGTAGTATTAAGCGCAGGCGGATCGAAAAGCTATGGTCTTCCCCCAGATTTTTCTCTGGTCAGACACTCTCCGTATGCAGCCCTTGGTGTTGCACCGTACACGAGAGATCTCCCCCTCCTCCAAACCCGCAGAGATGTTCTCTTAAAGGCATTAGAAAATGCAAAAGACTCAAAACTCTATAAAGACGTCGTCAACGCTTATGACCTCACCACAAATCCAGAACGACACCCAGAACTTCTTCGCATTGATCTCAATATCGCCGAAGCCAGACTTCAATCTGTTAATTACTACGAAGCTCTCCATGTAAGCCCCTTTGCTTCAACCGAAGAGATTCAAAAAGCTATTGAGATCATGCGTGGGGCAACAGATACGTCATCTATCCAGTCGACCTTAACCCCTGATGAGCAAAAACAAGTCAGAACAGTTCAAACAAAAATTAAAACTATTGAAACAAATCTCATCGATGTCAAAAATCGAGCGGCCTACGACCAGTGGCTTGCCAATGAACATGAAAAGAAAATACAAGAGATGAAAGAGCCCCTTAACCCCCTTCATCAAGAACTCACAAAGCGCGATCGCTTTGGTCGCGAGGTAATGATGTTTGGTGCGGGCCAACTGGGTTTTATGATCGGAAATTCCATGGAGCTCTGTGGAACGGGTTGGTTCACACATAATAAAGCTATACAGTGGGCTTGTTGGGATTCATGGCGTGACTTCCAAGGTTTTAGCAGTCTCTTTGCTTTCGGTTTTGGCACTGAGGCTTGGAACCGTGGTTCGGCCTACTTTATGGAAAATTTCTTAAAGAAAGGCCCCAATGCTCCAACAAACTTTGGCCTCATCGCCGGTAGTGTCACAAGCAATTTGTGGGGCAAGTTCTATAACAACAAAGAAAGAAAAGTTTTCGCCAATTATTTTAAAGAAAATGCTAAACACGTTACCCCTTGGGGTGAAACGGTCATTGAAAGAGAATACGAACTCAAACGAGTTAAGTATCTCACAACTTATATAAGCCATCTGTCTCCCAATGACCCAAATGTTGTGAAAGCCAAAGCCGATCTTGAAGACGCCAAACAAAAATACACCAAAGATGTGGAACTCAGCACTAAACTCCGAAATGAATATTTAGGTGCCTTCGGGTCGTGGATGAAGAGTTACAACAAGAGTCTTTGGGATTGGGAAAACCTTAAAGAGCTTGGCATTTCTGTTGGTCGTATGTACATCGTTGTTAAAGGCCTTGATGAACTTCGTGGCATTTGGCAAGCTGGTAAAGGTTGGTATGTTTTAAAATCTAAACTCGGTCTTAGAAAAGCCGTAATAGAAAATCCAGACATGCTTAAAGATTACATGTCAAAAATGAAACCCGAAGATCGTTTAGTTTTCGACGAAATCTTTCAAAAGCTCCAATACATAAACGATCTAAAGGCAAATTTTCCTGAATCTAAAGCGATGATCGATACCTTGGTCGACAAAGTTTCAGCTCTTGAGCCACAACAAGCAGATGTGGTTTTCAAAACCTATAGAAAATATGTTTTTGAAAATTTATCTAACAAAGCCGATCAAATCAAACCGGCAATGATTAGAATTCCAGTTGTTAAAGGTCGGAATGCCCTCCGAGGAATTAATGATTTCTTCTGGCCCGAAACGGCCGGAAACGTTGAGATTACCGATGCTCTTGGAAGAAGGGTGATGACAGGAAACGCCATCACAGCCATTGTTGCATCAGCTTGGTCAGCTATACCATTCCTTTTTGTTCAACATCAATTTGATGAAATTACCGATAAAGCTTGGGATACCGGTCGACTTCAAAACCGTCTCGAAGAAAGTGTTTCAAAAATTCCAGAGCTCACTTCACGTTTTGTCTATAATCATGACTTAAATGATTTGGCTGCTATCAGAGCAAGCTTCTCCCAATATCAAGATGTTTGGGGGAAATATCGCGCCAGTGTTATTGGTCGTGACGTGATGGAAGATTTATCTCGATGGCAAACCATGAGACAAAACGAAAGCCATAGTCAAATTTTGACTAGCCCGTGGCTCACATGGATGCGTTGGCTCTTCGGCGGTCATACAGCCCATGATAATTATTTAGAAGCTCAGTGGTTAAACTGGATGCTTCGCGGAAGCTCCCTCACCGATCAAGAATTCTTAGCTAATGGTGGCGATGACGAAAATGCTATATGGCATGTGGATCCTGAAAAATTCCCTTTAGTCTTTCAATCTCAACGAGAAGATTATGGCAGTATTATTAAACCGTGGGACACGCAAAAAGTTAAAGACTATTTGGCTAAGCAACAAGATAAAGACGACTTTTACGAACTTCCCCTTGCAGTGACTATGCATGAAGAGATCAAACCCAAACTGTCTAAGATTTTCTTTTCTAATGGTGTTCCTGCTTGGCTCAACACGGTCAATAATGTATGGGATCACGACGCCACCGTTTTACAGAATATCAAAAATTGGTTTATTCCAGACATGGATGCCATTGGAGTGGTGGCTAACTCTCGTTATATGGGCGTAAACGCAGCTCCCATTTTAAATTCAGTAGAAGCCGCTCACCAGGCTCCCCATGAAAAACTCAAAATTCCAGGGAACTATCAAGAAAGTTTTGATGTGGAAATTGGATTCCTTCACCAACGTTGTCGCGCAATTTTAGGGGCCATTCCCTTTGAAAGGAAAACTTATTTCTCCCTTCAACTTGAACAGGTATGCAGCACCGATCTCCCCATCATGCAATATGCAAAAGATCAAAAAGGTGAGCCCATTGGAATTGGTTACAGTGAACTTCTTGAAAGTGATCTCTACAGTGAGCTTTCCGGCCTTCTCTCAGGCTTCCCTGTAATTAAAGACCCCGATGATTATGTTGACGCTGTCGCTGTGGCCCTGGCTGATACCTTTATGTCCCTCATTGATCAAAAGACGAAATTACCCTTGGAATATCAAAAGCTCATGGATCAACCGGAAAACCCCCAACAGGCTCAGCAGCAACGAGACGAAGAAGAAAAGAAAAGGGCCGCTCAAAATGTATTGCTCTCGGCTGGTGATCAACAGACTTTAGAGGCCATCTACGGCAAAGGCACCACGGAAATCCCCAAGCCTAGCGTTCGTGGAGATTTCAAAGAAGCCCTTCAAGAGGCTAAAGATAGGGCAGCGGGAAAACTGCCTCCAGAAGACCCTACAGAGGCACCAAAGGAAGAGAAAAAGGCCCCCATAAAGCATAAAAAGAAGGCCGCCGGCCAAAACTAGAAATTTTACAAGTTAGCTTTGACAGTGCGGTCGACCTCATCTATGGTCCTCCCAACGAAGAGAAATAGGGGTATTTCTCTTCTTTAAAAACAAATTTGGGGGGAATCATTGTGAGGGGTTTTTTAAAACTTTTAGTCCTGACGTCTATCTCCTTTCTGGCCTTAACACAAAATGCAAAAGCAGACTCGTTTGTAGATCGCTGCTTTCCAAAAGTTAATCTCAACAAGTCAAAAATTGTGTGCACTCTCAGTGATGAAAGTGGCGACTTAGTTTTCTCTCTGGCTCAATCTAAAGTTATTTCGGTGGTGGGAACGGGTCATTACGGCGAGATGAAAAAGAATTTCAAGGTTGAAAGAATCACTCACCTTCCTCCACGACTTTCTGATGTAGGTGTTTTGGATGAATCTGTTCGGTTCTTAGC
>Ga0207119_1148_pt1 | contig 10594 bp, 13 predicted proteins | sample Alteio_BWMinHeat_43_FD_153505 | JGI IMG/M metagenome (GOLD analysis project Ga0207119, IMG submission 153505) | Enriched cells from forest soil in Barre Woods Harvard Forest LTER site, Petersham, Massachusetts, United States -... | ecosystem: Environmental > Terrestrial > Soil > Temperate forest >... | reverse complement strand
GAAAAGAAAATTCTATTTTCACCTGAAAATGCAAGGAACTATTTAAAGGCTTCTTACGGATTGCCTCCATTATTATTAAGCCCTATTGAAAAACAAGTTCCGGCTAAAATCTATCATTTACCTGAGCGCAAAAGAGCCTCAAATACGCGTAAGCCGTTAAAAATAAATAGCCCGATTGCTTTTTCCATAGCTGCAAGCCTGATTTTGGCGTTTATTGTTTTCATAAAAAATGCTCAGATTGATCCCTCTCAAGTAGCCAAATCCGTAAATGCAGTCCATAAAAAAGCTATAGAACCAAAAGCGACTCCTAATTTGGCATCGACTTCCATTCTACCAAAAATATCAACCGATATATTTGAAGGTGAAACAAAAAGTATAGAACCTGTCTCATCTACAAAGTTTTACGTGATAGGTGGATCCTTCAAAAAAGAGAGTAATGCGAATGTTATGGTTCAAAAATTAATAGGTAAAGGATATGATGCGGAAGTGTTAAATACTGAAAATGGGTTTTTTCGCGTTACATATATTAAAGAACAAGACAGTATAAAAGCTGACTCTGACTTACACAAAATAAAAATAAGAGAAAACCAGGACGCCTGGTTATTAAAATGGTAACAATAAATATGGTATTTCTTCAAATTGCATCAGATTCTACTTCAGCTGTTTCCGGGGCACATGCCGAGCTCCCACTGTATGAACTTTTACTCAAAGCAGGATGGATAATGGTTCCGATTGTGATCGCCTTATTCATAGCTATATATTTCTTTTTTGAAAGATTGATTACGGTAAACAAAGCAGCTAAAATTGATCGTAACTTTATGAACCAGGTGCAAGATCTTGTACAAGATGGAAATATTGCCGGTGCCCGGTCTCTTTGTAAAAACTCTGACTTTCCTGTAGCGCGAATGCTTGATAAAGGACTTAAAAAAATCGGAAGACCAATTGATGATATTGAAAAAGCTCTTGAAAGCGCCGGAAAAATTGAGGTATATAAATTGGAAAAAAACTTGAGTATACTTGGTACTATAGCCGGTGTTGCACCGATGCTTGGATTTATTGGAACAATCCTTGGCGTAATTACCATATTCGTTCACATTGCAGCCAAGAACACGATTGATATAGGAACCATATCTGAAGGTCTTTATCAGAAACTAATTTCCAGCGCTTCCGGTTTGGTTGTAGGTATCGTTGCCCACTTAGGTTATCATTACCTATTGATCAAAATTGACAGGCAGATATTTAAGATGGAAGCAACAGCTATAGAATTTATTGACTTATTACAAGATCCTGCCGCATGAACCTAAGAAGAAGGCCAAGAACAACATCAGAAGTTAGTACTTCAGCGCTGAACGATATTATGTTCTTCCTGCTCTTGTTTTTTCTTATTGCGTCAACTTTGGCCAATCCTAATATCATTAAAATGGCTACGCCAAAGTCTGATAATAAGATTGTGATACCAAAAAGTGTTGTTGTGAATATCGATGAAAAAGGGGTTTATTATGTAAATCATGTGCCAGTTGCCATTGACCGTTTACCTTCTGCCCTCGAAACGGAATTAAAAGGCCAGAAAGATGTTTCCATCCTGGTGAACGCATACAAACTTACACCATGGGAAGATATCGTAAAAGTTATGAACATGGGAAGACAGCTTAATGTTAAGGTTTTAGCTGCCACCCAGCCTGAAAAATAACAATTATGGCTTACGCAACCAAATATGACCAGGTACAGCGGGAATTAGCTGAAGAAAAAGCAGCTGAAAGAAAAATACAACGCAGATCGTTTGTTGACTCGATTATTGTTCTTTTAATATTGGCAGGGATTGTATTTCTAATTCACATGCCTGGCATTAATCCTCCTATGCCGGACGCAAATGGTGGAATGGACATCATCCTTGGTAATGACCTGGTTGGTATGAATGATACCAAAGAATCTGTAATGGCTGGCGCTCCTCAAAACCAGGCTCAGCCGGTAAAATCAGAACCTGTACCGCAACAACAAGAGCCACAGCCAACTATACCGGAAAGCAAAGACCCCGATGATGTTGCTGTTAAACGGGAAAAGGTTACCAAACCAATCACCAAACCTGTTACCGAAGCTCCTAAAACGACTAAAGTAGTTACCACTCCAACTGTACCAGAAAGAAAAGCTGACCCTAATATGGGATTCAAGCCAAGTGATAAAGCAGGTCATGGTGGTACCGGAGGTACTGGTACTTCAAAAGGAAACGGTTATGTACCCGGAGACCAGGGTGGTAAAGACGGAACAAAAGATGGTGCATGGGAAAAATATGGTAATGGGAATGAAGGCACTGGCGCAGGAGCCCACCTTGCAGGTCGGGGAAAAAGAAGTTTACCTTTACCAGATTGTAATGTACAAGTTGAAGGAAAAGATATAGTTCAAATTGTAGTTGATAAAGACGGCAATGTTATTGAAGCTCACGGTGGATACAGAGGTAGCGGAATAACTGATGGCAACACCATAGCCTGCGATGAAATAGCAGCCAAAAAAGCTAAATTCACTGCAAATACTGATGCTCCAGAGCGGCAAGTTGGCACCATTGTTTATATCCACAAATTGCATTAATCAGATCATTCAAAGGTCTTTTCAGTGATTCGGCAAAGTTTTTGTATTTTTACACCCAATAATTAATTCGCTCGCCGGACATGAGAAATTTTACTTTTATTTTTAGTTTCTTACTTATAACCTTATCATCTTCTACATCTTTTGGTCAGATTAGGCCACCCGGTGATCCCAGTTATGAACCGCCTGCAAATATTGATACGATAATTGACCATCTTGCTGCTCGTGAAGCATTGAGTCTCCCTAAACCTGACTGCACTAAACTTGTTTCTGGTAAGGATATTGTGTACATAACGGTAAATAAAAAAGGTGTAGTTATAAGCGCGAAAGGCGGGCATAATGGCAGCAATATTACTGATGCCAAAACAATAGAATGTGATGAAGCTGCTGCAAAAAAATCAAAATTTAATGATACAGAGTGGGGGCCTGAAGAACAGGTTGGAACTATAGTTTATAACCATAAAATTGTACCACCCGCTCCAAAAAAAGTTACTCCTAAGCCCAAACCAAAAAAGAAATAAAGCGGAATGACCTACGCGCAAACGCTGGATTACCTGTACAGCAAATTGCCGATGTTTCACCGTATCGGGGCTGCCGCTTATAAAAACAGCCTGGATAATACCATTGCTTTTTGTACAGCATTATACAATCCTGAAAATAAGTTTAAATCTGTTCATATTGCCGGTACCAACGGCAAAGGATCAGTTAGTCATACACTTGCTTCCATTCTTCAGGAAGCAGGTTATAAAACCGGGCTTTATACATCTCCTCACCTTGTTGATTTCCGCGAGCGTATCCGGATAAATGGAAAAATGGTTGAGAAAAAATGGCTTACTGCTTTTGTTAAGAAACATGATTCCCTGATTCAAACCATTCAACCTTCATTTTTTGAGGTAACAGTGGCAATGGCATTCGATTATTTCGCCACGAATAAAGTTGATATAGCTATCATAGAAACAGGATTGGGAGGAAGATTGGATTCTACTAATGTTATTACTCCCCTCCTATCCATTATTACTAATATATCCTATGACCATCAGAATCTACTTGGTGATACGCTTGGAGAAATAGCCAAGGAGAAAGCAGGTATTATTAAAGAAAATATTCCTGTTGTAATTGGTAAGCACCAAAAAGAAACGGATCCGGTCTTTGAGAAAACCGCAAAGAAGCAAAAATCAAATCTATATTTTGCACAGGATTATTATAAACTTGAAAATTATAAGGTTACAGACGGGTTCTTGCATGTTGAATATATAAAAAAAGACACCCAAAATCCTATAAAAATGTCCTCTCCACTTGCAGGCATATATCAGCTGGAAAACCTCGCAACTATTTTAGAATCAGTGGATCTTTTGAACGACTCTGGTTTTAAAATTAGCAAAGAAAATATACTATCCGGAATCAAAAATGTAAAATCAAATACTGGACTTCGTGGTCGCTGGGAAATATTAAAAACCAATCCTCTTGTCATTTGTGATGTGGCCCATAACGAAGCGGGCTTGACAGCAGTATTTGAGCAGGTAAATTCGACCCCTCATCAAAGACTGCATATTGTTTTTGGAATGGTTAAAGATAAAGACATTAATAAAGCTATTTCTTTACTCCCCAAAGAGGCAATTTATTATTTTAGTCAGCCAAATTTACCCAGAGCTCTTGATGTGCAGGAACTTTATGATCATGCTGTAAAATCAGGGCTATTTGGCTCTACCTATAGTACTGTACCAGAAGCATATAAAGCTGCTTTATCAAAAGCAAAATCAAATGATATTGTTCTCATCGTAGGCAGTATCTTTGTTGCCGCAGAGATATTAGGAATGGATAAATAATATCTCTTTTTTGCGATTAAAAATCCTGCATGCTCTATCTTTTTACAAGCATCATATTTACTGCCTTGCTTTATATTATTTTTAAGGCATTCGCAAGGTATGGAGTAGATCCGCTGCCTGCGATTGTTTTTAATTATACTGCCAGGGTAATCTTGGGTCTAATCATTGATCCGGAAGGCTTAACGACCTATGTCCAGAAAGCTCCTCCCCTGTTGCTGGCATTATGTATCGGAACAGGCATATTATTTATTGCTGTATTTTCCCTGGTGAGCAAAGGCACAAGAACTTTAGGCGTAACAGCTACGACCATCGTATCAAGAATGTCAATGGTTATACCTGCAGCCTTTTCCATTATATATTATAAAGAGAGCTTGGGGTGGATGAAATTTACTGGTATTCTACTGGCTATGATTGCAATATACTTTACAGTTTATGAAAAAAAAATAAAAGTACTTACTAATCACGGTGCAACAAAAAAAAGCAAAAAGGCTCTTTGGCTGCCTATATTTTTGTTCTTAGGCGGTGGATTTGCAGATACATTACTAAGAATGGCACAAATAGAATACATGCCCCTTAAACTGGACTACGTCTATATTGATATTCTGTACAGTGTCTCTGCCATCACTGGGATCATTGCATTAATAGTAACCAGAACATCTTTTAAAACCATATTCAAGAAGCAAAATATAATCTGGGGATTTATCTTAGGCGCAGATAATTATGTAGCGTTGCTATTATTTCTTTTAGCGCTCACTAAAGGTAAATTACAGGGCTCACAAGTATTTCCCATTAATAGCGTCGGGATCGTCCTCTTCTCAACAGTATTCGCCATTATTTTTTATCATGAAAAAATGCAGACGAATAAAATCATAGGACTTTGCCTTGCAATAAGCGCAATATTATTAATCAGTCTTTCCTAATCTATTCACTTGTAATTACCAACAGTTTCATCTTCTCTTTAGAAATGGTTTAATTAGTCGACCCTTAACAACTCGGTTTTAGATTTCTGATCAAATCAATTTGTTTATTGCCCAGTAAGAGGTTGAGCCAAAAAATAATGTTTTGGCACATTTTATTCAGGTATTGCCTGAAGTTAAATGCGGTTGCAGCCATAATTGCATTGATTTGATCGCCTTGAGTGCCTTTAAGGAAGTTTTTTGCCATTCTGCAATCGGATTTAATATGGCCTATTATTGGTTCAATGGCTGCTCTTTTACGGCAAAGTGCACTTTTTACTCTTTTCTGATATGTACTTTTGGCAGGTTGGTTGTTATCCGGTAATATTACCTGGGTTAGTTCAATGGCCTTAGCTCCTCTAAACCCTCTATCTACAACAGCCTTTGCAAAACTTTTTCCAGTGATTTTTTTTGTGTTAACAATAATTGGTTCAAATGTTTGACTATCATGAGGATTGCCTTTAAAAGTTTCTACCCCAACAATGATATTAGGCCCCGGTAACATTGCAAATCCGACTTTGGCGCCAAATTCATAAGGCTTATGAGCTTTCCCTTTAGCAATACAGGATGTTTCAGGTTCATGGAGACTGTAAATTTTGTTTTTGTCATCTCTTTTTTGTGAAAGGACCTTTTTAAACAAATCTATCTCATATCCATATTTTGCAATCGTTTCCAATTCAAGCTTCCTTTCCAAGTCCCGAACCAGACGGCCCGCAATAATTTTAATTTTTTTCCTCGCTTTTTTCCCTTCCGCCTGTCTTTTGGGATGATGTGAAAAACGCATCTTGATTTTAAGGCCTTTTAATGTCTGAGTATATGTCTGCCTGAGTTTAATGTCCTCATCTTTAGCAATTTTAATACATTTATCAATGATCTTAACCTGCAATTTTACATCAGTAGGAAAAGTGATGTTCTTTTCTTCTACGGTAGTATCAACCAATACAACTTCCTTCTTTTTTATTTCAGCACTGAATAAATTGACGCTTATGGAAAATATCTTTTCAACGCCTTCTTTTCCAATTCGATTTCTAAAATGAACAAGATCACTAGGGTCACAAGGTTGCTCCCATTGAAAATAGGCCTCCCCACAAAAAAACTGGTAATAGGGATTGGCGATCCAGGATGGTATAAGAGCCTCATCTGAAAGATTATACATCTGCTTCAAAATGAGAAGTCCAACCATCATTCTTATCGGCTTTGATGGTGTTCCGGTATTTGAATAATAAACTGAAAATTCGTTCTCAATTGATTTCCAATCTATTGAACTGGCAAGTCTAATAAGTTTATGTTTGGGGTCAATAAAACTCATAAGCAATGGCCTGAATATATCTCCCTGGTGCTGATTTGGTGATTTTCCGAGCATAAAGATTGCAAGCTTTTTGAGCAACTTCGCTAAAATCCGGCAAATTTGTACAATCAAAACAAAAATATTATCAACATATAATGTTGATAAATAGATTATTATGCCTTTGCTAAGGGTTGACTAATTAATTGACATAGTACTTTCAATGTGATGAAGATTATTAATTTTAAACGATAAAATAATTTTCGCAAGCTTTTCTATAGTTCGTATTTCCTCTTCGAGAGTTTTTTTCAACCAAGCTGCTACCTCCCTTTCTCCCATTTCATTTGCATAGGTAAAAGCGCTTCCATAGTTTGCTATGTCACATTGCTTTATATCCCGAAGTCCATCAATGATACTACTATCATCATTTTCCATAAGGGCTTTTTTTGACTTTTTTAAACCTGAATGGATCATCTCAACCACATATTTATTTTTTGTTTTGCCTGGTTTTAACCCCATGAAATCATAAATTTCTTTCAATCTTTTTAAATTTTATACCTTCATATCTAGTTGGTAACAAATATATTGAATCATTTCATTTGATTTTGCAAGCTTTTTTATTTTAGCTAAAGCAATGCCTTGTTTTTTTTCCGCATCGAAAAGCGAATTCAAATTTTCGATCAGTAATCCCGACAAATTAAGACTATCTCCCATTTAATACATTAATTTAATTATTATTCAAAGGAAGAGATAGATTGCTCAAGTAAAAATGATTAATATCATCTATAACCATACATTTTGAACTTTAAGATATCTTCTTACTAAAAATTAATATTGTTTTATAACAGCTTTGCCAGCCCATCACAAATATTAATTTCATTTGACGGATGATTAATGGTATTGCAGGTAACAATTTTGGAAGCCCCGGTGTCTAATAATTCCTGGTAAGCGTTGCCTGCAAATACAGCGTGTACGCCTATACAAACAGGATCTGTCATTTTAGCTTTTTTTAAGTTCTTTATGGCCTGTAACATAGTTTCTCCGGTTGATATGATATCATCAACCAGTACTGGAGTATATTCCTTATACTTGTCCAAATCCGGCATCGTTTCTTTTACTTTGTCATCCCCGATTCGTAATTTGTTAAGTACTACAAATGCTGCATCAGCCAGGCTTGCTACTTTCTTTACCCTTTGCTTACTCTCATTATCAGGACCTATAATAACAGGGTTATGAATATTCTTTATAATCCATTCAGAAATAAATGGTGCAGCATGAATAATCCTTGTGGTTATTGGATAAATAAGATTTAATCTTGGAATTCTGTGCAAATGAGGATCAACGGTGATAAGCCAGTTAAAATTTTCAGAAATAATAGTGGCGTAATACTTTGCAGTTATGCCTTCACCGTGACTAAATTGCTTATCCTGGCGCATATAGGGCAAATATGGGGCAATGAGCCCTACCCTTTTCGCTCCATTTTCACGAAGGGATTGACAAAGTAAAATCAATTCAATTGTCTTAATGTTTGGATTGTTTAAGGAACAAACAATGATGATCTCTTTACCTTTCACATTTTCCAAAATCCTGAAATAGCTTTCCCCATCAGGAAAAATCCTGTGAGTCAATTTTAAATCGAGTATTTTGAACTGTTTACGTACAAATTTTCCCCAGTCACCTTTATCCAGATCAATCAATTTCCGCTCCATATTTTATTTGAAATATTTTAAAAACCGACTATTTATAATTTTAGACATGCAAATCCTTTGCATTAAATGATTCATGCAAAAATGCGATTATGACATTTAGGAAATACTGACATTTATCATCTGAATGTTATGACAATTATCAGATTCCCCGATATAAGCGACTTCATTCGTTAACAAGATCACTTAAATAGTTTTCATGATTCTTATCCTATCGAAAACTGATGTAAATCATATTTTTCAACAGCAACTAGGTGAATATTTGTAAGTATTAAATGCGAACATGGATTCTCAGTATATAAAAAACTTTTCTGAAGTTAACATCATCGATGAATATGCAAAAGGCAGGAATAATTATTTCCTAGGAGATACATACCAGTTTCTGGATGGCAAGAAAGTAACAATACCTGAAGGCTTTGTAATCACATCAAAGGCGTTTGACTACTTTATTCATGAAAGCAAATTACAAGAAAAACTGTCTGATATTTTATCAAAACTGGACAAGAAAAAATTCACCAACCTAAAGGAAATTAGTTCATTAGCTCGTGCGCTCATAAAATCTTCTGAACTTCCTGATAAACTAAAAGATGAAATAACTATTGCAAAATCTTTATTGAAACATCCGGTTCGTTCAGCGCTTAGATTAGCAGTAGGAAGCGGAACAAAAAATGACCTTTCTTGTGAATCAATACTCAAGTGTTCACAATGCCTTATTTTTAATATCAGCGACCTGGAAGAACTATATAAGGCATGTTTAAAGTGCTATGCATTATTGTTTACCGAAACTGAAATAAAATACAGGATTGTAAATAATTATGATCTCTTTGACGGTGGAATATCTGTATATGTGAAGAAAATGGTAAGATCTGATTTGGCTTGTTCTGGTATTATATACGGCACTGATCCTGAAACAAATGTAGATAGCGATAATAGTATAAGAATAGATGGATGCTGGGGCATGGTTGCCAATATCGCTTTTGAAAAGATAATACCAGACAGGTTTTATGTATCCTTGCCTCCTTCCCATTATGAATATGAAGACTTTCGCATAATTTCAAAAAATTCTCGGCACAAAAGACAAGACCTTGATATATTTCAACAGGCCGAATCAAAACAAAGATGCAACATTTGTAAATATTGATACACTTGAAACGAAGCAAAGAAAATTTATTCTTAATGATCATGAAATCTTACAGTTAGCCGAGTGGGCTAACATTGTATATCGTTATTACGGAAAAAAAATAGATATTTTCTGGGCCAAGGATGGTCTCACAAACGAACTTTATCTCGTAGGCCCGGCACCAAATGATTAAAAATATATTTAATAAGAAAGGATAGAAATTCCGTTAGCTGATATATAAACTTGCCTTCATTTCCTGGACCAACTTATCCGCAAGGTCTTCACTTATCTTATTATCATTTATCAAAAGCTGTTTATATCTGTCTGCCAGCATCTTAGGAAGCTCAGCAATAAGAAGGTCCTTCAATTCAGGCTTTATTAATTCAGCCCAAGAAGCAATAGCATCAAATGAAGTCTGCATGAGAGCTCGTGTAAAAACATCGCTCCTGATAGCCAATAGAGCAATTTCTTCTTTGGTATATTTTATTTTTGATGAATTAAGGTCATCATCATTTTGATCCGGCTCAGGCTTAACTTCAGCATAATTAGGTTGCGTGGAAATATCCTTCTCAATCAATTCCTCCATCTTTATATTGAAATATTTTGAAATCTTTATTATTAATTCTAAAGGAGGCACCGCTCTTCCCTCTTCATAGGAACCTACATTTGACCTGTTAATGCCAAATAAATTCGCAAATTCCTCCTGGGAGAGATTTTCTCGCTTTCTGAGAAGCTTAATATTGTGATTAACATACATATTTAAGGGAAGAATTATCAAAAGTACTTAAATTAGCTAATATTATTAGTATCTTTACCAATAATATTAGACTAATATTATGCAAATATTACACAAATATCATGCAAAAATCAGATATAGACAACATCAGGCTCAATTTAAAATATGGAGACAATCTCAAAATACAACAAGCCACCGGCCTAAGCCTCCCCTTTATCAGTGAGGTATTAAACGGTAAAAAAAAATCTGATAATGTATTAGAAGCCGCGGCAAAGATAGCCGCGGCAAACGTCGCCCGGCAAGCTGCTATTTTGGCTATAATGCCTAAAGGCAATTCTATTCCGCTTAGGCCTGATAAAGATGGTGAAGAACCTGCTTAGGGATA
>Ga0207119_1147_pt1 | contig 10628 bp, 9 predicted proteins | sample Alteio_BWMinHeat_43_FD_153505 | JGI IMG/M metagenome (GOLD analysis project Ga0207119, IMG submission 153505) | Enriched cells from forest soil in Barre Woods Harvard Forest LTER site, Petersham, Massachusetts, United States -... | ecosystem: Environmental > Terrestrial > Soil > Temperate forest >... | reverse complement strand
CATTGGGAATTGCCGCGCCGGAAATACAAAAAGCGGCAGGAAGCTGCCGCGCTTGGTGGGAATTCCGCACCATTACCCAAGAAACATAGTCACAAATGTTAGCGGCCCGGTCAAAGAGAATTCCGTGGGCCGGTTCCAGAGTTTGGGTCAGTCGGGTTTAGGAGGCAGAGGGTGGGCGTAGAAGCCGGTGCCCGCGAGGGGGATCCAGCCTTCCTTATCGGCGGCGGGCGGCGGGTCTTTTGTGATGACCAGTTTTGCACCGGTCGCGGCAAACACCTGGAACACTTTGTTTCTCGCTTCGGCGTTCTCGGTCCAGAAAATGTTGCCATCTCCCAGAGGGATTTCCGAGACGATCTGCACTCCGGCGAGGCGCGCCCAATGGACTTCGGCGTTGAGCGAGAGGGAGGCGATTTTGTCACCGGGATGGAGACCGGCGTCGCGCAATCCCGCGGCGATTTGCCAGTTTACGTTTTGCGGTTTGGCCAGGATGGCAGCGATGTCAGTAATCGCGGACTTTGCGACGCGCAGAGTTGTGATCGCCAGTACGGCGAGGATCAGAGCGCGTGAAATACGCGGGGGAATTTCCAATGCGGGGCCCAGAAGGCAGGAGAAGGCGGCGACCCAGAGAAGCAGGACGAACGGTGCGACGTATCTGTGCTCCACGAGAATGATGGCGTAATTCGCGCAGGCGATGAGAGGAGGCACCCAGAGGAAGGATTGCTTGCGGAGAAGAATGAGCCAGCCCGAGCTTCTCCATGCAAGAAATAAGGAGGAAAGTAAGGCGACGCCGTATTCAATCTGAATGATCCAAATCTGGAAAAAAGTACCTGCGGATTGCCGAAGGACCTTTAACAGGCCGCGCAAATCAAAATGAGGGCGCACTCCATCCATCCAGTAGGAGGTGTCGTACGCAGGCGGGTAAGTTCCGCCAACCGGGGTGGCAAATTCGAAGAGGCGCGGATGAGTGAGGAGCTGGCGCACGGGATGCTTTGGCGATCCCGTGCCGTTCTCTCCTTGCCAGAAAAATGGCTGAGGAATCTGATCGATCATCATGGCGAAAGCGAGCTTGCCAACGTCGCCGAAGGTGATACGGTTTTTGGCGCGGGACAATACGGTGATCCAAGGAGCGGCGACGAGAATGAAAACGGCGAAGCCAAGGATTGCTTGCTTGAACGATTTGCGCGGGTTTCCCGTGGCCAGCCAGGCCGTCGGCAGCAGGACGAAGGTCATGGGGAAGTAAAATGTTTTTGTCAGATAGGCGCAGGCGAGAGCGAGACCCAAAGCGGCGAACAGGAGCCAGCCTCCGCCTTGCGTCCAGATGCGCAGAATCACGCCGGAAATGAGGAAGGTGAACGCGGCTACCCATATATCGGGCGTGGTGGCGGACACGGTTTGAACGAAGAGGGCCGTCGAAAGAAACAATCCATAACCGAGGGCCCACCAGTCCCAATTGGAAAGCCGAGCGGGCGCAGCCTCGGCTGCACCAAATTGTTTCCGCATTTGGAGGAAGGCGCGGAAAAAGAATTCGAACGCACGAAGTGCCAAAAGCAAGCCTCCGAAGTTGAGAAGATGAAGAAGGGTGGACTCCCAGTAGGGGCTTGGACGGAAGAACCACAGACACAGGGCGAGGAGCCAAGAAAAGAGCGGGCTCCAATAGGCGTTGACGGCGTGAGTCCAGTCGCCGCGCAGATACGCGCCGGCAACGTCCAGATAATTGTTTCCGTCGGGGCTGATCCAAAAACGCGAGGCCCAGGCTTGCAGGAAACCGGCCGCGACGGTGACGAGCCAGAAAATGGCGCGCAGGAGCTTTAGATTCTGCCCCGTGTCTTCCGCTTCTCCCAGGGATGAGAATCTCTCGCTGGCCATTGGCAGAGGGCGCGATTACCTTTCCGGGCGTTCGCGGTAATTTGCGATGCGACCGCGAAGCGAGCGAATCACTTTCTCTCTAAAAACGAATCACTATACCGTACTCTGGTGGAAACCCGCAGGCGGTTGCGGGATCACGCTTGCACGCCGCCCCGGCTAATTTTCGCTGCTAAATCTGGCGCCACAAACGGCTGGATATTCGACTCGCGCGGTCCCGGCAAGCTACTATAGGATTTCCGTGCAGGATTTGGAAAAATCGCGTTTGCAAACGACACTGGTGTGGGGAAAACCGTGGAAGAGACTAAAGAAGAATGCTAACGCTGGGGATAAATTATTCGCAGTTGCATGACTCGTCAGCTTGTGTGGTGCGCGATGGGGAACTGCTTTTCGCCGTTGCGGAAGAGCGCATCAGCCGCTTGAAGCATGACGCGCGGTTTCCATCGAATGCCATCCGGGCATGCCTGGACTTTACGGGGATACGCGCGGATCAACTGGATGAGGTGTGTTTCGGCTGGCCGACGCCAGGGTACGAATACCGTCACGACTTGAAATTGTTTGCAACCGGGCGACGGCCCATCACCTATTTAGATTTTCTCAATTCGACGCGGCATTTCCTCAGCATGTGGCATCAGAGGGTCGGTGCAAATCCATTCCAACAGCAGTTTGGGTCGGTACGCGCGCGCATGCGCTTCGTGCAACACCACCTCGCACATGCGCTCAGCACCTACGCCTATTCCGGATTTGACGATGCCACAGTGGTGATCATGGACGGACACGGCGCGACGGAAGCGACGTCCATCTGGCACGGACATGGCGGACGGCTCGATCACGTGCTGACGATTCAGTATCCGGACTCGCTCGGATTGTTCTACGGTGAATTCACGGAGTTTCTGGGGTTTCATCGCAACAGCGACGAATGGAAGGTGATGGGGCTGGCGCCCTACGGCCAGCCGGGAGTTGATCTGCGTCCTTTCATTGATCCGGAGGACGCGCCGTACCGGGTTGACACTAAGCGCGTGATCGGAAACGGGTCGCAACTTTTTTCTGGGATGACGCCGCTGCTTGGAGCGCCTCGGGCGGCGGAGAGCGACATTGACGAGCGGCACAAGAACATCGCATATGCGGTGCAGGACATGTGCGAGACGGCGATGATGAGCGTGGTTCGGATGGGGATTGAAAAGACACGATGCCGGAACGTGTGCCTTGCGGGCGGCGTGGCGCTGAATTCGAAAGCGAACGGGAAGATTCTCGCTTCCGGACTGGTGGACAAGTTTTTCGTGCAGCCGGCGGCTTCGGACGACGGAGTGGCGCTTGGAGCGGCGCTCGTTCCGTATCTCGATAACGGCGGGAAATTGCCGATAAAGGCCATGCGGCATGGGTATTGGGGGCCGTCGTTTGACGACGACGCCATCGAGAATAACTTGCGCACGTACAAATTGCGGTACACGCGGTTGCAGGATCCCGCTGCAACGGCGGCGGAACTGCTTTCGCAGGGGAAAATTCTTGGATGGTTTCAGGGCCGCATGGAATTTGGCCCGCGTGCGCTGGGGAACCGCTCGATCCTGGCGGATCCGCGCGATCCGGAAATGAATGCCAAGGTGAACAACGCGGTGAAATTCAGGGAGTGGTGGCGGCCGTTCGCACCTTCGTTCAAGAAGGAGGCGGCGGGCGATTATTTGGAAAGCGCCACGGATTCGCCGTTCATGATCGTGACGGCGCAGGTGAAGCCGGAAATGCGCAAGGTGATTCCATCGGTCACGCACGTGGATGGGAGCGCGCGGCCGCAGACGGTTGAGAAAGAAATCAACCCGCTGTATTGGCGGTTGATCGATGAGTTCGGCAAGCGCACGGGCGTGCCGGTGATCATGAATACGTCTTTCAACCTGCGCGGCGAGGCGATTGTGCACACGCCGACGGACGCGCTTCGTACATTCTTCAGCTCGGGAATGGACGCGCTGGTGATCGGGAGTTTCCTCGTCGAAAAATGAGCGTTCAAGCGTGAGCGGATACCGCACCATCGCGCTGCTGGGGCGGCGCGACGAGCCGACCGACGCCGTCGAAAAGTATTGCCATTTTCTTGGCAAGGCTTTGGAGGCGCATAACTACAACTTGAAAATCGAGCGAGTCGACTGGGCGGAACGCGGGTGGAGACGTGCCTTGCGATCCTTGCGGCGGCGTTCGAAAGTCTGGCGCGAGGCGTGGGTGCTCGTGCAATACACAGCGCTGGCGTGGTCGGCGCGGGGTTTTCCGCGGCGATTCCTCCAAGTTCTCAAGATATTGAAAGAGGTGGGCGCGCATGTGGCGGTCGTCTATCACGATTCCGAGCCGTACCATGGCGGGCGGGCGATCGATTGGCTGAGGCGGCGGGCGCAATTGCGAGTGATGCGCGAGGCGATAGCCCTTTCGGATGCGGCCATTTTTACGCTGCCCCTCGAAAAACTTTCCTGGCTCAAGCACTTGCACGGCAAGGCTCTCTTCATTCCAGTCGGAGCAAACCTTATCGCTTCGACGGCAAGGGGCTCCGAGAAGTACAGCGCGAAAGACGGGAAATTGACGATTGCCGTGTTCGGTATCACTGGCGGCGAAGCGGGCCAGAAGGAAATCGAGAGTATTGCTGAAGCGGTTCGTTTTTCCGCTGAACGAGTCAAGAATCTCAGGCTCCTGGTCTTCGGCAGGAATTCAAAAGCGGCAGAGACGGGACTGCGAGCGGCGCTCGGCGATACCCATGTTGAAATAAAAGTTCTGGGTGTTCTACCGGGGGTGGAGGTCGCGCAGGCTCTTTGTTCCTCCGATGTGCTGCTCTTTGTGCGCGGGCCCATTTCCACGCAGCGGGGCAGCGCCATCGCGGGGATTGCGTGCGGGTTGCCGGTGATCGCGTTCGAGGGACCGCAGACAACGCCGCCAATCACGGAAGCAGGATTAGCGCTTTATTCGCCGCAGAGACATGGGGATCTGGGCGACGTGCTGGTTCGCGTTCTTGAAGATGAGCACTATCGAGTTTCGCTGGGGCAACGAAGCTGGCTGGCGCAGGCGCAGCACTTTTCCTGGAGCGTGATTGCCGGGCGTTACGCGGAATTCATGCAGAAAAAGAACCCAGTGTGATCATTGGTGCATCTCAACTAAGTCCCTGCGGAAAAGCAAACAGAACTCGCTGTTCCGACGACTCTGCTCCCTGGGAAGCCTAGTAGCTTTTCCGTAACACAGTACTCCGCGCCCATTGTGCCGCACGCGCGCTCCCCGGACCATAGAAGTGCATTCCTTGCCAGAACCTGTTTCACGAGTTTAGCGAATGGCCGCGGGGAGCCAAAGAAGACGTCATGGGTACTCTGAACCACAAGGAATTGGATCAACTCGAACGCCGCGAACTGCAGATCACCGTTCTCGCCGCGGTCTTCATCCTGGTGCTGGCGGCGGGCCTCGCCGCGTTCATGTACCCGCTGGTGTTCCTCCACCCCATCGGAAACAAGTGGAGTCTCCGCGTGGCGTTCTTCGGTTTCTGCGCGCTGACGGTGCTCTTTGACATTTACCTGCTCGAACGGCAGCGGACCGTGCGCGAGCTGAAGCAGAGGCTGCTGGCGGAACTGGACCGCAACGTGACGCTGCAGCAAGAGGCCAGCGTGGATCATCTGCAGACCATGCCGGATCAGAATTATTTCTGGGACCGCTTGACCATGGAATTCCGGCGCGCGATGACCATGGAGAAGACGCTTTCGTTGCTCATCGTACAGGCCAAGCCCGCCTCCGCGCTCGCAAAAAATAAAGAGAACAGCGAGGGTTTGAGCGAGGCGGCCAAGGCGACTTCGCGCAGGCTGCGGCCGTCGGATTCGATTTACCGGCTGGCGACTGGATTGTTTGCGGTGGTGCTGCCGGAGACGGATTCGCTGAATGCCAAACGCGTCGCGGTGCGGCTGCAGGAGGAATTGCAGAATGTGCGCGCGAAGCATGGCACGGCGTTCGACATCACGGTGCACAACTATCCGGAGCAGGTGAAGAGCGCGCACGAATTGGAAGATATTGTGAAGTCGCTGCTGCCGGCGCAGGATGTGTGGGCCACCCCTGAACTGACCGGCGCGAAGTAATTCGTTTTTAGTTTTTAGCCTTGTTCTGGCAACAGAGAAATCAGCGAAGGGCCTGTTTCAAATCCTCAATCAAATCCTCTTTGTCTTCAAGACCAATCGAAACACGCACGGTCCCCGGACTGACGCCGGCGCGGCGCAATTCCTCGCTGGTCATGTTGTAGTGCGAGCTGTAAATCGGAAGAATCACGAGCGATTCCACGCCGCCGAGGCTTGCCGCAAGAAGAAATAGCCGCACGCGGTCACAGAGGCGCCGCGCCGCGGGCAAGCCGCCCTTCAAGCCAAACGCCAGCATGCCGCCGAAGCCGCGCATTTGTTTCCGCGCAAGCGCGTGATCAGGGTGCGACTTCAAACCGGGATAGTGCACGCGCGCCACTTTCGAATGGCCTTCGAGGAATCTGGCGACGGCCATGGCGTTTTCGCACTGGCGCTCGACGCGCACGCCGAGGGTTTTGATGCCGCGGATGAGGAGGTAGGCGGCGCCTGGATCCATCGAGCCGCCCAGACAAATAATCATCTGGCGCACGCGTTCCATCCAATGCGAATTGCCGACGGCCGCGCCGGCGATAATATCGGAGTGTCCGGCGAGAGATTTCGTGGCGCTGTGAACGACCATGTCGTAACCGAGCGCGATGGGGTTCTGCAGAACGGGCGTGGCGAAGGTATTGTCAATGATGGAGACAAGTTTGTGCTTCTTCGCGAAGGCCACGGCTTTATGGATGTCCACGAGACGGAGAGTGGGATTCGTCGGCGTTTCGACGTAGAGAACTTTGGTGCGCGAGTTGGCGAGAGATTCGATGCCCGCGAGATCGGTTCCCACCTGGCGAACGGTGATGCCCATATTTGGAAAAATATCGCGCATCAAGCGGTACGAGCCGCCGTAAAGTTGCGACGTGGAGATGACTTCGTCGCCGTTTTTCAGCGCGGCGAGAAGGGCGGAGGAGATGGCCGCCATCCCGGAAGACGTGACCACCGCCGCTTCCGCGCCCTCGAGTGCGGCGATTTTTTTCTGCGCGACGGTCAGCGTGGGATTGCCATAACGCGTGTAGATGTAGGCTTTATTTTTGCCTTCGGCCCACAATTTCATTTCCGCGGTGGAAGAAAACGTGAAGGTAGAGGAGCGAATAATTTCGGTGACGATGGGGCCGTTGACGCCGTGGCGAAGGGGTTCGCCGCCATGAATGGCCTGCGTTTGCGGACCGAACTTGCGCTCTGCTATGTTTTTCATGGCGACAATTGTCCACCCCGCGCGGCAGCTACACCAACATCCAATTTGGAGTCCTTCGCCGCTTGACCGATTGTCCCAGGGGCGGCGAAGCCGTGCATTTTCTGCGCGACTCAATTCGCTCGGAACGCAAGCGCATCGTGCAACGGAAGCGGAAACGCGGCCGTCGGGGATCCTCAGTGTAAGAATTCGATTGGAGACGCACATGGAATTTTTGTCATCGCGGCAATGGATAAACGCGCTGTGGGTTTTGTTCGGATTGTACTGGGTGATCTCGGCGTTCAAGCTGAAGAAAATCAAGAGGCGCGAATCCTGGAGCCAACGCTTCCGCTATATGCTCCCCCTACTGGCCGCCTTCTACCTGTTGGCGCGACCAGAGGCGCACTTCGGATGGCTGGGCGCCCGCTTTCTTCCGGCGAGTTCCCCGGTCCAATGGACTGGCGTTCTGCTGACCGCCGCGGGTGTGGCGGTCGCGTTTTGGGCGCGCTGGCATCTAGGCGCCAACTGGAGCGGCACCGTGACGCTGAAAGAGGACCATGAGTTGATTCGCACGGGCCCGTATCGCGCGATTCGGCACCCGATTTACACGGGGATATTGCTGGCGCTCCTTGGAACCGTGGTTGCGCAGGGCGAAGTGCGCGGTTTGATCGCAATAGCCATTTTCTGGCTGTCCTTTTACATCAAGGCGCAGCGCGAAGAATCTTTTCTCAAGCAGGAGTTCGGCGAACGATTTGACGAGCACGCGAAGCGAACCGGGATGTTCTTGCCGAAGATAGGCAGTAGCTCCGTTTCGTTTTGACTGATAATGGCGGTCCTGGGAGGCAAAGATGCTGGCTTCAGGCAAGATGGTTGGTTTTGTGCTTACCAAGGATTACGAGCAGGCCAGGGCTTTTTATGAAGGCAAGCTGGGATTCGAATTCGTCAGCCTGGACCAATTCGCGCTGGCGATGAAAGTTGGCGGGCACTCGTGAGGATTTCCAAGGTTCCTAATTTCACTCCGCTTCGGAGCACGGTGCTGGGCTGGGAGGTGGAAAACATCGAAGCAGTCGTCGCATGGCTCAAACAGCGAGGCGTTGCGATGGAAAAGTATCCTTTCATTCAGGATGCTGAGCGCGGGATTTGGACGACTCCCAACGGGGACAAGGTAGCCTGGTTCAAGGACGCGGATGGCAACGTGCTATCCGTAAGCCAGCATCAGTAATGCGAGCCCAATCAAAGATTCCCGCTACGCTTCTTCTTCGACGAGTTGTTCGCCGTGGGCGGCTTTGTGGGCGGCGATGACTTTTTCGGCGAGTTCGTTGGGGACGTAGTCGTAGTGCGAGAACTCCATCGAATAACTCGCGCGGCCTTGTGTCTTTGAGATGAGATCGTTGGCATAGGTGAGCATTTCGGAAAATGGCACCTGCGCCTTGATGATCACGTTGTGGGCGCGGGCTTCGCTGCCGGCGATGCGGCCGCGGCGCGCACTGAGGTCGCCCATCAGGTCGCCGGAGTATTGATCGGGCGCGTACACTTCCACGTGCATGACGGGCTCGAGGAGCGCGGGGCGCGCTTGCTTCATGGCTTCCTTGAAGGCCAGCGAGCCGGCGATCTTGAAGGCCATATCGGACGAATCGACGTCGTGATATTTGCCGTCGTAGAGCACGGCGCGGAAATCCACGACGGGAAAGCCGGCGAGATAGCCGCGCGCAGCGGCATCGCGAATGCCCTTCTCCACGGAGGGAATCCAGTTCCTGGGAATGGCGCCGCCAAAAACGTCGTCCACAAATTCGACGCCCTTGCCGCGTTCGATGGGTTCCATCTTGATGCGGCAAACGCCGAACTGGCCGTGGCCGCCCGACTGTTTCTTGTGCTTGCCTTCGGCGTCGGCCTTGCCACGAATGGTTTCGCGGTAGGGGACCTTGGGAGGCTTGAGAGTGAGGTCCACGTGGTAGCGCTTGTGGAGCTTGGCGACGACGACTTCGATGTGCTGCTGGCCGGAACCGGCGAGCAAGAATTCCTTGGTTTGCGGATCGCGTGAAAAGCGGAGCGCCGCATCTTCCTCGAGAATTTTGTGAATGGAAACGCCGATCTTGTCTTCGTCGGCGCGGGTTTTCGGCTCGATGGCAAAGGTGATGGAAGGTTCCGGGAGCTGCGCGGGGGAATAGTAGATCGCCGGAGCTTTATCGCCAAGAGTTTCGCCGGTGGTGGTTTCTTTCAGCTTGGCGATGGCGCCGATGTCTCCGGAATGCAGCTCGCCGACTTCGGTGAACTGTTTGCCTTGCACGACCTGGACGTGCTGAAAGCGTTCCGGCAAGTTGCGATTGTAGTTGGTGAGCGTGGCGTCGTTTTTCAGGACGCCGCTTTTCACCTTGAAGTAGTTGATGCGTCCGGCGAAGGGATCAGCGAGCGTTTTGAAGACAAAGAGCGAGAGCGGCTGGCTGTCGTCGTACTTGCGCTCGACGCGGTCGCCTTTTCCGCCGGGCTCTTTGAAGCCCACCTGGGCGTGCTCATCGGGATGCGGGAAGGCGTCGGCCAGAAATGTGAGCAAGCTGGCGGTGCCGATGTTGTGACACGCGGAGGTCATCAGGACGGGAAATATTTTTTCGGCGACGATGGCCTTTCGAACGGCGGGAATGAGGTCGTGGATGGGGATGGTGCCTTCGCGAAAAAATTCTTCCATCATTTCGTCGTCGCCTTCGGCGATCATTTCGACGAGTTTTTCGTGCGCTTCCTTGGCTTCGTCGGCGAGAGCGCCGGGAATTTCTTCAATGGAGGGTTTTCCATCGCCATCGGGTTTGTAAATGTGGGCTTTCATGGCTACGAGATCGACGACGCCGCGGAAGCCTTTTTCAGAGCCGATGGGAAGCTGAATGGCAACCACGTTGCGGCCAAAAACCTGCTCGAGCGATTCCATGGAGCGTTCGAAACTGGAGAGCTCGCGATCCATCCAGGTGAGAACGAAAGCGCGGGGAATGTCGTACTCGGTGCAGTAATCCCAAACTTTTTCGGTGGTGACCTGCGCGCCGACGTGGGCGTCCACGGTGATGAGGGCGGCATCGGCGGCGATGAGCGAAGCTTTCGTTTCGGTGATGAAAGTGGAATAGCCGGGGAGATCGAGGAAATTGATTTTGACTTTATCGGAAGAGCCGGAGGGGCTGGCCGGCGTGGCGGGCCACTCAGCATGGGCCAAGCCGGTTTGAATGGAGATTTTCCGCGCGATTTCCTCTTCGTCCCAGTCGGTGGTGGTGCTGCCTTCGGCAACTTTTCCCCAGCGCGGGGTCATGCCCGCGGTGAAGAGCAACGACGACACCAGCTGGGTCTTTCCGGTGCCGCCGTGGCCGACAATGCCAACGTTTCGAATGTCCTTGGTGAGATAGCTCTTCATGCAAACCTCCAACAGACGAGGTCCGTGCAGCAGAATGCGGGCGCGGGCCTGCGCCTGGCAAGTTGGAACTGAGGGAGGAGAACGTGGCCGCTGC
>Ga0207119_1120_pt2 | contig 10631 bp, 8 predicted proteins | sample Alteio_BWMinHeat_43_FD_153505 | JGI IMG/M metagenome (GOLD analysis project Ga0207119, IMG submission 153505) | Enriched cells from forest soil in Barre Woods Harvard Forest LTER site, Petersham, Massachusetts, United States -... | ecosystem: Environmental > Terrestrial > Soil > Temperate forest >... | reverse complement strand
TCCTGCCGCGGTGAGAAACCCTGAATAGAGCCATCGGAGTCCGTCGAAAAGGATGAAAATGAACACGAAGATCATGCAGATCTTCAATGAATTTTGCCACCCTGCATCGAAGGCGGCCGCGCTATTAGAAGCTTCGAAATCGCTGAAGAAAAGAAGGTGTACCGTATCGACTGGATCGATCAATAAGATCATCGAAGTGGCCAAGGAAAATAGGAGAAGGAGGATCCATCCCGAACGGACGACTTTTTTTACAAAATCGTGCCGTTGAGCCCCGATTAAATTGCCCGCCACGGCGGCGGCCCCTCGGCTGAGTCCGTCGCAAAAGAACGAGAGCAAGATGGCGAAACTTTGGCAAATGCTCGAAATCGTGATGTGCTTTTCGCTAAGCCCGGACATCATCCAAAAAAAGACGGTCCAGCCCATTACTTCCAGCGTGTAAAAAACCCCTTGCGGCAACCCGACGCGGCAGCACTTCGTCATTTCGATCCAATTCAAACGCCAGTTTCCCGTCCCAAACTGGGTCCGGTTTTCCTTTTTCAAAAAGAGATAGGCGAGAAAAGCCGCTTCGAAAAAGTAGCCGAAACAAGTGGCGATCGCTGCGCCTTTGATCCCCATTTCAGGAATCCATCCCGGAACGCCGTAAATCAAAAGCCAATCTAAGAGGATATTGCTCAAATTGACGATGACGGCGAGCCAGATCATCATCCGGGTCCTTCCTCTGCCGATGAAAAATCCGGCGAAGGCAGTTACCAAAGCGTAGCTTGGGCCAAAGAACATCAACCAGCGGAAATAGACGATTTCCATTTCAGCGTGAAGATCGCCCGCGAAAATGGCAGGCCCGCCCCAGATCGCCATGGGGATAAAGAAGAGGAGCGAGAAAATAGAGAACCAGATCATTTGCCAAACGGGAACTCCAAGTCGTTTATAACGCCTTGCCCCGTTATACTGGGCGACAAAGACCTCTGCCATGGCTGTGATCATCCCGATCCCGGCAGTCAACGCCCAAGCGAGAGTGCCCGCATTCACCGCTGCGTTCAAAGCCCCGATCGAATAATGAGCGAGGAAGATCCGGTCGGTAAAAATCATCAATAGAGAAGCGAGCGTGGAAATCATCAGAGGCAGAGAGATCGTCCACAGCTCCCGGATGCTTCCCTCGGGATGCCGCGTTAAAGCGGTATTGTTGTTCATATGAATAACTTGGGGGGTTGAATTCAATATAACAGAAAACATCTTAAAAATCTCGGTATGATTATTTATTAATTTAACATTCTGAAGTTCAGTAATCTTAATCTTGTACTTGTACAATATTAGAAAATCTTTATGTTGCGGTTTAGAGGGTCATCATGAAAAAAAGTCGTTTTGCTAATCCGCACACGGAAAATTTGCGCCGAACTCTCTGGCATTTATTTCTTTGGAAAATCGGACGCTATAATGAAACAGCGATTCGCCCTTCTATGCCCCTCGATTTCCTTTATCCTGCGCAACCGAAACCTTTCGAGAAGAACGAACCTTTTGCGCAATGGATTGGCCATTCGACCTATTTAATTGAGATCGATGGATTGTCCATTCTCACCGATCCTGTTTGGGATTCCTATTGTTCCCCTTTGCCGATCAAAGGTTTAAAACGGAGGGCCGAACCTCCTATTTCATTGGCCGATCTTCCACCCATCGATATCGTTTTGATCAGCCACAACCATTACGACCATCTCGATGCGAAAACCGTTTCCATGCTGCACCGTTTTCATCCGCAAATTCATTGGATCTTGCCCTTAGGATTATCACCTTGGTTTCGAAGGAAAGGGATCCATTCCACAACCGAATTGGGGTGGTGGCAAAACCAAATCGTCAACGGATGCAAAATCACAGCGGTTCCGACGCAGCATTTTTCGGGCAGAACCCTTTTTGATCAAAACAAAACTTTTTGGAACGGGTATGTTTTGGAAAAAAAGGGAAAAAGAATGTATTTTACAGGCGATACTGGATATAATTCGGTCGATTTTAAAAAAATCGGGGAGAGATGGCCTTATATGGACCTCAGCCTGATCCCGATCGGCACGTATGTCCCGGAACAATTTATGCAGCCTGTCCACATCAGTCCGCGGGAAGCGGTGCAGATTCACCAAGAAGTGAAATCGAATTTAAGCCTCGGTATGCATTGGAAGACCTTTTGTTTATCCGACGAACCTCTGGAAAGGCCTCCCTTCGACCTCTATCTCGCCATGAAAGACAAAGGATTGTCTTTCGAGACTTTCCTACCGATTGATATCGGCGACCATGTCAATTGGTGATTTTTTCTCGGTTAAATGGAGAATTTGCCGCGATCAAGCCGAAGCGGTCCGCCTCTATTACAAGAGCCCTCGATTCGCTCTCCTCGATCTTTCCTTTTGCCTGCTCTCCCTCATTTCGAACCCCTATCGGGTTTGCCGGAAATTCCTTCAAAAAAGAGGGGAGTCCGACGTCTACGCTTACGGGGAAACGCCCTATTCCACTCTAGAAAAAATCGCTAAGGCTTGCGAAGCACGTCCCTCCGACCGTTGGCTCGAATTGGGATCGGGGAGGGGAAAGGGGTGTTTTTGGATCGCCCATTTCATCGGCTGCGAAACGATCGGAGTCGAATGGATTCCGTCGTTTATCCGGACAGCGCACTTTTTGAAGAACTGCTTTGGAACCAAAAACCTTTCGTTTCAAAACCAAAACATGGAAGAGGCCGATTTTTCCAAAGCCACGATTGTCTATCTCTACGGGACCTCTTTTTCAGATGAAATGATTTCCAGCCTCGTACAAAAAATGGAGGCGCTTCCCAAAGGGGCTCGTGTCGTCAGCATCAGCTATCCCCTCGAATGCGGCCATTTGGCGAACGCGGGATCTTTTCCGGTTCTCTTTCCTTGGGGAGGAACTGAAGCCTTCCTGCACCACAAAATTTAGAAGTCGAAGCGGGCTTTGGCCGTCAAACCTTGGAAAACTAAATCTCCGTTACTGGAGAAGAATCCCGTTTGCAATTGGTTTTGAGAGAGCCAAAATTGCTGTTCGTAGGCGGCGTCGAACGCCAAATGATAGGCATCGCAGCAGATCCACATCTCCCAGCGGAGGCCGATCATCCATTCGATTACAGGTTTCAGGGTGCTGAAATTGTCTTTTTCGTTCACATTGTTTATGCCGGTCAATGCACTTCGGTCGACCCGTGTCACATTGAAAGTTTCCCAAAGACCGGTTAAAGCCAAGTCTCCAATCAAACTGAATTCTCGGGTGAAATGCCAGGATGAATTTAAACCGCCACGGATTCCCACTCCCCAATAATTCATCTTGTTGTTCATCACATTATCGGCTGCATCGATGTCATCGACAGCGGCTGTGGCGAACTCCACTCGATAGTTTTGCTTCTGCCAGGTGCCTTTGAGACCTAAACTCGGCCTGAATGCCAGGCGGGGGCTCACATAGAAATTGCGTCCCAAGTTCGCATCGATGACGTTGAAATGGAGGTTCCATCTAGAACTGGACGTTTGATAGAAAGGAGTCGTAAAATCGAGGTTCACGCCCCAATAGGCATCTGCAATCACCAGCGAAGTATCCGTTATGTCGACAGAGGTGCGAAAGTTATTCACATGATACCAGGTGTATTCTGCATAGACATCCCATCCGTCATGGCAGAAATCATATCCCAGTCCTGCTTTAAAGCCCGGATTCCAGTTGAGATCTGGACGAATCACGCTCCCTTGATCCAAATTCGTCACAGGGGTTCCCGTCACAAAAGTCGCCGCTACAGTTTGACAAAATTCGAGTTGGTCTTCTTTGGCCCCCCAATAAATGAAATCAGCCGTAATAAACAAATTGACCCCATCTTTAACGCAAGGGGCCGCTTTCGGAGTGATCACCGAAGTGGGTGGGCAGACATTGCAGAAACAACAATCTTCAACAATCGGCGGACAACATGTCGGGGTGCAGCATGTGGGAGCGCAAGCTTCTTTTGGACAGCATTGCGTTTCTCCTTTTGGCCTTTTTTTGGAGCACATCGCCAGGAGTTCATCGCCGTCGGCGAAGATTCCATTAGAAAGCAAAAGCGAAACGGAACACAAGAACCACTTAGAAGCATTTACCACAACCACCCTCAAATAATTTATTGTGGATTCTGTCCCATCCCATTATTAATGTAAATTTTTTTTTAAAAACCTGAAATTGACCAAGTTGGGCGAAAACCTCTTATCGGGCTTAGATTGAACTGATTATATTTTCTCGTGTCAGCGATCGATATTTATAAGTTAAAAATTAAAAAAATTTTTGTTTTTTTGAAATATAATATTTGATTAAAATAGTTTGTTTTTATATAATATTAATTATTAAAATGTTCGGGTTTTATGAGTTCAATTTTCAAAACAATATCGAATCAACTTTATTGGACGTTCACTGAAGAATTTGTTTATTCATACACGCGTCGTTGTGTATGGGATAGACGAGATAATTCGTCCAATGAAAAATTATTAGATCTTAGATTTACTTTAAATGGTCGGAATATCCCCATATCTAACGCGACATTCGAGGAAATAGTGAGAAGGGCAGACTCAGAAAAGTTAGAACATACTTATTCTATCCGAACCCGGGGTCTTGTAGACGGTGTAGATGGTTTTGAAGAATCTTTTTGCCAAGAGCGAATCATCCGCTACAAATTTCCATTCGATCAGGTTCCAAAAGGTTACAGAGATACCCTATTTAAGCTCTGCACTTGGGCTCCGATTGTGTTGGCTGCATCGTATTGTTATCATAGATGCCTCTCCTTTATTTTGTTTTAGTTTGAAGTTCTATTCCAGTTTCTGGACTGCGTCAACTTCTCAGTAAATTTTTAACCTTCGCTCGCTCTAGTTTTTCACTCTGACACGCTCCCAAAGCGTCTCGTCCATTCGCCTTCGATCAGTTTTGCGTGCGGGGAGCCCATTTCCGATCGGGGTGATGGAAGAGGATTACTGTAACCACAGCGGCTCCTGTCAGGCCAGCGAGAAGGAGAAAAGCTCCTTGGAAATTGCCGGTCAGATCGATCAGCCACCCGGTCAGCGCAGGAGCGATGATCCCAGCCAAAGAGAGGCAGCTCGAAGTGATCCCTTGGGAAGATCCGGCGCGGTCTTTAGCGACGTCGATATTGATGCTGAAAAACGCAGGCTGCGGCATAAGGCCGAATCCAAGGCCTAAGCTCAAAAATACTAAAGAAAGGCCGAGCGAACTGGTATAGCTGAGAATGACGAAGCAGATCGCGGCGAGGAGCTGACTGCTCCAGATGAGGTGGGAACGGGCGAGACGGCTGCTGCCCGTCTTTTGATAGAGCCAATCGGAAATCACTCCGCCCAGTTTTAAAAAGAGGGCGCCGACCAACCAAGGAATGGTCAAATACCAACCCACGCTTTTCAAGTTCAATCCGTGCTGAGAAAGGAAATAGCCCGGCAGCCACAAAGTCGCGAAAAAGAGCATATAGCCGAATGCGAAGTAAGCGACGTTGTTCGCAATCAATGCGGGATGGGTCAGGATGAAACGCCAATCGATCGCGGCGCTCTCTTTGGCGGTCCTTGCATCTCTTCCAGAAAGGATGAGTTTATGTTCCGCTTCATTGACGTAGCGGCTATCTTTGGGCTGATCGCGGAAAAGGAAATACCAAACGATGGCCCAAATGATCCCGACGGCGCTGATCGCAATGAACATCGTGCGCCACCCGAAATCGGCGACGAGGTAAGAGGTGAGAGGGGATCCTACGACGGAGGAAAGAGGGATCGCGACTAATCCCAAAGAGAGAGCCCTCGCCCTTTCGGAAGGGGGAAGCCAATTGCTGATCGACCGGGACATTGCAGGGAAATGGGGGCCTTCCGTCACGCCCAATAGGAAACGGAGTCCGATGAATCCCCAAAAACCGGCGGCGAAACCCAGAAGCCCCACGCATAAAGACCATCCGATCGCAGCGACCGGCCATACGACGCGGGTTCCCCATGAATCGACGAGCCATCCCCCGAACGCGGTCAGCAAAACGTAGCCCAGCCCAAATGCCGATAAAATCATCCCGAATTGCGTGTCAGTGAAATGGAATTCTTGTTTCAACGGTTCGATCACGAAAGAAATCGCCGAACGGTCGACAAAATTGACCAGCGTGATAAAAAAGATGAGGCTGGCGATGACCCAGCGGTAGTGCGTGGCTCGAACCGATTTCATATTGACATCCTTTTTTTGATACAATTGGGTTAGGATACCTGATAAAGGATTACTAATAAATCAGGATTCTTTTAGAGGGTGTGCTTTCCTTTGCTTTGAAACGGAGGGAATGGTATACTTTTTATAAAAATTTCAGCTCTTTATGAAACCTAAATACGAACCGCGCGCCATCGAGAAAAAATGGCAGAGGATTTGGAAAGAAAAAAAGATTTACAAATCTGAAATCGATCCAAAAAAACCGAAATATTACATCCTCGACATGTTCCCTTATCCTTCGGGGGCCGGACTCCATGTCGGACATGTGACGGGTTATACAGGCACCGATATCCTCGCCCGCTCTAAAAGGCAAAAAGGGTTCAACGTCCTCCATCCAATGGGGTGGGACAGTTTCGGGCTTCCCGCCGAGCAGTTCGCGATCCGGACCGGGACCCATCCCGCAGTCACCACAAAAATGAATATAGACACTTACCGGCGCCAGCTCGAATCGCTCGGTTTCAGTTACGATTGGGACCGGGAATTGGCCACAAGCGATCCCATCTATTATAAGTGGACCCAATGGATCTTTACGAAATTATTTGAGAAAGGGCTCGCCTACGAGGCGGAGATCAACGTCAATTATTGTCCCGCTTTGGGGACGGTCTTGGCCAATGAAGAGGTCGAGAACGGACGTTCCAAAGAAGGGGGCTACCCTGTTGAAAGAAGGCCTTTGAAACAATGGGTCCTCCGCATCACGGCGTATGCCGACCGCCTTTTAGCCGACTTGGATCTGCTGGACTGGCCCGATCACTTGAAAAAACTCCAGTCCAATTGGATCGGCCGGAGCGAAGGGGCGATGATTTCTTTTGTCGAAGAAAAGACCAAAGAACCGATCCCCTGCTTCACGACTACGCCTGAGACTCTATTCGGAGTGACTTTTCTCGTTTTGGCTCCCGAACATCCCCTTGTTGATGCGATCGCAACTCCTCTACAAAAGGCTGCGGTCGACGCCTACCGGCGCGAGACGGCAGCGAAAAGCGACCTGGAAAGGACCGATCTCGCCAAAGAGAAAACGGGGGTTTGGACCGGAGCTTTCGCATTGAATCCGGCCACCCATGAAAAAATCCCGATCTGGATCGCCGACTACGTTTTGGTCGGTTATGGGACCGGTGCTGTCATGGGGGTCCCCGCTCATGACGAGCGCGATTTCGAATTTGTGAAACACCATAAAATATCAATCAAATGCGTCATCGATCCCGATCTGACCCTCATCGCAGAAGGGGAGTCGGTAGACCGAGAAGACATCTTGCGAGAAGACATCTTGAAAGGGCGCGCTTGCTGGACGAAAGACGGCGTTTTCATCCATAGCAACGCAAACGATCTCAAATTGAATGGGCTCCGCATCGCGCCTGCACGCGAAGAGACGATCCAATGGCTTGAGCGCCATTCAGCAGGGAAGAGGACTGTCACTTATAAATTGCGCGACTGGCTTTTTTCCCGCCAACGCTATTGGGGTGAGCCGATCCCGATCCTCCATTTCCCTGACGGATCGATGCGGGCGCTCGAACTCGGCGAATTGCCTCTTATCCCTCCCTCTCTCGACGACTACAAACCCGCTGGAACGGGACAAAGCCCACTTGCGAAAGTGAGAGAATGGGTTGAAATCACTGACCCGAAAACAGGAAAAAAAGCTCTCCGTGAAACGAACACTATGCCCCAATGGGCCGGTTCTTGTTGGTACTATCTCCGGTTTTGCGATCCGAAAAACACTCAGGAAGCCTGGAGCGTGAAAGCGGAAAACTACTGGATGCCCGTCGACCTCTACGTGGGAGGCGTCGAGCATGCCGTCCTCCACCTGCTTTACTCCCGCTTTTGGCATAAAGTCCTCTATGATTGCGGCCTCGTCCATACATCAGAACCTTTCATGACCCTCCGCAACCAAGGCCTCGTAATTGCTCAATCGTACAAGCTCCCCCAAGGCGGTTATCTTCCTCCCAACGATGTTGAAGAAAAAGAAGGGCGTTTCTATTCGAAGAAAACAGGGGAGGAAGTGGACGTCCAAATGGACAAAATGTCCAAATCGAAACTGAATGGAGTCTCTCCTGACGAGATCATCGAAGAGTTCGGGGCCGATGCTCTCCGCCTCTATGAAATGTTCATGGGGCCATTTGATAAAGAGAAATTTTGGAACACCGACGCGGTCACAGGATGCAGGCGTTTTTTGAACCGCTTCTACGACATGGTTTTTTCCGATAAAGTCGCCGATGAAAACAGTCTAGATGCCCTCAAACTGACCCATCGCCTGGTCGATTTCGTAATGAAAGATTTGGACAGCCTCCAATTCAATACCGCGATCGCCCGGATGATGGAATTCATCAATGCATTCATCCCGTTGCCCGCTTATCCCCGCGAGTGTTTGAAAAGCGCTGTCCAGATACTCTACCCTTTCGCTCCCCATATAGCCGAAGAACTTTGGCAAGAATTGGGGGAAACGGCTTCCCTTGCCACGGCTCCTATTCCTCCAGTCGATCCAAAGTATCTCGTCGATGACACCGCCACCTACGTCGTGCAGATCAACGGCAAACTCAGGGGGCGTTTCGAACTGCCGAAAGATCAGACCGAACAAGAACTGATGAAATTGATCCGTCAAAATCCTGATCTGGAGAAGCATCTCGCCGGAGAGATTGTCAAAACGGTCTTTGTTCCCAATAAACTGCTCAATATTGTTTTAAAGTGATCTTGAACGTCCTGATTTTCCTCTATTTTCTTGGGATGGCCCCCAAGATTTTATGGGACCGGATGACGAAAGGGAAAAGACATCCCGGCTTTTTGCAAAGGCTCGGATTTTTGGTTCCCGACTCTCAAGGAAAGCCGGTCATTTGGCTTCATGCCGTGTCTGTCGGAGAGGTGAAATCGGCCCAGCCGCTATTCGCCGAACTGAAAAAGCTTCACCCAAACGCTTTTTTTCTCATCACCACTACTTCTGCGACAGGACAGGCCGAAGCCAAGCGTTCCCTCTCCTCCGCCAACGCCTACGCCTACTTGCCCATCGACCTCGCATGGGTCGTCAAACGATGGCTTAAGAAACTCTGTCCCCGTCTGCTTCTCATCATAGAAAGCGATTTTTGGCCCAATCTTCTAGCCAACGCGAAAAAACAAAAGATCCCGATCGCACTTATCAGCGGGAAAATTTCGGAACGGTCTGCGCGCAGATTCAATCGATTTCCCACTTTTTCCAAAAAACTCTTTTCCTATTTCGACCTTCTATGCGTTCAGAACCAAGAATACGCCGACCGTTTCCATCCCCTCGTCCCTGACCCTTCGCGCATCCACATCACCGGCAATTTAAAACTCGACGTCGAGCCCCAGCCCGTCGACATCCCTTTTTGGCAATCGAAACTCCAGCTCCCTTCCCTTTCCATCCTCACGATCAGCTGCACCCATTCTCCAGAAGAAGAATGGCTCCTCGACGCCCTCGTTGATCCCCGCTATTTCTTTTTTCTCGCTCCCCGCCATCCCGAACGGTTCAATGATGTCGCCCAACTTCTCGATGCCAAACAAATTCCTTACGCCCGATGGAGCTCGCTCGACTCAAAGAGGGGAGGGGAACGGGTCATCCTCGTCGACTCGATGGGGCAACTCCCGATCTGCTACAGCCTCAGCCGACTCGCCATCCTCGGAGGAAGCTACGTCGATCGGATCGGAGGCCACAACGTCCTCGAACCTTGCCTCTACGGTATCCCCGTCCTCTTCGGCCCTCATATGTTTGGGCAAAAAGAATTCGCCGCCCGCGTCGCCCGATCAGGCGCTGGCCTTCAAATACCTCTCCAGCGCCTCCGCTCAACCGTCGAACAATTTTTCCAAGACCCATTTCAAGAAAACAAGATGCGCGCCGCCGCCGCCGCCCTCATCGCGAGCAATCGCGGCTCCGTCTCCCGCACTCTGGATTGTCTTCATTCCTTAGAATCCTAAATAGGATCGAAAAGCTCTCTATACGCGAAATCGTCAGTAGATACGCGTCCCCAACGATTATTATAAATTTTCCGCCAATCTACTCCCGTATTCCGCGCATCCGCTCTCGCTTCTCTGAAACGTTTTCTCGCTTCATCGGATATCTCTCTCGGTTGAGAGGGCTCAGAACTGGCTGCGCTCTCGCCAGTGTTGTCGTTTATCCGTTTAGATTCATTGAATGCAGAATGGGCTCTTTGGCAGACTGCCTTTACCCCTTGAGGCGATATGATTCCTATGGGAACCCCCGCAGAAAATAATTGATCTATGCTGAATGTCATAAAATATATCCTTTATCTATGGTGTAACTATTCTAGAATCTATGGTATAATTATTCTAGTTAAAATTCTTTTTCCTTAGATTATTTCGGTATATACTGAGACCATTGCATAAGTCATTCGCCGAATCTTTCCGCGCTTTTTGGCGAATTTCAATTTTTTCGAACGAACTCAACTTGCAGAAAG
>Ga0207119_1145_pt1 | contig 10711 bp, 11 predicted proteins | sample Alteio_BWMinHeat_43_FD_153505 | JGI IMG/M metagenome (GOLD analysis project Ga0207119, IMG submission 153505) | Enriched cells from forest soil in Barre Woods Harvard Forest LTER site, Petersham, Massachusetts, United States -... | ecosystem: Environmental > Terrestrial > Soil > Temperate forest >... | reverse complement strand
CATTATAAATATACAGCACCTCGCTGATGAATTTGGCTCGATAGCCTGACATTTCCAGCATCGGAAACATTATCGCCTGGTCCGAAGCCATGTTGTAGAAAGTGCCACATGGACTGATCAAATCTTCGATCTTTATCAATTTAAATAGCCAGGCATAGAAACTACGAAGATGAGAAGAGCACCATTCCTTATCCCGAAAGTTATTAGTTTCGATAATCTCAGAAGGTATCTCTTTTGAATATCCAATCATATTATCTTTATCTGGCCATGACCTATATTGACCATAGGTCATCCAACAAGCTGAATTAGCATACACCTCATCGATTTTCTTAAGAACTCCGTTATGTGCGAACCAGTCGTCGCCGTCCAGGAGAATCACTATTTCGTCATCATCGCACATGTGAATCGCCTTATATTGATTTTGCAAGGCCCCGAGGCGAATAGGATTGCGAATGAAATGGATCAAATTGCCTGAATTATGATCTGATATAAACTGTTCGACAAGTTCGCCTGTCCCATCCGAAGAGCAGTCATCTACATAGATAACGCGAAAGTCGTGATAATCCTGGGCGACGACAGTAGAAAGATTACGCTCGTACCATTGGCGATTGTTATAGCTTGCTATTATTACGGCGATCTTTTTCATGAACTGTACCCCTTACACGTCGGCAAAACGGGCGTTTCGCTGCTTGGCATGCTGGGCCCTGTACTCTTCAACTATAGTCTCGGGTAGGAGGCGCTCCGCCTCTAGACTGCGGTGCCACTGTCAAGCATTTTCATCGGCGGACACAGGCGCACCACTCCGCCATGCGATTGCATGCGGTATAGTAGCACCTCTTGGACGTGTCTATGAGCAGCCGTGAGGGCGGTGCCATCTGCAGCCACGAAGGGAGATGAGGACCATGAGGAATGCTGAGCCCTACGCCGCGCCGACCCCGAAGGTATTATATATTCACGACGATCTCAGCGATTATGTCTCCCGGCAGCGGGGGCAAGCCTCGGCGGCCTGCGATCTCACCCGGGAGTTGTTCGCGCTTGTGTGTCGGGAGCCAAGACGTGTGGTGCTGCTCACTCTTGAGTCGCAAATGGCGCGATTACTGGCACACGGCACATTCGCGCCCTTTGCGCTAGCGATCGGCATCGGTCGAGCCGGTGAACGGGTCGCGCAACAACTACACGCGCGCACCGGTTGGTTCCCCAAGATCTCGCGTGTGGACATCACTCGCGAAGAAGACGGCCACGGCGGCTATAACGTCGCCGCAACTACCGGGATTCCCTTAGCGCGACAGCTGCCACCTTTTGACACGGAATCCTCGCTGGCGCTGGTCGATGATACGGTCTTTTCCGGTCTGACGATGCGCACGGTCTTATTTGCGTTGCCACCAGAGGTACGGGCCCGCACTCAGGCCTTTTGCCTGCGAGGTGTCGCGGCGTCGATGGAGCGTATCGCGGCTTTGTGCTCCATTGCGGTCGGGCTTGCGGCGCCAGGGCGTCTGCTGGACGAGGTGAGCTTTATCAACGCCAGTGGGTTGGTGATGCGCGTTGGCATTCGACACCCGAAACAGTCGCCACAGGCGTTTTTCGAGCGCCCCATGTGGATGCATGCCTGGTTTCCCGGCTATGCTGATGAGGTCATTATTCTGTGCCAGCGCCTGAACGCCATTCTGGAGCCAGACGGCCGGCCGGCTCAGTTCCCCTGAAAAGCTGACGGCGATAAGCGCGCCAACGACCAAACCTCGCAGCATTTTCCAACCCGGTGACTTGCACTTGGCCCTGCCATGACGCTGTCAGTTTCAGTGCACTTGTTGGCCGGTCACCGAGGCTCGTTCTCCCAAAACCAACGGAGGGTAGCCGGAAAATTGCGTATGAAGTCGTAATTCTGAACAACCCGCTGATGCGCCCGATGCCGAATAGCGGCCTGGGCCTCTTCGGGAAGATCCAGCGTTTCGTGCAGCGTCTGGGTGACGTGGTGAGCGGACGAGATATCGACGAGAAATCCCGTGATACCAGGTTCGATTTGATCAACGAATCCACCGGCGCTCGAGGCCACAATGACTGGCCCTTTTTCCCGTGCCCACAGCGCGACTTCGAGCGGAATATTGGAGAAGGTTTCGTGGCGGGACGGGACCACCACTATTTTTGTCCGAGCCCATTGGCAAAGAGCACGGGGTAAATCACGCGTAAACGCCTTGATGTGGGTTGCCCGTATGGCGTGCTGTTGCAGCAGTTGATCATAGACCTGTTGTTGTGAGTCGTCATCGATGTAGGGGACTGAGATGAGCACGAAATGCACCCGGTCACGCAGCGGCGCAAGTGCGGGAATGAGCCGCTCAAATCCTTTGATCGGCGCAGCTCTGCCGAATGCCAACACCAGATCCGTGTCGAAGGGGATGCTATAGGCCTGCAGCGTTGTGCGTACGACGGTCTCGTCCTGTAGGACAAAAGTCGGGTCATCCACCAGGATGCTCGAAGTGTAAGGCGCGAACTCTCCTGCCGGCAGCCGGTAGTGAGTCTTGAGGTGCGAGGTAGACGACGGGCAGATGTCGGCAAGCGCTATGCGTGAACCGGGCCGTGACGCGTCAAGCCCTTTTTGCTCCCAGGCAACCTCCGCCGGGTCAGGCGCCTCCCAGTCCCGGACAAACGCGGTACTATAAAGCACCAGGAGCATATCGACCTGTCGCAGCAGGCTCTGGCCCATTGCGAGCGCGTAGGGCGTCTGCAACCAGGGCTGGTCCACACAAATGATCAACGAGCGATGATAGGCCGCCGCTTGGGTGCGCAACAGCGGTGCGACGTTCTGACAGAGAGCCTTCCAGGAAGGGACTTCCCAGAGGTCTTGCGCGGGCTCCCGTTTGTACGGAATGAGGTGCACGAACCCGCCGAGTTGAGCGAGACGTTCCTGCTGCCGCTGAAAAAAGGCATGATCATAACCCCAGGTGTGCGCATCGGGCGAGGGGCAGACCATATGCACATCGATGGGGCCATACCGTCTGACCAGCGTCTCTCGCAGCGCTTCGAATCCGCTAATCAGCAGCTGTGTCTGCGTGCCGATGCCATTGGTGAAATTATAGAGCCCATTGTACGTGAGATAGAATATGGCGTTACGCATGGGGCACCGATTTTAGAGCTTACCGCGTGAATTGTTTTGCCGATCGCCAACAATTATTCTTGCCGGTTGTCGCCAAGTTTAATTGACCCATTCGCCGGCATCTCACGGCTAATAGTTTGACGCGCCGCCCGGCGGCGGGCGCGCGAGGCGATGGCTTGAGCGTGAGTCATGATAGGCATGACAGAGGAGCTTTGGCGTCGAGGCGAGATCATGAAGACCACCACCATCTTGTGTGACCTGGATGGCACGCTGGTCGATTCCCGGCGGGACATTGCTGTGGCTTTCCAGCACGCCTGGCGGACTGTGATAGGTGGCATCCCGCCCAGCACCACCGCGATTGCCCAGCACATCGGCAAGCCAATCGAGGAGATGCTCAGCGAGCTCGGAGGAATGCTATCACCTTCCTTGCTCAGCACCTTCCTGACCGCATACCGCCGCACGTACACCCGGCAGGACGCCCGTCTGACGCGACCCTACCCTGGGGTTATCCTCACTTTACAGGCCCTGTCCACCTTCGCGCTCGGCGTCGTCACCACCAAAGAGTCTGGGCAAGCGGAAATCGTCTTGCGGCGGCTCGCGCTCATCCCCTTCTTCCAGCATATCCAAGGTGGCAGCCGTGGTCTTCGCCTCAAGCCTGCCCCCGACCCCATACTTGCGGCGCTCGCCGCATTACACTGTGCGCCATCGTACGCGCTGATGGTCGGCGATACCCCTGCTGATGTTCTGGCCGGGAAGGCGGCTGGCACCCAGACCTGTGCCGTCAGCTACGGCTTTGGCACGCGGGAAGCGCTGTTGCTGTGCGCGCCGGACCATGTCATCGACAGCTTTGGCGAGTTAGTCGGTCTTGTGCGAGAATCGCAAGGCTAGTGGAAGAGGAGAGGAACGTGCCCACCAACCACGTTATTCATCGCCCGACTACCCCTTACGGTCTCGATGATATTGCACAGCCAGAGGTCCTTGTCAGGCGTTACCATCACGTGCGACAGTTTACCGACCGGCTCTGCCAGCCTTTGATGACGGAAGATTACGTCATTCAGGCCATGCCGGATGTGAGCCCGCCTAAGTGGCATCTGGCACACACGAGTTGGTTTTTCGAAACCTTTATTCTGGCTGTGGCCATTCCGGGATATCGCTCGCCGCATGCCTCCTATGCGTATCTCTTCAATTCCTATTACGTGGCGGCCGGTGAGCGGCATTGCCGCCCCCGACGAGGTCTACTTTCACGTCCAACAGTTGAGGAAGTCTACCGGTATCGAGCCTATGTGGATCAGCATATGACCGCCTTTTTGAAAGGGTTGCAGAGCGCGACGCTGGAGCGCTGGTCTCCGATCGTCGAGCTCGGCTTGCACCACGAACAACAGCATCAGGAATTACTCTTGACCGACGTGAAATACAATTTCGCCTGCAATCCCTTACGACCTGCGTACGTGACCCCTGACCTCCCGACACCTGTGCCGATAGTGGGTCCACTGAGATGGGTGAGCTTTCTCGAAGGCGTCTACTGGATTGGCCACGACGGTCAGGGGTTCGCCTTCGATAATGAGTTCCCTCGGCATCGGAGCTTTGTCGAGCAGTTCGAGTTGGCGTCGCGGCTCGTCACCAACGAGGAGTATTTGGCCTTCATGGCCGATGGGGGGTATGAGCGGCCGGAGTTGTGGCTGTCGATGGGTTGGGATACGGTCCAGCGCGAAGGGTGGCACGCCCCGCTGTATTGGGAACAGCGGGACGGCTCCTGGTGGATGATGACCCTTGCCGGGATGCGACCCGTGAGAGAAGCCGAACCCGTGTCTCATGTAAGCTACTACGAAGCGGAGGCCTATGCGCGCTGGGCTGATGCGCGTTTGCCGACCGAGGCCGAATGGGAAATTGCGGCGACGCCCCTGGCGATCAGGGGTAATTTCGTCGAGCACCAAACCTTCCGTCCCGAACCCATCGGCCCGCTCGATACCGCTGTCCCGCTGGTCCAAATTTTTGGAGACGTTTGGGAGTGGACCCAAAGTCACTATTCCCCCTATCCCGGGTACACCGCGGCACCGGGCGCGCTGGGGGAGTATAACGGCAAATTTATGGCCAACCAGTTTGTGCTGCGTGGCGGGTCGTGTGCGACTTCGGTCTCGCATATCCGGCCCACCTATCGGAACTTTTTCCCTGCCGAAGCCCGATGGCAGTTCGCGGGGATCCGGCTCGCGAGAACGATCCGAGAGTAAGCTCTATACACCCAAAGGGGGCCAGCGGCCCCCGCAGTTTGCCCGGGCGAGTTAACCGAAGCGCGGAAGCCTGGGTCGACGAACCGCAGAATGGCTCGGATGACGACGGCTCGAGGTCCCTACAATGATGGGTATGAGATCGCGGTAAAGCCATGGATACCGAGGCCATTTCCAACAAGCGATTTCAGTTTCATGACATGGATGCAGGGGTGCATCGGCACACCTTTGCGCGGGACGTGGCCTTTGGTCTGACCGCCCCACAAAAATGGCTCCCACCGAAGTATTTTTATGACAAGCGCGGCTCCCAACTCTACGAGCGGATTTGCGCCTTGCCCGAGTACTATCTCTACCAGGCAGAACAGCAGATTTTCCGCACCTATGCTGCTGAGATCCATGCCGAGATTGGTCACCTGGCGCTGGTGGAGTTCGGCCCTGGAAGTGCCAAAAAGACCCGTTACCTCCTCACGGCGTATGAATGCGCCGGGCAGCCGTTCCGCTATTGTCCGGTCGACATTTCTCGGGAAATCCTATGGGACACCGCCAATCGACTGCTGCAGGAATATACTCATATTGAGATTCGTGCCATGCATACCGATTTCGCGGGACAACCCGAGGTAATTCAGGCGCTGCAACTCGGTAAGAAAGCGGTGGCCTTTTTCGGCTCCAGTCTGGGGAACTTTAGACCTGAAGAAAGTGTCGAGTTCCTCCGCCGCACTGCGGCCATCCTGGGACCTGAGGACGTCTTTCTCCTCGGCATCGACCTGAAAAAATCGCCGGAGATCCTTGTCCCTGCCTATGACGACGCCCAGGGCGTCACGGCCGCGTTCAACCTGAATATGCTCCACCGTATCAATTATGAATTGGGCGGGCGGTTTGATCCGCAAAGCTTCGAGCACCTGGCCCTTTACAACGCTGAGAAGGGGCGTATCGAGATGCACCTCCGCAGTCGGCTGTCTCAGCACGTGCCTATCGTCAAGATCGAGCAAGCCATATCATTTCGCAAAGGTGAAACTATTCATACGGAAAGTTCGTATAAATATAGTACGGACGAAGTCCGTGACTTAGGATACCGGGCCAGGCTCGTTCTGCACCGTACGTGGTTTGACGCTCGGCGCCATTTCCTGGTTGCGTTGTTTCGGTCACGCTAGAAAATCACTCGTCCCCCATCGGCCACTCCATGCCGTGAGGAGATACGTATGCGTTCCGATCTCGCTGTGGGCAAACGATTCCCCGACTTGATGCTCCCCGATCATCGGCAGCAACTGATCAAGCTGTCTGACCTGGCGAATGGTTTTCCGCTGATTCTTAGCTTCTACCGTGGCTATTGGTGACCGAAATGCGCGCTGCAGTTGCGGCGCTACGTCGAATTACAGGAGGATCTGCAGGTCAACTACAATAAGCTGGCTGTCGTCAGCACCGACCCGCCAGAAGTCAGCGCGGCCTTCCGCGCCGGACTGGCTGCGACCTATACGTTTCTCAGTGACCACGAGCGTCAGGCCATCCGGCAGCTCGATATCGTGGAAGTGACTCCACCGGATTTCAGATACGGCTTGGTCGCACTTCCCTATACCTTTTCCTTGGCTCCTGACCTGACGATCCACGCGCTTTATGATGGTTGGTGGTTTGTTGGGCGACCCACGCTCGAGGAACTCCGGCAAGATATGCGCGCGCTGATGCAGGCTTGTCGTCAAGACTATCACTACGATGGTCCATCCTTAGCAAGTGTCGAGCGTACAAAATCCGGTTCTTGAGCGAGCGGTGGTAGCGCTCGACTTTGCGTTGGGTCATCGAATTGACCGGACGGATTCGTTGCAAGGCGCTTAACTTCACCAACCCTGACGGGTAGCGAAAGGGAGCCGCCAAGGAGAATTCTTCGGCTTCGGACTGACTGCTAACCCTACAGGCGATTGGCGAAAGACCTCCCGTCTGGTCCGATTGCATTGGCCGCCTTCTGGAGTCCATGAACAGAAGCAGCGAACCTCTATCCGGTAGGTCCGTCTGCCCCGAATCATTGGCGAAGAATTCTCTCGAAACTGAGATTCGCCTTAGCATCGCGAAAAAGGACGCCAATTCCCGGGGGAATTTCAGACTCGGGGGTCGAGGGTTCAAATCCCTTCTGCTCCACCATTCAGTTCCTTCGCTTTTATATTTATTAGAGAATCGCTCGAAATCCGCGAGTTGACGGGTCTATCGGCTTTTATTCGGCGCAATCAATCAGCAGCGCAGCTTGGTTTCGCCGAGAACTTAGCAACCGGTACCAAATCATGGGGAACTACCAACCGAACCGCCCAACAGCCCGTCGAGCCTAAATGAATAGCCGATCCCGAAGAAGTGATCTGGAGAGCTGCTGTTCAATCCGAAACCGAGGTGAAAATCGAGTTGCTGAAGTCTTGTGATTCTCCAAGAGCCGCCGCCGTCGAGAATCTGACTGGGCCTAACGTGGTTGGGATAGTCGCCGACGTACTCGACGAACAGGTCGCGCGTTGGCCCCAAGTTCCGTTCAAGCGACAACGTCGGTTCGAAGGTCGGATTGAGTACGTGCTGGCTCGTGAACCAAGTCACAGTGAACATTCCGTGAAGCGACCAGTCGTCGCCGATTCGTCGCGACCAGGGGAACTGGATGTAAGGATCGTAGCCGTGACTCGAAATATTGCTGGCGCCAGTAGGAAATCCCAGACCGCCGGTTGCAGATAAATGGAAGCCGAGCGGAACGGGCAGTTCGCGCTTGATGGAGACGACGAGATCGGAAAATCCTGACGACGCGCGGCTGTTGATCGAATAAAAATACATCGGCACGTCTACCAGAACTTCGGTGCATTGCGCGACACCAAGACGCAGCCTGGTTTCGGTGCCGCCGATGACATCGGATCGCTGACGGACGGTCCAATCGACACCGTTCTCCGCCTGCAGGCTCCCGTAAGGAACGACCCCGCTCGAATTGGTGACATCCGGCCGGTCAGTCTCAATCTCGGATGCGCTCGTGGGATAGGTATCGGCGGCAGAAGCCGAAGCGTTTGCAATCAGCGCGGCGACAAACAGTATGCCGCAGATTCCAGAACGAACGCTTTTGCCCAGCGTAGCTTGGGACATTCCCGGCCTCTTGGCGGCCGGGGTCGGATGAACGAGCCTCGGCCAGGGTTACCTGGTCCGAAGGTCTCGTTCGCCTCGCGATTGAGGTGGGGGACCGAGCCTGAAGGCTGGTATGTCGATCTCCCCTACGCCGTTTTCCTTGTCGGCGTGAACTACTCCCCTTTGGAGTATCGCCAATTAAGCGCTCCTCGGAGTTCGTGTCAATCGCGGATCTGACGTTAATAAGTTCGTCGTCGAAATCACCTAGCGCTAATGAACGCTCTCATCGAATACGGCTCGGCGTACAAGCGAAAATTCCAGCGATTCAGGAGCGGAAACGTTCGGGAATTAAATTGACCGGCTCGCGGTCTAGAACCTAGACGACGCAGGCGAGCGAAGGAAACGCGATTGCCGGCTCATTTGCGACGACTCAGGCCGGCAAACGCGGGAGGTGACATATGACTACGACGCGTATCCGCGAGCGGGCGACAGAAATTCATCCCGTGGGTCTCGTCGAACACGCAGAGTATTCGGAAATGCCGAGAGGAGAGCGCGTGCGGAACCGCCTTATTAGCAAGCTGTTATGCGCATTTTTCATCGCTATGGCCGTTACATGGATCGTGACGACGATCGCGGGAATTTCTAGATAGAACGCACTAGCTCGGAGGTTGACGATGCTCATGTCGCGATAATCCGGCCAAGGAATAGGGCTTAAATCTGTGAGCGAGGAGTGCTGCTGTGAGTGACGACGTTCCCGTGCGTGGAAAGGTGACAGCCAATCCAGGTGCGTCAAAAGCTGCTATCTCATTCCACTACGATCTTGGCAACGAATTTTTCAGATTATTCCTCGATAGCGAATGTTGTTACTCGTGCGCCATGTACGACAAAGAGACTGACTCTTTCGAAGCAGCTCAGCAACGGAAACTCGAGTACCACATTCAGCAGGCGCGCGCCGACGGTGCTGCACGCGTCCTCGATATCGGATGCGGCTGGGGCGCGCTGCAAAAGAAGCTGGTAAAGCAACACCAGGTGAAAGTCGCGGTCGGACTGACTCTCAGCGATAACCAGGCTGAATGGATCCGATCGATGAACCTTCCCGGTGTGGAAGTTCGTATGGAAAGCTGGTCCGACCACGTGCCGGCCACACCGTACGATTCGATCATTTCGATCGGTGCGTTTGAACATTTTGCTCGCCCATCCAGCCGCACGGTGAGAGTGAGAGGATATCGCGATTTCTTTGAATGCTGTTACGGCTGGCTAAAGCAGGGCGGATGGATGTCGCTGCAGACGATAGGGTTGGGAACCGCAGACCGGGGAATCGAGGGGCAATTCGTAGCCGAAAATATCTTCCCCGAAAGCGATCTGCCGCGCCTTGGCGAAATCGCCGACGCATCGGAAGGAATTTTCGAAATCGTTTCGGTTAGAAACGACCGCGCGGACTACAAACGTACCAACCAGGAATTCCGCGACCGGTTACGGAAAAACTGGGATGCGGCGGTCAACCTGGTAGGAGAGGAAACGGTTCGCGGTTTCGACAAATACTTTCGTGTATCGGCCACCGGCTTCAGCCGCGGAACGACGAACCTTTATCGAATTACCTTTCGGAGGGTTGTCCATCCGCGTTTCGACATCGCTCTGTGATCCGGAACATGCGGTCCGCGGGCTGCGTATCGGCATCGTCGGTCTCGGCGCGAGGACGATTGCGACATACGGCGAGTCGGGCGAAAACACTGATGGCACCGGACGGTTAAGAGTCCGGGAAAATCGGACTTAAGTAGCGATAAGAATTTGCGGTCTTTAAAAGATTTTTTAAAAATCGTGCGCCGTGCATTCTGATTCGACGTGACGCCTGCAAAAGAAAGGGCAATCGGATGGAAACGCAGACCCAACTGCGAGAAAGCGAAGCGGAGCGCTTGAACGCGCTCCACCGATTCCAAATCCTCGACACACTGCCGGAGCCTGCTTTCGACCGTATCGCGGAGATGGCCGCAGCTCTCTTCCAGGTGCCGATGGCGATCGTCAGCCTGGTGGACAAGGACCGTGTATGGTTCAAGTCGCGCCTCGGCATCGACGCTGGACACTGCGCGCGCGACGCTGGGTTGTGTGCGTCGGCGATCCTCTCGCCTGGCGTCTACTACTTGCGCGACGCCGCTCAGGACGAGCGCGCAATCGGCCATCCGCTGGTGCCGGCCCTCGGCCTCCGCTTCTATGCGGCCGCTCCCCTGCGCACCCACGACGGTTTGAATCTCGGGACGGTGTGCGTTCTCGACCAAAAGCCGCGTGAGTTAGCTTTGCATGAGGCGGAAATGCTCACGATGTTGGCGGC
>Ga0207119_1144_pt1 | contig 10733 bp, 10 predicted proteins | sample Alteio_BWMinHeat_43_FD_153505 | JGI IMG/M metagenome (GOLD analysis project Ga0207119, IMG submission 153505) | Enriched cells from forest soil in Barre Woods Harvard Forest LTER site, Petersham, Massachusetts, United States -... | ecosystem: Environmental > Terrestrial > Soil > Temperate forest >... | reverse complement strand
GATCTTTCCGGCAATGTCACGAGCGGCGGAAAACAAAAGAGTGTTTGGGGATGTCTACGTCACACTGACGACGTTCCTTAGCGTTGTCATCGGATTCGTGCTTCTGCTGGTGAGCATATTTACTCCATGGGGTCTGCAAGTATGGCTGGGCAATGATTTTCGAGACCACAGCACAGGTATTGTCCGGATTCTTCTCATTGGTCTGGCATTTCAAAGTCTAAACGTCTTCGCTCTCGCGTCACTCAATGCGCGAGGGTTTGCCCGTCCGATTACATTCATGCACCTGATAGAAACACCGGTCTATTTCTGGGCCTTGTATCGCTGCGGTCTCGACTTGGGATTGACCGGAGTTGCGTTGGTCTGGAGTGGACGCTTGATACTTGAGTATGCCTGCTTCGCTGGATTTCAGGCATTTGTTGGCGGCAAGGAAGGCCGGCTCATGCGCGCTGTTGGTGCACTGATTGCGGCCTGCAACGTGATTCCAATGGCAATGCTTGCGGTCGCAGGCAACCAACGCTTAGCACTGACGACAAGTGGACTACTCGCGGCTCTATCAGTCGCCTGGGGTTCGTCTCTGCTTCGCAAAGAGTACATGTATGCCACTAAATGAGAGGACACGTGGCGTGGGTTCAGATCCTAGCTACCTTGTTGCAACAGCGCCGATGAGGGACTCCAGTTGCCTCAGCTAATCATTCTGGTCAGTCTCGCAATTGTCGTTGTTGCGTACCTCTATCTCTCGAGACGGGAAGACAATTTCGTCAACATACTCACACCGGTTCTTTTATTTGGTGTCCCTGCCTGGTATTTGCTGGTGCTCCTCTATGGAAGTGTCTTGGGTTACGACGCATCCAATTATGCCTACTTCTACTGTTATCTAACCTACGCACTCGGTGTTCTGGGGACATTGGCTGGGTATTTGATGATGCCAGCCAGATTTCTCCCTATATTTGTGAAAGTTCCGTATCTCAAGATTCCAGGAGCTCCGTTCATAGTTTTGGGCCTGGCCGTAATTCTCTACGCGCCAATTCTAATTAAATTTCCGGACCTCATATTCTCTCCCAGACAAATATATGAGCTTACGAGAAGCGGTTTCGGTATCCAGTTCTACTTGAGTGCATTTGCCGTATATTTTGGACTCATTCTTCTGCTTCTCTCGCGGAGACTGCGGCGAAAATCGGTCTTTCTTTTCGTGATTGTCTCTCTGCCTCTTCTCTATCTGCACGGAAGCAAGGGTCAGATCCTCAATGTGTTGCTCATTGCACTTTACTTCTTAGTGTATATAAAAAAGAAGCACTTCAATCTGGTTCGCTTAATTGGCGCGGGTACGATCGTCGGTAGCGTGATATTGGGCTTGTTCTACCTGGGGTACTCCGAAGACGCCCGCGAGGACTTGCTGTTGGAAATCGCGAGTTACGCGGAGTACACACGTAACGCGGCGATGGTCATAGACGACCCGACCCTGGAACCACAATTGGGCAGATTGGCGGTGGAGAGTAAGTTCTACGTAATCGTGCCGCGTGCTTTATTTCCAGCTAAGCCAAAAGATTACGGCGCATTTTGGCTGGCCAAGCGATATTTCCCGGACAGATTCGAACTAGATGTCGGCGCTCCGGACTTTGGCCTCGGATTACTTTATGCAGATTTTGGCATGTTTGCGCTTGTGTACTATTCAGTCAGCGCGTTTCTTGCGGGCGTGATTTTGAAAGTACTGGTAACGAGGCTGCGGCATCAGCCGGACGCTGGTACCTTCTTGTTATTATTGGTGTTCTTGGACGTAGGGTTAATTCCGACCGGTGGAGGGGGAGTCCCCATTATTTTCTACTATGCGCTTGCCCACGTGGCAAATTGCTTGGCCGGACCAGTGCACAGGGATTTTCCTAAATCGCAGCGAATCAGTCAGACGGTCGTTGCAAGTTAGAGGATGGTGCAATTGCACCGCGTTCGATGCGGACTGGCGTACAGAACTCTTTCGAGTAGCGCGGTCGCCACGAGAGTAAGGGACACACGCAGATATGTTTACAAAGAGGACGATATGATTCCGCGACTGTTAGCCGCGTTACGGTACTTGCGCGGTAGCGACAAACCGTGGAGGTGGAGAATTCATGCCGGCCGTTGCCCAGCTTGCCACGGAGGATACTTTCTATCATTTGCCGAGTCAGCTTTTCACACGCGCTGCCTGGGGTGCGCCGCGACAGCAGTGAACTTGAGCATGATTCCTGTGATCTCTTCACATCTTGAAGGCCAATTCGGCGGAAAGCGCGTATATGAAATGTCCTCATATGGAGCAACCTACGGCTACTTACGCCGTCATTTTCTTGACGCCTATTTCAGCGAATATTTTGAAGGTCGGCCTCTGGGAATTACAGTGAACGATGTGCGCAACGAGGATGCCACTCGGTTGTCCTTTGCGGCCGATTTCTTTGATATTGTGACATCGAATCAGGTGTTTGAGCATGTCCACGACGACATGCAAGCATATGCGGAGTGCTACAGAGTTCTCAAACCGGGAGGCGGCCTGATATTTACAGTGCCTTTGTACGACACCCCAAAGACTGAGCGGATCGCCCGACTCTCTTTGGCCGGCACGATAGAGTGGCTGGGGGAACCGGAGTACCATGACAGTCGTCTTGGGGGGCCACAATCGGCACCCGTATTTTGGCGCCATTCAATTAATGACGTCGCGATGCGAGTCGCTCGAGCCGGATTCACTAGCGTAGAGGTCGTCCCAGTCAGCGTATTAAAAAACGATAATTTTGCTCAGCCCGTAGTTTATGCAATCAAGCGGTGAAGTGTTTTGACGCTGTTCCGCGTCTAGAGTCGCGCAAAGTGAAGATCAATTCCGCGTCACCTGACTTAACTGAGACAACGTACGGCGCTCAACCTGCGGTCGCGTGCATCCTGCTGAATTGGAATGGCTGGCAAGACACCGTCGCGTGTCTCGACTCTTTGGCGAAGTTAAATTACCGCAATTTTTCAATCATAGTGGTAGACAACGGATCGAGTAACGACTCAGTCATCCGTATCCGCGACGCCTTTCCGGAGATATTGCTGCTCGAGACAGGCAGGAACCTTGGATTTGCAGGCGGCAACAATGTTGGAATTCGTCATGCCATGAGTCAGCGTGTGGAGTATATCTGGCTGCTCAATAACGATACAGAACCGCATCCCGATGCTCTTTCGGAGTTGGTTAATAAAGCCGCATCAAATCCGATGTTCGGAGCAGTGGGATCGGTGCTTATGTACGCGCATGACCCGAGCTGCGTACAGGCTTGGGGCGGAGGGCGTATTAACGTCTGGATTGGGCGTTCTTTCCATACCCTTATCCCGCAAGACGATAGTTGGTTCGATTACATTACAGCAGCGAGCGTGCTGATACCGCACCAAGCCCTTGAGGATATAGGTTTGCTCGACGAAGGTTTTTTCCTCTATTGGGAAGATGGTGACTTGAGTTTTCGGCTTCGAAAAAAAGGATGGAAACTCGGAGTCGCAGCTGCCTCTACGGTTTTGCATAAGGAACATGCAAGCACTGGGCGGAACCGTCGAGTGATAGACCGTTATGTGATTGCTTCTGGCATTCGCTTTCTACACAAGCATTCGCCGGCGCCCTCGCTTTCGATACCTTTGTTCCTCGCGTCAAGGTTTTGGAAGCGGTTGCTGAACGGGGAGTTTAGACGCGTTGGCGATATTGCTGGTGGTATCAGGGATTATCTCTCGGCTCAATTTCGGAATTAATGGAGCTTGCGATGGCGCAAGCGCCGGTCCATTATGTCGCCGATATGGCTCATTAGCTTACGCAGCTAACATCTCGAGCGCTAAGTTTTATTTACAGGGGACGTACGATGAAACTTCCATATATTTTGAGCCCTCTTTATAGGTATATGCGGGACGCAGTGCCGGAACCACTGAAGCCGACGACGCGCGGCCTATACAATTGGACAAATAAACTCGTCACGTACGGCCGAACGGACATATTTACCGCGTTGGACATCGAAATTAACTCGGACTGCAACATGCAGTGCTCATATTGCCCCGTTTCAACCGAGAGCAGGGGCGACAATTTTATGACTGAGGTATTATTTCGCAAGATTCTTCAAGATCTTTCTGAGTTCCCTTATGCCGGAAGAATTAGCCCGCATTTTTATGGAGAGCCAACTTTGGATGGACGGCTAGTCCACTTGATGGAAATTATTCGGCAGATGGTACCTGCGGCGCAAATCATCATTCACACCAACGGTACGAGGCTCACAAGAAAGCTATATAGGGAACTCATCGATGTAGGGGTCTCCGGATTTCTAATTACTCGGCACGCCAAGAAATGGCCCGCAACAGTTTTGGACATTGTGAGCAGAGAAATCGATGCTAAGGCATTCGTGCGTATGCACGATTTCGATGGGAAAGTGCTCTTCAATCGCGGTGGCACGGTCAAACCGGAGAAAGAGAGAAGTTTACGGCGCTGTTTCTATTTATCAGACGAAATTGCCATTACGCACAAGGGTGAGGTCGTCTGCACCAACGACTTTCACATTACGGAAAGTTTTGGCAATGTGAAGGAACAACATCTGCTCAACGAGATATGGTGGGGCGAAAGGTTTACAAGAGTTCGTAGTCGACTAAGACATGGATATTTTGATTTGAACGTCTGCAAGCAATGTTCCGGGATAGCAAATCGCGAAAAGGACAGCCATTAGGGTGAGATCTAGCTCTATTTCTCCGATTCGGCCGGGATTCGCAATCGACGCGGCCGGCGCTAACGGCATTTCGCAGTATTGTTTTGAATGAACTGCGCCGCCTGAGCTAGATCTGGAGCAATAAAATCCGGTAACGTAGCTGTGGTTGCGCTTGTAGCGCTGTTCGAGATTAAGACTGTAGGTGCTCCAACGCGATGTCCAAACTCTATGTCGCTTTCCTTGTCTCCGACAACGACCACAGTCGAGGGGTCAAAATCAAGCTCCGAAGCCGCGCGCATCAGCAGCCCCAACTGTGGTTTCCTGCAGGAGCATCCGGCGCTGGGTGTGTGAGGGCAGAAAAATATTCCATCCAACTGAGCTCCGGCGAGGCGTACCATTTCGGTTAATCGATCGTGGATTAGTTCCAACTGACGCAGGGAGATATACCCGCGCCCAACGCCAGATTGATTGGTAATCACCACCAGCCTGTATCCGTGCTCATGTAGCGCACGCAATCCTTCGGCCGCGCCCGGCAGAAACTCCAATCCGTCCGGGTCATCAAGATAGCTTCGGTCAACCACGATCGTACCGTCACGATCAAGAATGACAACCCGCCGATTTGCAGGGGGAAAAATCATACTCCGTTGGCAGTTGTAATGCGCGCGATAGTGTTTGTGGTGCTCTGTCCCGGAACGAGATCAGCCAAAAATACCCTTCCGCCTCTCTTGATAACCAAATCTGCCCCTACGATATTACCCAGGCTGTAGTCAGCTCCCTTGACGAGAACGTCTGGTTCGAGTGCCTCTATGAGCTTGATGGGAGTGTCTTCTTCGAAGAGAACAACAGCATCTACCGACTTTAGCGATGCTAGTACCGTAGCGCGTGCAACTTCGCTCTGCATCGGTCGTCCAGGTCCCTTCAGTCTACGCACTGACAGATCTGAGTTGAGTCCTACAATCAGGCGATCGGCTACCGCTTTCGCCTGGTTTAAAAGAGATACGTGACCAGGGTGCAATAGATCGAAACAGCCATTCGTAAACGCAATCTTTTGTCCGAGGTCTCGCCAGCGACGAATTAAATGAAGGACATTGTCAAGGGTGAAGTGCTTACTCGATTTATCATTACCTTGGAATTGATCTAGTGAAGCGATAATCTCTCCCGCGGTCACTGTAGACGTTCCATATTTTCCCACCACCACGCCAGCGGCTACATTCGCTAGAATTGCAGCAGCTGTGACGTCGCCGCCTGCAGCCAAGCCAAGTGACATCGCGGCTACCGCAGTGTCCCCAGCTCCGGAAACATCGAAAACCTCTTTAGCAATTGTTCTAATATGCGTCGCTTGCCCGTCTCGTCCGACAATCGACATGCCGTCCTTACCACGTGTGACTACGACGGTACTACAGATGCCTTGATTTAGTATTGTCTGGGCGCCGGCGACTACCTGTTCATCAGTTGAGCATTCGTGTCCACAGACGAGTTGCAATTCGTGGCGATTGGGTGTCAACAAGGTGGCCCCCGTATACTTACTAAACGACTTGCCTTTAGGGTCGACGAGTATCGGTTTGTTGGCCTCTAAAGCTGCAGCGATCGCTCTTTCGGTCACGGAAGGCGAAAGGACGCCCTTCCCGTAGTCGGACAAAATTACAATATCGAAGTCAGCAACCGCCTTTTGAAATTTGCCTAGCACGAGATCTGCGATTTCTGTAGGCAACTGAAGAGTGCTTTCGACGTCGGATCGCAGTATCTGTTGCCGATCGGCGATGTGGCGGGTCTTTATCGTTGTAGGGCGCGCTTCGTCAGTAATTAATTCGGTCTGAATACTTGGTATGCGGGAAAGTTGAGTATTCAAATCGCGCGCCCAATTGTCTTGGCCGACGACACCTATGAGTGCCGCCTGAGCTCCTAGCGTGGCGATGTTTCGCGCTACGTTGGCGGCACCCCCTGGCATGTCGACAGTGCGCTGCACCAGCATGACAGGAATTGGAGCTTCAGGCGATATTCGCTCTACCGCTCCGTAGATGTAACGGTCCAATATAATGTCGCCCAATATGAGTACTCGGCCACGATGGAAAGAATCGAGCAGATCAAATTGAGTCTTTTGGTTCACGAGAATCGAGTTGTCAGACGAGCTCGAGCCGGATTTCAAGGGCCTTACACAGCATGTGACCAATCATGATATGGCCTTCCTGAATCCGCGCGGTTGTCCGTGAAGGCACGATAACAAGGGCATCACATAGATCTCGCATGCTGCCGCCATCCCCTCCCGTCAAGCCAGTTGTTGTCACCTTGCGTTTACGAGCTTCTCGCAATCCTGCAAGGACGTTCGGGCTGCTGCCGGATGTTGAGATGCCCACAGCCACATCTCCGGCGGCGGCGAGCGCTTCAATCTGACGACTAAATATGGTTTCATATCCGAAGTCATTGGCGCACGCTGTCAAAGTCGACGAGTCGGTGGTCAACGCAATAGCAGCAATGGCGGACCGATTACTTTTGTAGCGTATTACAAGTTCTGCAGCAATATGCTGAGCGTCAGCCGCGCTGCCACCGTTCCCGAATAAGAGCAATTTCCCACCCCGCCGAATGGCTTTCTCCCAAATGTCTAAGGTTTGAGCGAAGGGCTGTGGAAGGTCTTGCATCGTTGCTTCGACCACGGCGCGGTGCTCTTGAGCCTCTCGCTGCAGAAACTCGGAGACATCGAAGCGCTCTACGGATGCTGGTGTGGACATGATACTGATTCCCGCTGTCACATTGCCGTGTCGCGCTGCTTGTCTGCGCGGTAAGGCCATTATGCAATCGACACCTTTTACAATGGAGTAAGCGAGAGCTAAACTGAATATCTGTTCTGGATATCCTGCCTCAACTTACCGGCCTGCGGCTACTATGCCGCCCATCCGCCGTCTACTGGTTCCATATTGTAATGTCATTTGCCTATACAAGTGGAGCTGTAATTGAAGGACATATTGAACGAATGAGACCTGCCGAAAACGCGGCTCTATGCCTCACTGTGCCAGATCGGGTCTAAACAGCCGGTCAACCGGGTGGCGAGCAACTTGGGGCTTTCCCGTTCACCAGACGCCCGTCAAGCTCCTCAAGCAGCCGGCTCACCACGCGTGAGTCGGCACCCATCACCTCATCATACGTTACGACATGAATTCGCTCAGATAATGTCGCTTGTGCAGACTCGAAAATCTCGTCGTGACTCTTTACTGCGTTCTCAAGAAACCTCTCCAAAAAACGCGCTTCAGCTTGCCAGAGACCGTAGCGTTGTATCATTGCCGACCACATGCGCCAATTCGACGGTAACACGTCTTTTTTCGGGCGCGTTAACCAGACGAACTGCGCCCCGGGAAACCGACTAGCCAACCACGGTAGACGAAAAGTGTGATTCGGCGATTTCAAAAGCAGTGGCCCCGGGGTCCCCTGTGACACTGCTTTGAGGAAGATCTCCCACCGGCCAGAAAGCGGCGGCGCCGCCGAATCCAATGATTTCCACTGATAGAGCAAGTCTGTGAGTTCATCCAGCCGACGAGGATCTATGAAGGCACGATAGAGAGACCTTTCGCCGATCAATAGAGCGGCAAATTCGTCTTCTTGCGGTGTAAAAGTGCCTACCAGACCTTTATCCATCGGTCGGGATTCCTGACGTGCGCGCGGCGCAGGGGCTAGGAGGAAGTCTGCAGGGCGAAAGCATTGCCATGTGCGAGGTGTCGCCCATCCCGTTGCATCGGTGAGTAAGCGATGTAGGACGGTGGAGCCGCTACGCCAGAGGCCGACGATGAAAACCATCTTGGTCGGAAGTGTGATTGTCGTGCATCGGCGCGCGGTGATTTCCGCGTGGCGCTCGAACCAAAACGCCGCCCATCCCTGCCTCAGACGTTGGAGAGCCAAGTGACGGTCAACAGGACCACCCGAGTCGATCCAACGTAGAAGGTCCTGCCCGCCCCCAAGAAGCACCGGTTTAGTATTGGAACGTATCAAATAACTCATTCACCGACAGGACCACCATGACGCTCCAGTTGCTCGTCGATCTGAGTCGAAAGACCCGCAACCAAGTCAGGTTGAGTTGCCGCCAAGTTCTGCTGTTCCCGCGGATCAGTCGCCAAGTCGAACAACTCAGTGTCTAGACGCGGCATTTTTGGATATCTAGGTGTCCCGATGAAGCGCACAAGCTTCCAATTATCGCGCATCGCGGCAACCGACCCAGTCGATAGGCGGCCTCGGCTCTCATTTTGTTCAAAACTCATGGCAAAAATAGTTCGTTCGCCACTGCGGCTCGGGCGCTCTAGCAGTGATACGCCGGTCCAGTTGGGCGATGGCGCCACGTGGGCGATTGCGGCGATCGTGGGAGCAAGGTCCGCCTGGTCTGAAAGGTCAACACGCCGTTCAGAAGCTGTTGACTCGCCGGGTAGTCTGAGTATCAGTGGAATATGCAGCAGATCCTCATACAGCATCACTCCACCGTGCCCTCCATAATCATGCGAGAAGCTCTCGCCATGGTCGGCAGTCAGCATAATTGCCGTGTTTGGGCCTAAAGCTGCACGTACAGTCATAAGTAGTTGGCCAACATAGTGATCGACGTAGCTAATAGATTCGTCATAACGAACTTCGAGAGCACTGATCCGACTCGGCGGATCGAGCGCCGCATCGAATAGGAATCGCGGATGAGAAGTCGCAGCCGTGGCCGCTACTGCAGACGGGTCAAATCGACCAAGCCACGGCTTGGGGGCCGCATAGGGGTCGTGTGGAGGAAGGAAATGCACCCACATAAAAATCGGTGCACTGTTATTCTGCTTGAGCCAGATTTCCGCTGCGGTGACGAGCTGCTCGGGATCAGCGTATCTGCTCGGATTAAGGAGTCCAATTGCGCCTGCAACACGCACTGCAGACTTGAATGGCAGTCCTATAAGCGGATTCGATGATGCGGGGCAAATATAGGGCAGGCGATCTGAGACCCCGTCGAAACAGGGGGCGGTTTCCCATTCGGGACTGGAGTCGTGATGGTCGAAGTATGCAGAAAATCCTTGTCTGCGCGCGCCGGCCCACGGATTGCTCGAGAAGTAGGCGGTCAAATAGCCCGCCGCGTGGAGGCGCGCGGGAAGGGACTCGGCGACTGATTCAACGTTTGGCCGGCCGGCAAGCTGAAAGGCTCTATGTGTCCACGGCAGCACGCCCGTAAGCATAGAAGCCACACCGGGTGTCGTAAAATTACCGTTCGCGTGGAACCTCTCAAAGACAATCGACTGGGAAGCCAACGCGGCAATGTTGGGGCTTGTGGTCCGTGACGCTCCGTACGGACTTAGGTGATCGGCTGAAAGTGCATCTAGGGAAATTAGAACGATATTTGGGTGCTCAACTCGCTGGGTAAGTGAATTTGCAGGTAAGACGGGCGCCACAGGGGAAGCGCCGCGGACGAATGTCGTAGATAGCAGGGTGATCGATCCCAACAACGCTAACGGACGAGCCAGCGCCGCCAGGCGACTCAGGGTTTCTCGACACCGATGCCAAGCAACTACAGCTCCCGCGATGAATGCGACAGCCAACAGCAACGAATGCCACCCATTCAACGAAAGAGGGTTGTAGCCAAAGGAATTGAGCCAAATCTGCGCACCTAGGACTACTGACGCCGCAACAATCGCCGCAAACGCAGCGCGTGAAGCCACATTCTCGTCGATTCCAGTCCGCAGTCTCATATGGACGGCATCCAAAGCCGTAGCCACACCACAGACGCCAATGCCAATGACTGCAACTATGATCCATTCGGTCGCGTAGAGAGGAATAAGTTCGAGGGGCCGTATGAGCATAGTCGCTGGTCGCACCTCGCCAGCGAATGTCAAAGGGAGTCCTATTCCTGCCATTCCCCAGAGGGGGTTCCATCGTGAAAAGGCCGTTCGGCCCGTCAATCCGACCTCCGTCTAAATCGCAGCCAGATTGACGATGCGGTATCTTTAATCCAGCGCCACGCGAGAGTGACTGCAACGACTAGAGGAAAGAATATCTGATAGAGGAGCCCTGCAGAGTTCGGATCTATGTAGGCGAACGCGGTAGCGGGGATGGCGATCGCCCACA
>Ga0207119_1110_pt2 | contig 10736 bp, 10 predicted proteins | sample Alteio_BWMinHeat_43_FD_153505 | JGI IMG/M metagenome (GOLD analysis project Ga0207119, IMG submission 153505) | Enriched cells from forest soil in Barre Woods Harvard Forest LTER site, Petersham, Massachusetts, United States -... | ecosystem: Environmental > Terrestrial > Soil > Temperate forest >... | reverse complement strand
TTCCCTCTCGAGGAAAAGACGTCGGTCTACCAAGTGACGGCCGGCCCCAATAACGGAAAGCGGCAGACTCTGAGTGTCGGGAGGATCAGACGTTCTAACGGAAAATTGGCGTGGCGCTTTCAGTTCTCGCCCTCCCTCGCAAGCTTCATTCGCCAGACTCCTGAAGGCGATCTTATAATGTCCGCGGTCGCCGATGCGGGTGAGGGCGTGATCGTCATTACAACCCCGGCTAATCCTTTCATAGTCAAGGGCATGAAGCCTGGTGAGGCGCGCGTTTATGAGCAGAAAGTTGTGGTCAATGCACTCGACGACCCGGAAGACCAGGAATACTCAGGATCACTGAGTGGTACTTACACCTATCTGGGTAACTACCAGATTACGGTTCCTGCCGGAACCTACGCGACCGCCCTGTTCCGTTTGAAGTGCCAAGGCAAGGTTGGACCGGCCCAAACGCATGACACGGCTTATTATTTCTTCGCGCCCGGTAAAGGCATGGTCGCCATGATTAGCCAGGAGAACGCGACGGCGTTCTGGATCATCCATATCGATACCACGTCCGGGAAAGTGCTAACGACGAACTGAGTGCACTAAGGGATCCGGTGGCGTCCCGGCGGTCGACGCGTTTCGTTGTTTCGTTGGCGGTGCGGATTTCTGAGGTCGCGACGAGAGTCAGTGTCACGGTATAACGAAAAATACAACGAGCCGATCCCCGACCTCGCGATGGTCGCCTGTCCGCACTGCGATCTGCTGCAGCGACTTCCGGAACTTCCCCCGGGTGGATCCGCACGATGCCCACGCTGTAACAACGAGCTGTGGCGGGGCAGACCAGATTCCCTTAATCGGACTTTCGCCCTGAGCGCGGCGGCGGTCGTGCTCTACGCTATAGCGAATTCCGTTCCCATGCTGGGGCTCACGATCGTCGGCCGGGCCGCCTCCACCACAGTGTTCGGGGGAGTCGAGACTCTCTGGCAAGATGGGCAAGAGATGGTTGCTGTACTGGTGCTATTCACCGCCGTCATCGCTCCCGCTTTGCAGATCGGAATAATGTTGGCGGTCGTAATTGGGGCTCAGCGCACGCGGGTGCCAACATGGGTGGGATCGCTGTTGCGTCACCACCCGGTCACCCGGATTTGGAGCATGATCAAAGTGATGATGCTCGGCGTGCTCGTGGCGCTCGTCAAGATTGCGGATTACGCAACGGTCATCCCGGGAGTGGCGCTGTTCGTCCTCTGGGTGTTGGTCTTTTTACTCGCCGCGATTCAGGCGAGTTTCGATCCCCGCGAGGTGTGGGAAAGGATCACATGGACGGAAGGCGGAGCTTATCCTGCCATCGCTGACCGAACGGCCGAGAAAACGTTGTGAGTCCATCTGGCGCCGTCACCGCGATGGGGCAAGGTCTGCAAAGCTGCGAAGTTTGTAGCTTGGTCTCGCGCCCCGCACCGGACGCGAAGGCGGGACGCTGCCCACGCTGTGGCGAGGAACTTGATTTCCGCAAGACGGCGAGTTTCCAGCGTAGCTGGGCCTTCCTGATCGCCGCGGCCGTCTGCTACATTCCGGCCAATTTGCTGCCCGTCTTGACCACGACCACCGCTACCGGCAGCGAGTCCGACACCATCCTGCAAGGAGTAGTGCTCCTTTGGTCGCCCACCGGATGGCCGCTATCGCTCATCGTGCTCTTTGCGAGCATCATGATTCCGAGCGCAAAGATCCTGGCGTTGGCGTATCTGCTCGTGACTGCGCAGCGCGGTTCCGCGGAGAACAACGAGCAGCGTATCCGGATGTACCGGATCATCGAGTTCATCGGACGTTGGTCGATGGTCGACGTCTTCGTTGACACCTTCACCGCAGCCCTGATTCAACTCCAGCCGTTGATGTCAGTAGCACCGGCGCCCGGGCTGCTTTTTTTCGCAGCGGTTGTAGTGCTGACGATGCTTGCTGTCGAATCCTTCGATCCGCGCCTGATCTGGGACACGGTCAGGTCAGAAGAGGTCCAACATGCCTGATCCCGAAGCGCCAATCCCTCCGGTCCCGAACTCGAGGGCTGTACCCAGGAGTCGCACGCGGCTCTCCCTGGTCTGGTTTATACCGATCTTGGCCGCATTGGTTGGAGTCTGGGTGGCGGTGACAAGAGTTATGAGCGAGGGACCCAAGATCAAGATAGTCTTTGGGTCAGCCGAAGGCCTGGAAGCCGGCAAAACCAAAATTCGTTACAACGGCGTCGAGATCGGCACAGTCACAGCGATTCGCCTCTCGGACGATCACCAACACGTCATCACCACTGCGCAGATGGCTCCGGCGACTGAAGGATTTCTGGCGGCAGATACCAAGTTCTGGGTCGTCCGTCCACGGATTTCAGGCGCAAATGTTACCGGCTTAGGTACTCTGATTTCCGGGGCCTACATCGGTCTGGAAATCGGACAGTCGAAAGAGCACGTTCACGACTTCGTGGCGCTGGAAACACAGCCGGTAGTTACCGGCGAACTTCCCGGTCGGCTTTTCGTGCTGAAGACCACCAGCCTCGGATCGTTAGACACTGGCACACCCGTTTTCTTCAGGCATCTACAGGTCGGCGAGGTCGCGTCGTACGAGCTTGACAAGGACGGCACGTTCCTGACGGTCAAAATCTTCGTGCACACGCCCTACGATCAGTATGTCAACCCGGAGACCCGCTTCTGGCATGCGAGCGGGATCGACGTGTCGCTCTCCGCAAGTGGTCTCAAAGTGGAAACGCAGTCGGTTCTGTCGATTCTGATCGGTGGTATCGCATTCGAAACATCCGCGAGCGCGGCGGTCTTGCCGCCGGCGGACGCGAATACCGTCTTCACCTTGTACGGCAACCGAGCGGAAGCGTTTCAGCCAGCCGCGCAACATCCTCAGACCTATCAGCTCGTCTTCAACGAATCCGTGCGCGGACTGACCGTTGGGGCGCCGGTTGAGTTTCGCGGCATCCCAATCGGCGAAGTCGCGGACATTCACGCGCAAGTTGATCTGAGTACCTTTAAGTTTTCGGTGCCAGTGACTATCAATCTCGACCCGCAACGACTCGGGGTCAATGTGCGCGGGGCCAAGACCGGGGCCGATCTCGAGACTATGCGCAGAAGATTCATCGACGCGTTGGTGGCCCACGGTGTCCGAGCACAATTGAAGACGGGCAGCCTGCTGACCGGTTCCTTGTTCGTCGCTTTCGATTTTGTTCCCGGCGCACCGCCGGCGACGGTTGATTGGTCACAGCAACCAGTGCAGTTGCCAACCGTTCCGGGACAGCTTCAGGCGACCGAGGCCAAGATCGAGAACATTATCAATAAGGTCGACCAGATGCCTTTGGAGGCGATCGGCGAAAATGTGCGCAAGAGTCTCGCGGACCTTGATCTAACACTCGTCAGCGCGCGCGGCACACTAGTCAGCGCACGGGGCACACTCGAAAATACCGGCAACCTAACCGGACCGAATTCGGTTCAGATTCAGCAGCTCGGCAATACGCTCGAAGAGGTGCGTCGCGCCGCCCGATCCGTGCGCGTGTTGGCCGATTATCTCGAGCGCCATCCGGAGGCGCTGGTACGCGGCAAAAAGGGGGAGGCAAAGTGATATTAGGCCGTGGGATGGGTCTAACCGTGCTCGCTTTGGTCGCCAGTGCGGCAGTTGATTGCACCTCTGCGCCGGCGCGCTTCTATACTCTGAACTCCACGGCGACCCCGAGCGGCGCCCCGATGACGCATGCGAGCGTAATGATTGGTGCGGTCTCGGTTCCGGCCGCCGTGGACCAGCCGCAATTCGTGGTCGAGGTCGCTTCGAACCGTCTTCAAGTCGACGAGTTCGACCGCTGGGCCGCACCGCTCAACGACGGCATCGCTCACGCCGTCGCCGGTGATCTCGCGGCGCTGCTCGGGACGCCGGACGTCGCCGCCGCGCCGTTCGCGAACTTCGATCCCGCCTATACAGTCACGATCGAAGTCCAGCGGTTCGCCTCGATTCCCGGTGAAGCCGCGGTGATCGAGGCCGTGTGGACGGTGCACAAAACGGCGGGTGGAGAGACCCGCTCAGGCCGCTCGGCTGCGCGCGAGCCGGTGCAGGGCGACAGTCGCGAGGCGCTCGCCGCCGCGCACAGCCGTGCGCTTGCCCAATTGAGCGGTGACATCGCCGGAGCGATCCGGGCGGAGGCTCAGATGAAGCCGTAGAAACGGCTGCGGCTCGCCCTTCCGGCTAGTTGCCGTTTATCACTTCAATAGCGATGGGTCGATCCGCCGAAGAGGAAGCCGTCTGACTATAAGCCTTCTCGTACCTCTAACAGGGCGAAATGGGAGCATCTGAAACAGCAATTCATTGCAGACTGGCGCGAAGGGCGACCATGCTCTCCTGACTCACCCTGATAACTCCTCTCCGGGGCCGGTCGAGGTCCATAATCACCAGAATCACAAAGCTTACAATCAGGCTGACGGCGACTGTGTGTTGCAGATTCCGACGGTTTCCTATTCCGCAGCCGTATCCTACCAGCGCCATGCTACCGGCCGCCACAAAAAAGAGCAGCAGAAGGACAATCTCGGGTACGTGATCCACCCGGGCTGCGTCTCGTTGTGCATGAAGGTCGATCACTTCGTTGAGGGAAGTGACAAACAGTCCCGTCGGCACCGCGCTAGGATTTTTCGCAACCGCGGCGATGGCCTGAGACCAAACCTGTTTCTGCAAATCTTCACTCTTGTCGATTGCGTCCTTCACGCGGTCTGGATTGACTTCCTCTTCGAAATATTCAATCCGAGCATCGACATATTCCCGCAGTAACTTCGCAACTTCGGCTTTGAACGGCTCCCCCAGCATCCGCGATCGCAGATAAGTGCTCCCGATCGCATTGGACTCCTCGACGACCAATTGCCGTCGAGTTTCGAAGCGCCCTTCCGCCATGGCAAAGCTGAAGCCAAGCAAAAGGGCCAGTAGCCCCATCATCGCTCCCTGCAATGTCGACAGTTGAGATTTGGTTGAATCGCTGAGGCTCGAACCGGCAGCTCGTCCGCGCCGAAATCCGGCTTCCGTGACGAGCAAGAGCAACACCAACAATCCCAGCGCTATCGCGGGTTCGCTCATTTGATACAGGTATTCGTGTGACAATAGCTCGAATTCCTCGTGCAAGTCGTCTCACCGAGACTGCGTTCGAGTAAGAGCCAGGTTACCCGAGTGCAAGGAGCTGTTCGATACCAACCCGCGCGTCATCACGGGAGGGTTATGACGTTCGTCTGGGAACATCGTTGCCCGAGGCTGTTCGCATTCAACCGATAACGCCTGGTGCGCACCTGTAGTGGCGCCTTCAAAATTGGCCGCGCAACAACCCCAGTATCGGTCCTTGACGCGACTACAAGCTTTACGGTCATGGAATCATGCGGCACTCGAAAAGCTTGCTGGCGATCGGGGCTGCCACGCGGCGGATGAATTCCTGGCGCATCTGGGAATCATCGTGCAGGAGTTGAATCGCGCGCTGCTCCTCTGGGCCTTTCGGCTGATCCCGCTCTGCCATCAATTGCGGACATGACGAGTTCTGATACTTCTGGATTACCTTGTTCGCGACCGCATCCAGAATCGGAAACTGTTGCGCTCCCGCTCCACCGGTAAAAAGCAACGCTAATCCTGCTCCAAAAACGAAACGTCTCATTTACAAGTTCCTCCGCTTTCCAAATTAGACCGCTGATGCCACGTAAACGACCTGGCTGCCGTTGAACACGGGCTTAAAGTAACTGCCGTTGTAATAGTAATAATACTTACCGTTAATCTGGGTTGGAGCCGCACTTGCCGGCAGCACGGGAATCGTTGTGCCGATCGGCACTGGCGCGCCGGCGGGAACCGGCGCTCCTATATTCTCAATGATCGTAGTTGGTTGTTTAGGCTGCGCGGCGGATTCGATCGCAGCTCCAGCGACCATCCCGCCAACCACGCCCAGCGCGACAGCGCCGGCTTCTGATCCCCCGCTGCTGCCGGACCCGTAGCAGCATCCGCCATAAGGATTCCCGCCGTTGCTGTGCGCCGTATTCATGTAGCTCATGTTGGCGTTGTATTTCTGGTTTTCTGTTTCATGCTCATTTGCTGCCTGATTAGACTGCAAAGTCAATGCTTCGTTGTAGCGCGTCTGATTATAGTTGTAGGCTGCCGATTGCGGAGTCGTCCCGTACTGATGGGAGCTGCTGTTTGCCGTGTTGTACTGATTGTAGGTGTTGTTGGAATTCGTAGTAGTGGAGGTGCTCGACGACGGGTGTTCGCTCTTGTACTGGTTAGCAGAGGTCGAGGCCTGATTGTACTGACTATAACTCATGTTTGAGTTGGGATGTTCCTGGTTGAACTGCTGATACGAACTCGCCGATTGCTGGTTCGGATGCTCGCCGGAGCTTGAGGAGCTGGAGGTGCTGGACGACGGGTGCTCGCTCGACGAACTCGACGACTTGTAGGCGCTCGTCGAGCTGGAATCGTAGCTGCTAGGATGTTCGCTACTTCCGCTGGAACTGTGACCCGAGGACCCCTGCGACCAAGAGCTATGGCTGGTGTCGCCGCCGCCGAAGCCGTCACCGCCATAGTGGAAGCCGCTCCCGCCGTCTCCTCCGCCACGGAAACCACTTCCTCCACCATCCCGTCCACCGAAACGCGCCTGGGCAGGGTTGATTCGCAGTAGTCCGACGGTAGCGATGACCGCTAGTTGGATTGCGATCGCTCGGTAAACTATTGCCGGGTAGCTCCTCATTTTTGCTTCTCCTCTGCCTCAACGAAATCAGTCTTGATGGCTTTTTTGGGGATTGTAGGCTCGAAGAAAGACGCCGGGAGCTGGCGGTCGAACCGCCAGTTCGAAAAGACCGCTTCCCATTGAGGTTGGGTCGGGAGCTTCTTGTAAGTGATGACGATCTTGCGGGGCAGCGGCTTCTTGCCGTGATCCACCCAGAGCTGCCAATCCACGTCCTCCTGAATAAAAGCGAGATGGTCGCAATCCACGCCTGCGGCGTCGTTTAGTCCCACGTATTTGCTACGAAGCACCTCTTTGAGGGCTACGCAGGGATTGCTGACGTCAAAGCCCTTGAGCGGAATCGAGAGGTTTTTCTCCTTGGCGACTTGCGCCACCATCGCATCTATCGAATCTGGCGCGGCGACGCTCGCATAGGCCACGTGGGGGGGATCGTAAATCGTCAGTGTTTTGCCGTTGTACCAGATGCGCTTGGCGCCAAGATCGCTCTGGTAACTGATCGCCAGGCGGTTTGGCCGTTCGAGCGCCGCATCCATCGCCGCCGAGTACTGAAGCTTGACTAGAGACGGCAGGACCGAATCGAAAGTGATCTCGGCATGGTAGCTGAGGGTTTTGGCTGCTGAGAGTTCGGCGCAGACGCCGTTCAGAACCTCTTCGACACGTGGCTCAATCGCCGGAGGAGTCTTGGTCGGAGTTGCGATTCCTTGCGGGGCTTCCGCGGTTTCAGCGCCCGTCGACATACGCGTCAACGGAGCCAGGCCTATGAGTAGGGTCAGAATTATTAAGCCTGCTCTCGAAGAATATCTTCTCATCTAGCTTCAACCCCAAAGGTTGCGTTCCCGTCCATGGAATCCGCCCCGAACGGAACGCGAGCTAAGATTCCGTAGCGGGTCGTCTTACAAATATCAGAGTTGCGAATATCAGAGCTTGACCCTATTGTTCTCCACCGTACTCGATCGTCCACCTCGAATTGATCGCACGAACCGAGCTTCCGAGCAAACTGCATCAAACTCTAAAGGAAGACGGCGAGATTCGGTGCGATGGTTCGACAGCCCCCATTAACTAGAGCAATATGTTGCCTGGTTCCCGACGTGCAAAGGTCACGAAAAGGTTCAAGGAATGACAACTAACCTGCATACTTGCCGTAACGTATCACTGGGTGCGGTGCTGACTGTGATTTGCTTATTGACCGCAGGTGCCGCACCCGCCCAGCAAATCACCGGCGTGCCGGGTTCGCCGGGCGCCACCGTGACGCTTGACGGGAAGCAACTCCCGCCACCACCGATGAAGTTCGGCGGCGAGATCAAGGAAAGCGCCAAGGATTCCAAGCCGTGGTGGCCGCCGCGCGTCGTGCCGCCAAAGGGCGCACCCAATATTCTCCTCATCATGACCGATGACCAGGGTTATGGGGTTTCAGGCACGTTCGGAGGCGTTATTCCGACCCCTACACTGGATCGTATCGCAAAGTCAGGATTGCGTTACACTCAATTCCATTCCACGGCGCTATGCTCCCCTACGCGGGGTGCTTTGATTACGGGCCGCAACCATCACTCGGTTGGCTTCGGCGTGATCAGTGAGTTGTCCACCGGCTACCCTGGGTACGATTCCATCATCGGCCCGGACAACGCCACGATCGGCACGATCCTCCGGGACAACGGTTATGCCACGTCATGGTTCGGCAAAAACCACAATACCCCGACGTATCAGTACAGTGTCGCCGGTCCTTTCGACCAATGGCCAAGCGGGATGGGCTTCGACTATTTCTATGGGTTCATGGGCGGCGAGACCGACCAGTGGACCCCGTACCTCTTCCGCGATCACTCCCAAGTCTTTCCGTGGATCGGCAAACCCGGCTACAACCTCACCACCGATCTGGCGGATGATGCGATCAAATACATGCATGATCTAAATGCGGCCGCACCCGATAAGCCGTTCTTCCTCTATTACGTGCCCGGTGGTACCCACTCACCGCACCAGCCGACCAAGGAGTGGATCGACAAGTTCAAGGGCAAGTTCGACATGGGCTATGAGAAGTTGCGCGATATCATTTTCTCCAACCAGAAGCGGCTCGGCGTGATCCCGCCAAACACGCAGCTCACCCCGTGGCCCGACGGGCAGGCCGCGTATGGTGGCGCGAAGCTGCCGAGGTGGGACTCGCTATCAATCGTGCAAAAGAAACTCTATGCACGGGAGGCAGAAGTGTTCGCGGCCTACGCTGCCTACACTGACCACGAGATTGGCCGGGTAGTCCAAGAAGTCCAGGATGAGGGCAAACTCGACAACACTCTCATTATCTACATCGTCGGTGACAACGGCACCAGCGCCGAAGGCACTCTGGAGGGCACATATAACCAAATGACCGCCTACAACGGCATTCTGACTCTGCCGGAAGCCGTCCAGATGTTGCACTACGAGAACTGGGGCTCGGACAAGACTTATCCGCACATGTCGGTGGCATGGTCGTGGGCGTTCGACACGCCTTTCAAGTGGACCAAGCAGGTTGCGTCGCATTTTGGCGGTACCCGGCAGGCGCTAGCCATTTCATGGCCCGGTCATATCAATGATGCGGGTGGCATCCGCACACAGTTCCACCATGTTATCGATATTGTTCCCACTATCCTCGAAGCCACCGGCATCAGGGCGCCGGAAGAAGTCAATGGTATCAAGCAGAAGCCGATCGAAGGTGTGAGCATGGCGTACACGTTCGACAAGGCGAGTGCCGATGCGCCGTCGAAGCACATTACCCAGTATTTCGAGATGGCTGCCAACCGCGCGATTTACCACGACGGCTGGATTGCCGCCACCACGCCGCCCGCCGCGCCCTGGCTGCTGGCAACGGGCAAGATGCCCGACGTTAACAGCTACAACTGGGAGCTTTACAACATCGCCGACGACTATTCGCAATACAACGACCTTGCCGCGAAAATGCCGGACAAGTTGAGGGAGATGCAGGCGCTGTTCCTGACGGAAGCTGCAAAGTACCAGGTCCTACCCCTCGACAACTCGGCCTTCTCGCGCGCCCTTACGCCGCGACCGAGCGCTGTCGCCGGACGGACCGTTTTCGCCTATGCCGGTGAAAATCCCGGCATTCCATTCGGAAATGCTCCTAGTATCTTGGATAAGGACTACACGATCACAGCCAACGTGACGGTTCCCGAGGGCGGCGCGGAAGGAATGATCGTGACTCTGGGCGGCCGCTTCGGTGGCTATGGTCTCTACCTGCTCAAAGGCAAGCCGGTTTTCGACTATAACCTTCTCGACCTGACGCACTATCGCTGGGAGGGAGGACCGTTAGGCCACGGCCTGATGGGAGATGCGGTCAGACCCGGCAAGCATACGATAGTGTTCGATTTCAAATACGACGGTCCCGGCCCCGGCAAGGGCGGCGATGGGATACTGACAGTCGATGGCAAGGAGATTGCCCGCAAGAAGATCCCCCATACGATTCCATTGCTCATGACCGCGGACGAAACCTTTGATGTCGGCAGTGACACCCGTACCGGGGTGAACAACGATTATAAGCTACCGTTCCGCTTCACCGGCACGATCGACAAGCTGACGTTCAGCCTAGGGCCCGAGCAATTAACGGAAGCGGATCGGAAAGCGATAGCGGAAAAACTGGCCCAGGCCAAGGACTAGCAGGAGTGAACCCTCTCTACGCCGCTACTGCCGTGATCGAGCTAGGAGCAGGTCTGGCGCTATTGTGTTCGCCGTCAGCGGCGGCGGTTCTTCTGCTCGGCGCGCCGTTGGAGGCACCTGCCGCATTCACTGTGGCACGCCTCGGCGGCGCGGGACTGCTGGCGCTCGGTGTTACCTGCTGGCTTGCGCGCGGCGACACGCAAAGCCCCTCCGCGCGCGGGTCGCCGCGATGGTCATCTATAATGCCGGCGCCGTTTTATACTCAGAGCTGCCGGGTTCGCATCGCAACGTGTCGGTGCGATTTTGTGGCCGGCCGTTCGACGGCACGCGGCGATGAGAGTCTGGTGCGTGGTAAGCCTTAGGGTGAGCCACGTCGGAAATGAAAGAG
>Ga0207119_1143_pt1 | contig 10752 bp, 12 predicted proteins | sample Alteio_BWMinHeat_43_FD_153505 | JGI IMG/M metagenome (GOLD analysis project Ga0207119, IMG submission 153505) | Enriched cells from forest soil in Barre Woods Harvard Forest LTER site, Petersham, Massachusetts, United States -... | ecosystem: Environmental > Terrestrial > Soil > Temperate forest >... | reverse complement strand
TGTTTAAATCAACTAGTATTTCAGATGGAGTTTTGATATCCGATGAAATAACGATGTATGGTTTCAAGACATTAAATTCATCATTTGTAAGACCATAAATCCTGCTTAAATCATCCGCTTTGTAAAAATGACCACCTTTTTCCCTATCTTTGCGGTTATGGATTTTAATTATACTGATAATCAGAAAATGATCGCCCAGTCCATCCGGGAATTTGGGGAAAAATATATCCGACCTTTCATCATGGAATGGGATGAAAGCCAGCATTTCCCTGTGGAGATGTTTAAAAAGCTTGGCGAGATCGGCGCCATGGGAGTTCTTATCCCTGAAGAATATGGAGGCGCGGGTCTTAGCTATTTTGAATATGTAACAGTAATTGATGAAATTTCTAAAATAGATCCTTCGATTGGACTAAGTGTTGCGGCTCATAATTCACTATGCTCTGGGCATATTATGCAATTTGGCAATGAAGAACAAAAGAGAAAATATTTACCAAAACTTGCAACAGCAGAATGGATAGGTGCCTGGGGGCTTACGGAACCCAATACAGGAAGTGATGCCATGAATATGTCAACCGTTGCAGTAAAAGATGGTGATGATTGGGTACTAAACGGTGCAAAGTGCTGGATAACGCATGGTATAAGCAGTAATGTAGCGGTTGTAATTGCTAGAACAGGTGAAAAACGAGATAGTCATGGCATGACAGCCTTTGTAATTGAAAAAACGACTCCAGGATTTGCTGGAGGTCGAAAGGAAAATAAACTTGGCATGAGAGCTTCAGAAACAACTGAACTTCTTTTTGATAATTGTCGTGTACCCAATGAAAATGTTTTAGGCAAAGTAGGCGATGGCTTTATCCAGTCAATGAAGGTACTTGATGGCGGCAGGATATCCATTGCCGCACTGGGACTTGGCATAACACGAGGCGCATACGAGGCAGCTTTGAAATATTCACAAGAACGTCAACAGTTTGACCAACCCATTTCAAATTTCCAGGGGATTAGCTTTAAGCTAGCCGATATGAAAACTGAACTTGAAGCATCAGAATTATTGATAATGCAGGCAGCAGACCTTAAAAATCGAGGCGAAAAAGTGACACTGCAATCTGCAATGGCGAAATATTATTCTTCTGAAGTGGCAGTTCGCGTTTCAACCGATGCAGTCCAAATATTTGGAGGATATGGCTATACCAAAGATTTCCCTGTCGAAAAATTCTACCGCGATTCCAAATTATGTACCATAGGCGAAGGCACCAGTGAAATACAGAAGATGGTGATAAGTAGGGAGGTATTGAAGTAGGAGTTGTTCGTTGATCGTTGTTGGTTGTTGGTTTTTGATTGTAGAAGGCATCATAAGGGTCGAATCGTGCAAAATTTGGAGGCTATTGGATTAGAATTGACTATTTCTAATTAACATTACTTTTCCTTTTTTCAATTCTGATGTCCCATCAATGTATTTTAGATTTATTTGATATAAATAGACGCCTTCGGGACATGGTACATCTCTGAACTGTCCCGTCCATCCAACATTTAGATCATTTGATTTGAATATACATTCGCCCCACCGGTTATAAATGCTCATTGCAATCTCGACTGGGTCGCAATTTCCTTTAGTTATGAAGGTGTCATTGAGATTATTGTTATTTGGAGTAAAAGTATTGGGGACATAGGTATGGCAGCTACAATCTTCATATTTCACATTTATTGTATCCGAAAATGCATCGCAGCCATTTTTGGCCATAACCCAATATTTTCCGGAATAAGAAACGATATATTTTTTATTGGTTGAGCTGTCTTGCCAAGTTGTGGCGTGGTTAAGATATGACAAATCTAAGATTAAGGTTTGCCCATCACATAAAGTGGTGTCAGGAGGCAATTTTAGAAAAATATTTGAGTCATATTTTACTGTAAATGTTTCACTGGCTATACAAGCAAAGTCAGATGCAACTACAAAGTATATACCTGGGCTTGTAATTTTAAAACTGTCGCTTTTAAGTGTACCGTTCCAAATATAGGTTACCCCAGCTTGCATCAATTTTATTGTTTCTGTTTTCCCAAGGCATAGGTTAATTTTTGTCTCAATGTTCAACAGAATAGAATGGGCAATTACGTCAATGGAATCTATAGTTGTATCCCCTCCTTGAATAAAGGTTTTCCAATATTTCCCGGGTTTATCTACTATTACACTATCACTTGTTGTGCTATTAAACCACGTCCATGTTGAATCTATGTCTCTACCATGAATTGCTTTCTTTGACCCATCACAAATGTAAACTGTATCGTAATAAATTTGCATATAAGAGGCTGTGTCAATTACAGCTACATCGTCAATATAATAATATGACCCTTCGCTATTTCTGGGATTCGTTTTATAAGTTTTAACAATTGTTTCAGAATCACTACTAAAATTACCAATAAATATAAATTTTTCGTTGCCGAGTGATTTATAATTCCCACTAATCAATGTCCAGTTCAAAGTATCATCAATTATATTTGAATCAGGATTCTGTATTTGTGGTTTGAAAGGAATTGGAGCATCAGAAGATGAACTATAGGTAGTAGATGAAAGATACATCCCTAGGTTTGCTATTGCATCATTATATGACCCTCCAGTCGTAATTTTTGATAAATTCACATAAAAACTAACCTTATATATTCTCCCTTTTATCAATGGTTTAGCAAGAAGGCCCATCAAATACTCGCGGTAAGTTTGGGATGGATTAGGATTTGGTTGATAAACGGTTATTCCGCCCATTGCTTTACCAGTGCGAGGAACTTGATAACCAAAAAGATTGCCCCCATCGGTTGTGATAGGATTTATTATGCTACTACACTCATTTAGATAATCTGGAGTTCCGCGTGTGGGCTGAAACCAGTTTTTGCAAAATTTAATTTGACCTGTGTTAAAAGGACAAGTGTCATAAATCTCAAAGCTTGGATTAAGGACCAAATTGGTTTGTGCCTTAACTGAATTCTGGCAAAAAAAGAAAATTAAAAAATATGCCCAAACGATTAAAATTCGACTAAATTGTTTAAATAGAAGCATTTATTAAATAATTATATAGTTTTGCAATTGAATAAACAAGCTCTATACGAATTAATTTTTGTAAAATGGCTCAATGCATGATACAAAGGTTGCAATATGCTATGGTTAATAAAAATACATTTATAGCAATTATTTGGAGCCTCAAATTAAAAATTAAAATGTTGAAGTACATAAAAATTTGATATTCAAATATATAAATTATGAATTTTTGCTCATAAAAACTATCATTCTCAAAACGCTTGGTTAAGATTTAAAATATTCTCAAATCACAATTTCCAACCAATCCTAACTACTTTTGCTGAAAAGCAACTCCATTGCAAAAAGCCACAGCAAATCTAAATTTAATCACTTACCTCCTTTTCGGAGCTATTCTTTTGCTTTATATTCTTTTTCCCTCTCACAACAACAGCGGAGATGCCTGGAGCATGGCTGCTGATGTAAAGTTTGGAAATGAGCTGTTTAGCCCACATCACTTATTATACACAGCTACTATTTATGTAATTGAGCAAATAACTCATATTCAGAATATTCTTGGCTTGGGAATGTTTTGTAATGCTGTTTTTGCTTTATTGAGTTTGATTGTCTTATTCAGGATTTTGAATTTATTATCAACTAACGGGGTCAAAAATTTATTATTAATAGCTGCAGTTGCCTTCAGTTTTGGGTTCTGGCGGTTCGCTACTGAAAATGAGACATATATAACTCCTATTTTCTTCTCTCTACTTGGAAGTTTTTATTTTATAAAGGCTTTTAAAGAGGGGAATTCTTCTTCAAAATATATCCTACTAAGCGGTCTTTTTGCAACAATAGCTTGCTTATATCATCAGATCCATATTTTTTGGTTAATTGGGTTATTTTTTGGCTGGATATTTATAGATAACAGTTTGTCCTTCAAAAGAGGACTTGTATTTGCCGCATCTTTTCTAATTGCTCCCCTCTGCTATTTCTTAACTATTATATTTTATCTGCACCAAAATCTCAACTGGTATAACATTACCCATTTTGTATTTCACGACTACTATATAGGGGCTGCAGGAAATCATTTTGGCTTAAACAATATCTTTCTCGGTGGCATCAATTTTATCCGCACTTTTTTCCAGGTACATGGGCAAATGTGGGTTATAGTTTCTATGCATTCTTTGTGGTTATTACCGGGAATATTGGCTTTAGGGTTGATTTTGTTTGCGATAGTTCAAATTTTCCGAAGAGTAGATTTGACAACTTTTAAAAAGTTGTCAAATCTACATATAATCGCACAGGTTCATATTTTAATATTTCTGTTACAATTGGCGTTTGCGATATACAATATAGGCAATGCTGAATTTATGGTGATGTTGCCAGTTTTGGGAGCTGTAATAATTGCAAATAGCAAATTAATGCCATCAAAATCATTGATCTATTTTTCGTTAAGCCTATTAATTTGGAATTTCACGTATGGCATTTTTCCAAATAATCACTTTCATTTTAATGCAAATGATAAAGTTACGCAGTTTATCATAGATCATCCTAATGATAAGTTTGTAGTTGCAGAGCCTGCCATTGTATTCAATCAATATTATTATCAAAAAGGACATTGGCCCGATAACTGTTGGGCGGGCCCGGGATATTATGAATTACATGGTACATTGGAGGAACTGGCTTATAAAATTGATAGTGCGCTTTCCAAATGTAACGTATATACAGATTGTACTGGCATACCTAAAGTAACAAGCAGGGAAACCATGACATATCAATCTGGAATGTTTTGGATAATGGGCTATCCAAATCAAGATATTGTAGCTGTTTTCAATACTGATGGAGAAGCACATGAAATTTTTAAAATAAAACAGAATTCAATACATAACCAAAAGGTGTTTTAAGAACTTTTTAGTTAGATTTGAAGTATTGTATTAAAGATAATTATGAAAGAAGAAAGTAGAATAGTGGAACTCCTCGCTGAAATGTTAAAGAAATTCGACAATCATGAAGTACTCCTAAAAAAACTAATCGATGGTCAGCATAAAAATAACCAGGAAATAAAAAAATTGAATGAGAGTCAAAATAAGACAAATGCTTCAATTGGAGAATTAAGACTTTCAAATATGAAGCTTGCAGAATCTATAGAAAACTCTTTCAAACTTGAAGATCGTTTAAAAAAACTTGAAATGGAAGTGTTTAAGAAGGCAAGTTAATATGATAACTTTTTTAATACTTTAATTAATGGTTCTATTTACAGATTTTGGTGATGAAAGTAAGAAAAGGCACCTATTTATCGAGATGCCTGGAGCATCTAATTTGCTCTTTGAAATATTGACCAACCCTGAATATCCATATGATCAGGTTAGCAGAAAACTCTATTATCAATCTTTATTGATGGATAAATTGCTTGAAGATATCGATCGATTGAATAAGGAATTAGATGAAATGCTAATATTACTTCGAGAAGATAACAAAAAAATGCAAACCTTCCGAATATAGAAAACTTTCAAATTTTAACCCCCAACTTTTAACCCCTCTCCCCTATTTCCAAATAACTTAATATGCCATTAACTTTTTTATCAGGAAAATACCTACATTTGCAGGCTAAAACAAAAAATATTTTTAGTTCCAGATGATTAAAGTTACTGTTAAAGAAAACGAAACCATTGACAAAGCGCTAAAACGCTTCAAGAAAAAACTCGAAAAAACCGGCACAATTAAGGAATATCGTACCCGTCAGTATTTCGTTAAAGACTCAGTCTTAAAAAGAAACGAAATCGGCAAGGCAATCTATCGCCAACATTTTTTAGAAGATCAGGAGTCATAGGCTTCCTCTTCCCAATGGGGGAAACAGGAGAATTAAAATATCCCTCTGGGGGATTTAGGGTTTATGCCTAACATTGAAGATTTCGCAGCCTATTTACAAAATGAAAGAAGATATTCTGTGCATACTTTAACTGCCTACACTAATGATGTGGCGCAGTTTTTTACTTTTACAACCAATCAGTATAAGACAGAAGAACCTGGAGAGGTGAATGCTCCCATGGTAAAATCCTGGATATACGACTGCATGCAGCATGATCTTAATCCTCGTTCTGTCAATCGCAAACTTAGCTCACTCAATACATATTATAAGTATCTGCTTCGTACAGGAGCACTTGATAAAAATCCACTTGCTACGATATCCGGTATTAAAACTTCAAAAAGGTTATATCAATGGGTGGAAGAAAAAGACATGAATACCTTACTCGATTTTACTGGGTTTCCTAAAGATTTTGGAGGAAGAAGGGACAAGCTTATTATTGAAATGCTTTATGGAACAGGAATTCGGCGTGCAGAGCTGATAGGTTTAAAGATTACAGATGTTGATCTAAAAGGAAAAACAATTAAGGTACTTGGTAAAAGAAATAAAGAACGTATTATCCCAATACCGATAACTTTAGTTCAATCCATTGATGAATATATCCAAATAAGAAGGATGCAAGGATATAGTCATCCAAATCTTATTTTGACAGATTCAGGAGAACAATTGTATCCAATGTTTGTGCAACGATGTGTAAAGAACCATATTAGTATGGTAAGCAATGTTTCGAAAACAAGTCCCCATGTTTTAAGGCACACTTATGCTACACATTTATTAAACAATGGAGCAGATATAAACGCTATAAAAGAATTATTGGGGCATGCAAGCCTCGCGGCAACCCAGGTATATACGCATAATAGTATTGAAAGATTAAAAACAATTTATAAACAATCACATCCGAAAAGTTAATGATATGAGAATAAGCATAGAACATAATGGCTCAGTAGTTTCTGAAGAATTAAAAATACAAATCCGCGCGAAGGTTTCAAAGCTTGAACATTATTATGAAAACATCATAGATGCCATTGTATATCTGCACGAGGAACGTGAATCTAAAGAAATTGAACTCAAACTTATTGTGAAAGACGATACTTTATTTGTAAAAGAAAATAACGATACATTTCTTAATGCATTGGATGACAGTATAAATTCAATGCAAATCCGCCTGAAAAAGTATAAAGAAAAGACCCTTAAAAATAATTAACGGTTTTTTATTACAGAATACGCAAAAATTATTTTAAATTTGCAGTCCTTTTCAAAGGAGAGGTACGTTCTTTACATACTGATCGAATAAAATTTAAGCGCCGATGTAGCTCAGCTGGCCAGAGCTGCTGATTTGTAATCAGCGGGTCGGCGGTTCGAATCCGTCCATCGGCTCTCTTTTTTTTGTAGAAGGGGAGATACCAGAGTGGCCAAATGGGACGGACTGTAAATCCGTTGAGAGATCTTCGAAGGTTCGAATCCTTCTCTCCCCACGTTAAAGTTGCTCTTTTTGAATATTTGAAACCCAAAAGGATTTATCCTAATTGGTGATTTAAGATTTTGTTACTCTTAAATGATTGCTTCCAAATCTCAACATTCAAAAGGCAAATGAGCAAAATTGTTAATAATTCATCCCTGCCTTCAAAAGCAGGTTTGATTTTATAAATAGTTTTAAAAAAATCGGAAAAGCGGGAGTAGCTCAGTTGGTAGAGCATCAGCCTTCCAAGCTGAGGGTCGCGAGTCCGAGTCTCGTCTCCCGCTCGGAAACAGTGAGCAGTCAACAATAATCAGTCAACAGTACTGATTGAGTTAAAAAGTTGAATTCGTTGAGCTATTAACGCGATACTGATGACTGTTGAACGTTAACTATTGACTGAAAAGCCGACTTAGCTCAGCTGGTAGAGTACGTCCTTGGTAAGGACGGGGTCACGGGTTCAAGTCCCGTAGTTGGCTCAGAAAAAGAAAAATTTTTGATCAGTATTAGGTTCAGTATTAATACATAAGAAAGGATAACAAGTTAAAAATAAATAATCTACTAATTATTAAATTGTCATGGCAAAAGAAAAATTTGAAAGAACGAAACCTCACATAAACATAGGTACGATAGGTCACGTTGACCACGGGAAAACAACCTTGACTGCTGCGATTACTACCGTTCTGTCAAAGAAAGGATTCGCTTCGGTGAGGTCTTTCGACTCTATTGATAACGCTCCTGAAGAAAAAGAAAGGGGTATTACTATTAATACTGCGCATGTTGAATACCAAACTGATACGCGTCACTATGCACACGTTGACTGCCCGGGCCACGCTGACTATGTAAAAAACATGGTAACTGGTGCTGCGCAAATGGATGGAGCTATACTTGTTGTTGCCGCTACTGATGGACCAATGCCGCAAACTCGCGAGCACATCCTATTAGCTCGTCAGGTAGGTGTTCCACGTCTGGTTGTGTTTATGAACAAGGTTGACATGGTTGATGATGAAGAGCTACTTGAACTGGTAGAAATGGAAATCAGAGATCTGCTTACATTTTATAATTTCGATGGTGATAATACACCAATCATTAAAGGATCAGCTCTTGGCGCTTTAAATGGCGAAGAAAAATGGGTGAATACTGTAAATGAATTAATGGAAGCAGTTGATACTTATATTCCAATACCACCACGTTTGATCGACTTGAAATTCGCAATGTCAGTTGAAGACGTATTTTCAATCACTGGCCGTGGTACTGTTGCTACAGGTCGTATTGAAAGAGGTGTTATCAATACTGTTGATCCTGTAGAAATCGTTGGATTCCATGAAGAACCATTGAAATCAACTGTAACTGGTGTAGAAATGTTCCGTAAGATACTTGATAGAGGTGAAGCTGGTGATAACGCTGGTTTGCTTCTACGTGGTATTGAGAAAGAATCAATTCGCCGTGGTATGGTTGTTTGTGCACCGGGTTCTATCAAACCTCACACTGATTTCAAAGCTGAGATCTATGTATTGAAGAAAGAAGAAGGTGGACGTCATACTCCATTCTTTAAAAACTACCGTCCGCAATTCTATTTCCGTACCACTGACGTTACAGGCGAAATAAGCCTACCGGATGGTGTAGAAATGGTAATGCCAGGTGATAACGTTACAATCACTGTAAAACTGATTGCTCCAGTTGCAATGGAAAAAGGTCTACGTTTTGCAATTCGCGAAGGTGGCCGTACCGTTGGTGCAGGTCAGGTTACAGAGATTATAAAATAAATTTTGAATTAAGAATGTTGAATGTTGGACCGGAAAAACTGGTCCAACATTTGGCATTTATTGAGATATTGGTTTTTTAGTTATTAAGTTATTGGAAAATTGAGTTATTCAGCAAACACTGTTTACTAACATTAGCAATAAAAACCAACAACGATTAACGAACAACGAACAACAAAAAATAGGGGTGTGGCTCAATTGGTAGAGCAGCGGTCTCCAAAACCGCAGGTTGGGAGTTCGAGCCTCTCCGCCCCTGCGTGTTAACATTAAAGATATGTTTAAAAGAATAGCAAACGGACTTCAGCTTACTGCTGACGAACTTATTAATAAAGTAACCTGGCCAACCTGGGATGAACTTCAAAGTAGTGCGATTGTAACTCTTGTTGCTTCCGCATTAATTGCTTTGATGATTTTCGGCATTGACTCAGTGTTCGAGCAGCTATTTAAAGCCTTTTATTCAATAACAAAGGGTTAAAATAGAATATGCAGGACTTTAAATGGTATGTGCTGAGAGTAATCTCGGGTCAGGAGAAGAAGGTAAAACATTACATCGAAACTGAACTCAAGCGCGAAAACCTGAGCGATTTCGTTAATCAGATCCTTATCCCGATGGAAAAGGTTATTCAGCTTCGTAAGGGCAAAAAAGTAACGAAAGAAAGAAATTACTTTCCGGGTTACATTATGCTTGAAGGCGCACTGGAAGGTGAAGTAGCCCACGTTATTAAAAGTGTGACTAATGTGGTCGGCTTTTTAGGGTCTAAAGACAAGCCGGAGCCACTAAGGGCATCTGAAATTAACAGGATGCTTGGCAAAGTTGATGCCTTGAATGAATTAGGAGATAATATGGAAGTGCCTTACTTAATTGGAGAACCAATAAAAGTAATTGACGGACCCTTTAATGGGTTTAGCGGCATGATTGAAGAAATAAACGAGGAAAAGAAAAAACTAAAAGTAGTAGTTAAGATCTTCGGGCGAAGAACGCCTGTAGAACTTAACTATATGCAGGTTGAGAAAGAGTAATTGGAAACTTGTGATTAGTGATTTGAAATTTGACTTTGAAAGCAAATTTCAAATTACCAATTTCAAATCACAATTAATATAAAGATTTATAAAAGCATTGAAATTGCGAAACTGGTGAGCTTCCATCGTCATTTTCAAATTTCAAATTTCAAATTCAAATTATGGCAAAAGAAGTAACAGGATTTATAAAATTACAGGTTAAAGGTGGCGCCGCCAACCCATCTCCGCCAATTGGTCCCGCTTTGGGTTCAAAAGGTGTAAACATCATGGAGTTTTGCAAGCAGTTCAATGCGCGCACCCAGGATAGAGCAGGTAAGGTATTGCCCGTTGTAATTACAGTATATAGTGATAAATCTTTTGAATTTATCATCAAGACCCCACCGGTAGCTGTTCAGTTACTAGAAGTGTCGAAGGTAAAAAGCGGCTCAGCCCAACCCAACCGGAACAAAGTAGGTTCTGTAGATTGGTCACAGGTTAAGGCAATCGCTGAAGACAAGATGCCGGACCTCAATTGTTTTACAATTGAATCAGCCATGAAAATGGTGGCCGGCACAGCAAGAAGTATGGGTATCACAGTATCAGGCGATGCGCCCTGGGCAAATTAATGGAGGGCAATATGGCTAAATTAACTAAAAATCAGAAAAACGTA
>Ga0207119_1141_pt1 | contig 10899 bp, 7 predicted proteins | sample Alteio_BWMinHeat_43_FD_153505 | JGI IMG/M metagenome (GOLD analysis project Ga0207119, IMG submission 153505) | Enriched cells from forest soil in Barre Woods Harvard Forest LTER site, Petersham, Massachusetts, United States -... | ecosystem: Environmental > Terrestrial > Soil > Temperate forest >... | reverse complement strand
GGATTATAGTTTAGTTGGATTTGGCTGTTTTTACCAACAGGTTCTGTGTATGATAGGCTGGCATTAAAATTAGAACTCCTGGTGGGTGAAGTAGATTGTTGATTGATTATAGATGTTGAATCGCGGGTGCCAAAATAGTTATTGGTGGAAGTAAGTGTACTTGCAGAATTTTTAGGATTAATATCTGTACCAATATTTAGAGAAAGGGTTCTGCCTGCTTTATTGAATTTATGCCGCCACAAAAGATTTGCATTAAAATCATATCCCGAACTGTTTTGATTAAAGTTATTGCTTGTGGTACTTGAAGTATCAAAAGGCGATAACCTGCTTACACCTTGCATGCTACTCGTTATATTAGTATTTTGATACGTAAATTTTGGAGTAAATATTAAAGAATTTAAAGTATCAATTTTATACTCCATTCGCAGATTGGCCCGGTGATTATAATTTTTACTGCTGCTTTGGTCTGACTCGTTATATAATGGATTAATGTTTTGAGAGGTGAAGTATGTCCTGGCCAGGGTACTTTGGGTTACATTGTTTGCATTATTAAAGAAATAGCTACCGGTGATATATAATTTATGCCCAATGCTGTCACTATAATTTATTCCTGCTGAGTTTGTTGTATTAATTCCACCTTGCTGCCCCACCAGAAAATTACTATTTGCACTACTTTGTCCGAAAGAGCCGCCTCTGCCAATCGCAGAGCCCATTCTACCACCCCCACCTCCACGTTGCGAGCTGCTTCCCATTACGCCTAGCAAATCCTGCGTTGAAAAATTTTGCTGATTAATATTATTAGATAATCCAACAATTGAAATACGCTGGTTATTATTAAAAATGTTATAAACTTCACTAGCCTGGTAAGTACCGTCAGTTCCGTACCCGGCAACGGCCCTACCAAATTGACCATTTTGACGGTTCTTTTTAGTTATTATGTTAATAGTCTTTTGGGAATTGCCGTCGTCAAATCCTGTAAAGGCAGATTGATCGCTAAGCTTATCATATACTTGTACCTTATCAATAACTTCCGCAGGCAGGTTTCTTAGTGCTGTGGTTGGGTCATCGCCAAAATAAGGTTTTCCATCAACAAGTACTTGTTTTACGTCCTCACCATGTGCCTGTACAGCTCCATTGTTCACTGTAATACCGGGCATTTTTGTGATCAGGTCTTCAGCAGATGCATCAGGATTGGTTTTAAAAGCATCAGCATGATATTGCACTGTATCACCCAGTACCTCAGCACGTACCTGGTGCCCAACCACTTTTACTTCTTTAGTATCAATAGAGTTAAGTTTTAATACTCCGAGGTTAATATTTTGCTTATCAACTTCTACCTTCACAATTAGAGGCTTGTAACCTATGAACGCAATTTTAATCAGATACTTATCTTTTTCCAACCCATCAAACTTAAATCTACCCGCAGTATCTGTTACAGTCCTTTGTCTATGAGTTGTGTCATTCGTTTTATAAATCTGAACAGATGCCAGGTTTATTTTTGATTTATCAGTTGCATCGATCACTTTACCCCTAATCGTAAAAGTTTGAGCTTTTAGCGAAAAGGCAATAAATGATACAAATAGAACGCTTATATATAATTTAAACATGTATATGCAGTTATCTCCTAACTAATTGCAAATATCTGTCCGAAATTCCCCGATTAATGTTAAGAAAAAGCTAATATTTAGAATAGGGGACAGGGATCAGGAGTCAGGCCTAAACCAAAAAATATCTTTAACAATATAGAAATAATTAACCCAAAAGATAACAATCCTAAAAGCACAAAATGTTCCATTTTTACTGACCCCTGACTCCTGACCCCTAATATTTCACATCCATATTATAAAACATGAAGCTCCAGATATCAGTCCATTCATCAATTTGCTTGGTTGTTGGCTTTCCGCCTCCGTGTCCTGCTTTCGAATCGATTCTTATAAGCATTGGATTATCCCCAACCGCTTTATCCTGTAGGGTAGCTGCAAATTTGAAAGAGTGTGCAGGCACAACCCTATCGTCATGGTCAGCCGTAGTAATCATAGTAGCCGGATAATTTTCTTTTTTAAGATTATGCAGTGGAGAATATTTATATAAATACTTGAATTGCGTAGAGTCATCGCTTGACCCATATTCAGAAGCCCAGGCATAGCCTATTGTAAACTTATGATAGCGAAGCATATCCATTACACCTACTCCTGGAAAAGCCACTTTGCAAAGATCTGGTCTTTGGGTCATGGTTGCACCAATGAGCAAGCCACCATTCGATCTGCCCATTATAGCAAGCTTTGTTGGAATGGTATATTGATTTTGTACTAAATATTCTCCTGCAGCAATAAAATCATCAAATACCAATTGTTTATGCTCAAGCATTCCTGCTTTATGCCAGTCTTCTCCATATTCTCCACCACCGCGAAGGTTTGCAACTGCGTATATACCACCCTTTTCAAGCAATATCATTCTCGCAGGTGAAAAGTCAGGGAACAAGCTGATATTAAATCCGCCATAAGCATATAGCAAGGTTGGATTATTAGGTCCGGGCATCAATCCTTTTTTACTCACAATAAACATCGGTATCATGGTACCATCTTTACTTGGGTAAAATACCTGTTTTGTTTCATAATCATCCTGGTTTATATCTACATCAGGTTTGATATAAACGGTTGATTTACCGTTAGAAATATTGTATTTGAATATCGTGGTCGGGTACGTAAATGAAGTATAAGAATAATAAATTTCTTTATCATTTTTCAGGCCTTCAAATCCAGAGGCATTTCCCAGGCCTGGAAGTACAACCTCATGATCCAATTTTCCATTAATGTCATATTGATATACGTGTGCTACTGCATCTTTCATATAGTGCGCAAATAACTTTCCATACGCCTGGCTTACACCTTGTAGTGTTTCATTGGTTTCAGCAATTATAGTTTTCCAATTTGCTTCATCGGGCTTTAAAGGATCAACTAATATTAATTTATTTTTTGATGCTCCTTTATCGGTCACAACCAATAGTTTATCACCAACATTATTAATAACACCGAAATTATATTTAAAACCATCATTTATTTTTTTGAACGGGGCTTGCGGTTCTGATGCTTTTCTATAATAAAGTTCATTTCCGCTTGATGCTCCTTCAGTGCCATATATGAGAACATAGCTTTCATCTTCGGTAGTTTGTGCTCCAAAACCTATTTTAGGGCGGGCGGCATCTTCAAATATTTTCACATCTTCGGTTTGAGGGGTGCCAAGCTTATGGAAGAATATTTTTTGATTTACATTTTGGGAAGTAAGGCCACTTGTCCCGGTTTGAGGTTCGTCAAACCTACTGTAATAAAATCCATCTCCTTGCCATGCAACATCTGTAAACTTTGCCCAGCGAATAGAATCACTGGTCCTTTTGCCGGTATTTACATCCATTACATATATTTCCTGCCAATCACTGCCTGATCGAGAAATGGCATAACCCATTTTTGTCCCATCTTTATTGAAAGATGTCCCTCCCAGGGAAACGGTGCCGTCTTTTGACAAATTGTTAGGGTCAAAAAAAACGGTTGCTTTTCCATTTGGCCTATCCTGGATATACATCACACTTTGGTTTTGCAATCCGTCATTTTTATAATAGAAATAATGTTTGCCCTTATGGATTGGAACCGAATATCGGGCATAATTCCAAATCTTGGTGAGGCGGTCATGAATTGCCTGGCGATAGGGTATTTGTGAAAGATAATCTTGAGTCACCTTGTTTTCTGCATCTACCCATTGCTTTACTTCTTTGGAAGTATCATTTTCCATCCAGCGATAGGGATCAGTTACTTTGGCACCGAAATAGTTATCGACAACATTGGCCTTATGCGCTTTCGGATAATTTAGATGAGTGTTATTCTGAGCAATAGCGCTGCTTAATGCAAGACCAGTGCATGATATACTTAATAATAATGTACGTAGTTTCATTTTATATTGTGTGTTTCGACCTGTAAAAGTAGGGAAAAAACTTAGTTGTTCGTTGATAGTTGATAGTTGTTGGTTATTATCAATTGGCAATCTTTGCATCGGAGAGTTAGTATTAGTTAACCTAAATCCTTATATTGCAATTCATAAAATCATTCTTGATTTTTTATTGTTCTAGATATTATGGCGAGGGCACTTTTATTTTTAACCTTTTTTATAATTCATGTATGCACATTGTATAGCCAGGATCTCGGTCCGGGCAAATACAGCAGCCATGGGCAGGATAGTGCCGGAATTAAGAAATATGCGGCAATGGGTATTAATTTGGGGACAAATAGCTGCTATAATGGACTAACTGACAAAGTCGTAAATGCAGATATTGGTTTTAATTTTGATATATATGAAGTTTTTGATATTGGTGACAAATTCACTTTAGAAGGGGGCATTGGTTTTATAAAATTTGGAGGAAAGAATCTTGGGTTTGGGAATAAGAATTTGAGAAATGATACCTTATTTCGGTTTAGCAATAGTTTTACCGGAGCATTCTATTTTACTGTTCCTCTTAGTGTTAAATATAAATATAATGACAAAAGTAACTTTATAGCCGGTGTTCGTATTTGTTCTATGATTATGCCTTATGGCAGCTCTGTTGATGGCTACATTGTCAAAAATGTTGCCTATAACACATACCTTCCAGTTACTAATGATGCGTTGCCTTCAGGGTCTAATACTTTTGATATTGGCCCCATCCTGGGCTACGAATATCATTTTACACATCGGCTATATGCCTCAGCTTTGCTTAATATAGGTCTTGTTCCGATTTTCACCCAAGCTTATATTGATCAAAATGGTACAAAATATCCGATTGGCGCAGGTAACAATAATTTTGGTTTGAGTATAGGGCTTAGTTATGATTTTTTGAAGAATTGAGTGTTGAGACCATTCTGTTCCTATTGTTTCTATTATCACTGCTTTTCCTAATATTCCTTACGCCTTCAAATTTTACAATTTCGTTGCTTTGAGTGGTTTTTCAAATTTACTCTACTCTCAGTCTTGATCAAATATTTGTATATCAATGGTATATGTAAAAATTAACCATGAAATTAAGCATGGAATTGATTCAAAATTACCATTGATAAGCATGGATTAACCATAGAAATAACCATAAAAAATGCACGAAACAAAATTTGGCATTGTATAAAATCTTACGCCTTCAAAAATGAAATAAGCGTTTGGGTTTTCAGGAAAATAAAGAACATGATTTTTCGGTAACGAGGCATAGATTTTTTTTACAAATATTATACCAAAATGGGAAATATGTTATATGACAATGCAAATATCTTTAAATTAAAGAAATTTGACAAATTGCAATTAAAATGATATTAACTTGGTTATATTTGTATAAGGAATGAAAGAAGACAAAAAAAACAACTTGCATAGCAATTGAATGACAAAACGCGTGATATACACCATAGGTCACTCTACTCATACTGCTAGCTATTTTCTTGAGATGCTGAAGACATTTTCAATTGACTGCGTGATAGATGTGCGTAGTATTGCAGCAAGTTCATATAATCCACAATTTAATAAAAAAGCTCTTTCAACTTTTTTAAATATTAATCAAATTACCTATCTTCATTTCGCCGATGAATTTGGCGCAAGACATGAAAATCCAAAATTGCTTGATTATGAAGGTAAAGTTGATTTTGAGAAAGTGAGACAATCCATTAGTTTCAAAAACGGTGTCGAGAGACTTCGTCAAGGCGTCTTTAAGGGGTTTACAATTGCTTTAATGTGTTCCGAAAGTGACCCTTTTGATTGTCACCGCTTTTCAATGGTTTCTATTGCATTGGCGAAAGAGGGATTTGAAGTTAAACATATTTTAAAAGACATGACGTTAAAAAGTAATGCTCAACTTGAAAACCGACTTTTAAAAAAATACGAAAAGAAAATACCACATCCTAACATATTTGAGTCTAAAGTCGCACTAGATAATCAGTTGGAAGTGGCGTACAGATTAAGAAACAGAGAAATTGCATTTTCACCTAATAGACAACTGGAAGAAAAATATGATTAAGCTCTTTACCATTGGATTTACAGAAAAACCAGCTGAAAAATTCTTTAATTTGTTAAAGAATTCTGGCGTATCAAAAATAATTGATACGAGAATAAACAATGTATCACAATTGGCGGGATTTGCAAAAGGTTCCGACCTTAAATTTTTTGCTAAAGAAATAGGAAGCATGGATTATGAGCATAAGATTGATTTCGCTCCTACAAAGGAATTATTATCCCGATATAGAGATAAACAAATAACTTGGCCTGAGTATGAGATAGAATATCTTAATTTATTAGACATTAGAAAAGTCGCCCAAAAAACAGACATAGAAAAACTTCATAATAACTGTCTTTTGTGCAGTGAACACACACCTGAAAAATGTCACAGAAGATTATTAGCGGAATATTTACAACATGTAAAAGAAGACATACAAATAATACATTTAAAATAATGATCCATGAAAGTTGTTTGTCTTGCAAATTCTTATAAAACAGGTGGAAGATGTATTGCCGGAATTGAATTGGATGACAATAACGATGTTGTTTTAGTTAATGGCAAACCAAAATGGGTTAGACCAGTTTCTAATAATGAAAATCATGAAATAGCAAATGAATTAGTTGAGGGTCTATTACTTTTGGATATATTCGAAATTGATGAAATAGTTGCTGCAAGTTTAGAGCATCAAACTGAAAATGTTAGTTTTGATCAAGATTCAATAGAAGTTATAGGGGAATTTGATATAGCTAATCTTCATGAAATAACTGATAATGGAAGATATGGACAAATTTTTGGCAATGGAGGCGCAGCTGTTCATGCAGATGTTGCTAATGATTTAGATTATTCATTGATTCTATTAGAACTTTCTATATTTGAAGTAGTTCTTATTCAATATGAAGGTCGTGTTCATCCTAAGGTAAAGCTTAAATTCAGGTACAATGGCCATGAATATAGTTTACCAATAACTGATCCTGTTTTTTTAGATACGTATGGACACAATAGAAATATACTACAAGATAAGGAAATAATTCACGTATCAATTTCACTTGCTCGAGCATATGAAGAATGGTGCTATAAGCTCGTAGCTGGAATTATGTACTAAGGATATTCAAAAGGTCTTAGTCATAAATTTAATAGTATTTATCATAGTATTTTTATACTGCGAAACTATACTTAGTTAACCGCTTTCCCCAATCCTTTGTTTATTCCCCTAAACCTTCTTACCTTTGCAATTTAGAATTAATATAAATAAGCGAAGTGGGCGAGTATACGGAATCTAATAAGGTCATTCTAGAGATAAGAGACTTAAGGGCAAGGGTAGAAGACAAAGAAATATTAAAAGGAATTAATCTAACCATCAGGGCTGGGGAAATACACGCCATCATGGGCCCAAATGGGGCAGGTAAAAGCACATTGGCTTCGGTATTGGCCGGGCGTGATGGTTATGAAGTAACGGGCGGTTCAGCCATTTATAATGGCGAAGACCTGTTGGAAAAAGCTCCGGAAGTTCGTGCCATGGAAGGTGTTTTCTTAGCCTTTCAATATCCAATAGAAATTCCTGGAGTAACCACTACCAATTTCCTTCGTACAGCAGTAAATGCAGCCAGAAAGCATAAAGGGGAAGAAGATATTGATCCTTCATCTTTCCTGGCAATGATGCGCGAGAAAATGAAACTCGTGGAAATAGATCAGAAACTTGCCAGCAGATCCCTTAATGAGGGCTTTAGCGGCGGAGAAAAGAAAAGAAACGAAATATTCCAGATGGCAATGCTTGATCCTAAGCTCGCCATATTGGATGAAACTGACTCTGGGCTGGATATTGATGCGCTACGTATTGTAGCCAACGGTGTAAATAAATTGCATACCGAACACAATGCTTTCCTGGTTATAACGCATTACCAAAGGCTTTTGGATTATATAATTCCTGACTTTGTACACGTGCTTTCTCAAGGAAAGATCGTGAAATCGGGTGGCAAAGATCTTGCACTGGAACTTGAAGAGAAAGGATATGATTGGATTAAAAATGAGGAAGTTTTACCTGCGTAAGGTTTTGGCTCGCAAAGAAGCGAAGAAAGCATAAAAGACTTAAAAGTAGTGAAGTTAAATTAATTGGGACATAAATAAAAAGACAATATCTTGAAATTAATTTTTTCTTCTTCGCGTCTTTGCGAGAGAAAAATTTTTGCGAGGGATAATTTTAAAAGCGAATAACTCAAATAAATGAACACCGGGGTACCATTATCGGATTTAAAAAATAAGCTTCTTACTGAATTTGCAGCTTTCGCAAAAGGACTAAACGGCTCTGCAACAGGGGATATATTTGATGCGCGCCGCAAAGCCATTGATGCTTTTGAGGTACTTGGTTTCCCGACCGTTAAAAATGAGGAATGGAAATATACCAATCTTTCAAAATTTATAAGTGAAGAATGGAATAGGAGTGAGGCTATCATAAATGAGACTGAAAAGTTGTCAATTGCTATTGATAACATAATTCCAAAATCAATAGAAAGCCACAGATTGGTATTTTGCAATGGGCAATTTCGTAACGATCTTTCCAGTATCAATCCTGAAGATAATTCATTCATAATTAGTTCATTTTCCGAAGCATTAAAAAATAATAAAGCCCTTGTAAATGAATATTTTGGCAAAGGCTTATTATCCGATACCAATGGATTGACTGCATTAAATACTGCCTTCGCTTCTGAAGGATGTTTTATCCATGTCCCCAAAGGTGTAAAACCAAAATATCCTGTTCATCTTATCAATATTTCAGGCGGTTCGGGTGAAAAGTTTATGAACCAGGTGAGAAACCTAATTATTATTGAAGATGGAGCTCAACTTGATCTAATTGAAACATATACGACCATTGGCAGCAATGAATATCTTTCTAATATTGTGTCAGAAATATTTGTGAAAGAAAATGCTGTTTTCAATCAATATCGTTTTCAGCTTGAGGATGTTGAGAAGGCCAACCAGGTAAATTTCACCCAGATCACACAGCAGAGCCATAGTCTGGTGAATAACATGACTATTACGCTTGGCGGTAAGTTGGTACGAAATGATTTGAATTATAAACTGGCAGATAAAGATTGCGAATCTCATTTATTTGGACTGTATATAGGGTCAGCATCACAACATATAGATAATCATACTTTGGTTGATCATGCAATGCCACAGTGCTTTAGCAATGAGTTCTATAAAGGCATATTGGCTGATAAAAGCACGGGTGTTTTCAATGGAAAGATAATTGTAAGGCCGGATGCTCAGAAGACTAACGCGTATCAGTCCAACAAAAATGTGCTGCTCTCAGACGAAGCGCATATCAACACTAAGCCTCAACTTGAAATATTTGCTAACGATGTAAAATGTTCTCACGGAGCGACAACCGGTCAGCTTGATGATGAAGCATTATTTTATTTGAGATCGAGAGGAATTGGTGCCGCTGAAGCAAAAGCAATGCTAACAACAGCTTTTGCCGCAGATGTGCTTGAAAACATTAAACTACAGCCTTTGAAAGAATACGCTATTCAATTGGTAACAGAGAAATTAAATGCAATTACCATTGATCATTTACCAAATACCAAAAATGATTAATCAAAGTATAATATTTCGGTCTTTCTATGAGGAAAGTATTAAGCTATCCCCCGCTGGCGGGGGCAGGGGGTGGAAAAACACCTTAATACCAACAAAAAGCATATAATGATTTCCCAAACCCACATATCATCAACTTCAAAATCCACAGAACTTGATGTTTATGCTATCCGTCGAGATTTCCCAATACTTCAAACTAAAGTATACGGCAAGCCGCTGATCTATTTAGATAATGCTGCCACTTCTCAAAAACCCAAAGCAGTTATTGATCGAATTGTTCAGTATTATGAACACGAAAATGCCAATATCCATCGAGGCGTTTATTATCTCAGTGAACTGGCTTCCAATGCCTATGAAGGAGCCAGAGATACGCTTCAGAAGTATCTAAACGCAAATAGCAGAAGTGAAATAATATTTGTAAGGGGCGCGACAGAAGGTATTAACCTTGTAGCATCCTCGTGGGGAAGGGCTAATCTAAAAGCGGGTGATGAAGTGATTGTTTCTCACATGGAACATCATGCCAACATAGTGCCTTGGCAATTAATCTGTGAAGAAACTGGAGCGCTTCTAAAAGTTATCCCAATAAATGATAATGGCGAAATGATCATTGAGGAATACAAAAAGTTGCTCAGCGAGAGAACAAAGATGGTTTCAGTAGTTTATGTTTCTAATAGTATTGGCACCATTAATCCAGTAAAAGAAATAATTGAAACGGCTCATGCGCAAAATATTCCAGTCCTTTTAGATGGATGCCAGGCGGCACCACACCTTGAAATTGATGTTCAAGATCTTGATTGTGATTTTTTTGTATTTTCAGGTCATAAAACATTTGGACCAACAGGTATCGGGGTTCTATATTCCAAAGAAAAATATCTTGATCAAATGCCTCCGTATCAAAGCGGTGGTGACATGATTAAAGAAGTGACTTTTGAAAAGACGACTTTTAAAGAGTTGCCTTACAAGTTTGAAGCAGGGACGCCAAATATTGAAGGCGCGATTGGCCTGGCAACCGCTTTTGATTATGTATATGGTATTGGAAGAGATAAAATTCATGCTCATGAGCAACAACTACTTAAGTATGCCACTTCCAGAATTACAGAAGTAGATGGCTTAAGAATTATTGGAACTGCAAAAAATAAAATACCGGTAATCTCTTTCGTAGTTGATGGCGCCCACCCTTTAGACATTGGTACTTTACTTGACTTTGAAGGTATTGCTATAAGAACTGGTAATCATTGCACCCAGCCTTTATTAAGCCGCTTCGGGGTTTCTGCAACTTGCAGGGCTTCATTTGCGTTCTATAATACAGG
>Ga0207119_1136_pt2 | contig 10914 bp, 6 predicted proteins | sample Alteio_BWMinHeat_43_FD_153505 | JGI IMG/M metagenome (GOLD analysis project Ga0207119, IMG submission 153505) | Enriched cells from forest soil in Barre Woods Harvard Forest LTER site, Petersham, Massachusetts, United States -... | ecosystem: Environmental > Terrestrial > Soil > Temperate forest >... | reverse complement strand
GACCGCACTTAAGGGCATCCCTTCAAACTTCGCCGATTTTGGATCTTGAGCAAAGGTAACTCCATTCTCAGTTTTAATTGCCCGCAAGCCCTCGGTACCATCGTTTGCCGTACCCGAGAGAACAACGCCGATAGCCTGACTTCCACATTCGGCAGCCAGCGCACGGAAGAAAAAATCAATGGCCATATGGGGGGGTCTTGGGGAAGTTTTCAAACGGGAAAACAGAGAAAACTTGCGATTTAAAATTCCGATGTCGCTGCTTGGAGGAATGACGTAGACACGATTGGGTTCAACTTGCATACCCTCCACAATCTCAGCGACTGGCATTTTTGTTGTCTTAGTCAAAGCTTCAGTGAGAAAACTTTTGTGATTAGGATCAAGATGTTGAATGAGTACAAAAGCCATTCCCGTATCACAAGGCAGCTCATTAAGAAGTTGAGAAAAAGATTCTAGGCCGCCGGCGGATGCTCCGATACCAACTATGGGGAATAAATGGTCGTTTTCAAAGTGAGTAGATGAAGACGGGGCTAGTGTGAGTTTTGGTTTTCCCGTTTGAGATTTTTTATTCATAGGCACAGAACTCCATCGTCTATATAAGTGAACGTGCCCCTAAAATGTCCCAGATTCCTCACGTCGAATTTTTAAATGATCTTCTGTACACAGTACCACGAAAGGCTCTTGTGCTTTCGAATTATTGGTCAGAATCCCCTGGGACGACTTGGGAAGAATGATTTTGTCAGATCGATGGAGAGCCAGCCCTTCGGGCTAGCTCCTCTCGCCTTAGATCTTCTGGCTACTCGGCGTTCCGTTTGGGTCAGCAGCCTTGTCTTTTTCAACAAATGCCTTTGAATCAACATGGGCATCGGTATTTTTTGCTCCAGTATTTTGTGTGGAACCTTGATCTTGTGTCGGCTTTGCGGGAGTGACGGGTTTAACATCGGCATCTTTCTTTTCGAAATTCATATAATCTCCTTTTTTAAAAATTTTGAATTCATTAAGCATAGCTGCAACACCAAGGCCAAGCCCAATAGGCCTCTCAAGTGATCTGCTTTTAAAGATGCCCTACAAAAAATATTTTTTCTGTTTTAAAGGGTCATTTAATCTCTTTAGTGTTTTTGGACGAATTGATGTCTGGAAGATTCTTTAGGTAAGAAAATCCTTTTTTCTTTTTTTGGAAGATCTAAAGTAAAAGTAGTTCCCTGGCCGAGTTTGCTTTCTACCTGAATTGTTCCACCATGCTTTCTAACGATATTACTAACCACATAGAGGCCGAGACCCATGCCACCATATTTTTTTGCCGATGGTGCACGCTCAAATAAGTCAAAAATTTTCTTTTGGGCCTCAAAATCAATTCCAATACCGTAATCTTGAATGCAGATACGAACACCATCATCTCTACTCATAGCTTGAATTTTAATGGGTTTACTCTGACCATACTTAATAGAGTTTGTTAACAGATTAACAATAACTTGCTCTAATTTACTGGAGTCCCATTCACCACGTATAGAAGGCTCCAGGTCTAAAAGTAACTCGCACGAAGAAGCTGCTAGCTGCTCCTTGTATTGCTCAGCCACATTTCGAATGAGTTGGGAGAGATCCATAGGCCCGTAAACTAAATCCATTCGTCCCAAATTGATGCGAGAGACATTTAAAAGCTCTTCGATGAGGTCATTCAGCCGATCCAGTTGTCGGTCAGAAGCATTCATCATTTTTTTCAGCTTTTCTGGCGTCAAAGTTTCGAATTTTCCCTCATTTATAATCTTGGCCGTTGTTTGAAATTGCAATTTAAGCGGGGTTAGTGGGGTTCGCAATTCATGGGAGGCAATAGACAAAAACTCATCCCGAGTTTGAATCGCAGCTTCGGCTTTATTGTAAAGAAGAGAATTTTCAATAGCCAAGGCGGCTCTCCTGGCAAGTTCCTCCATAATTTCAAGATCGTGTTTCTGATACTCTTTTTCAGTCGTGGCTATGGTAATAGTCCCTAAAACACGATCTCTCACCACCATGGGTACACAAAAATAAGACTTAACTCCTAAATCAGAAATAGAGCGTCTTAAAGTCGGGTCACCACAGTCATTGGATATGACTTCTGACTTTCCGCTTCGCACAACAGCAGACATGCCGTAGGTTTTTCCAAAAGTCATTTGATAATTCTTATCAAATTCAGAAATTAAATCTGCCCGAACTTGTTTTTCATAGGCATGGGCCGCTGTTTTTATTTTTCCATTATCATCAATAATATGAACTCCACACCAAGTTCCAAGCCGAGGAACGGCTACATCGGCAATTTTCTTTAGAATTTTATTATAATCCAAAGCAGACGCCGCCAACTGGGCTCCGGCTTCAGCTAAAAATCGTTGTGCTGACTCCGACTCCTGCAAAATAAGTTCAGCCTCTTTGATTGAAGTAATATCAACAGAAAGGCCCCGCAATTCTTGACCATACCCTTCTTCTTGATCTGCTAAATGAATGCTTGTGTGAAACCAAACCGCCTTTCCACTCTTGGTTATAAATCGGTGTTCAAACTTCACGTCTTCACCCTTCTGAGCCCTACGAAGAAAGGTTGAGACCAATTCTAAATCTTCTGGGTGAGTGTGTTTCGTCCAAAGGTCGTTTTCATTAGTCCAATCGGCGATTTTGTATCCTACAAGTTTTTCTGCTTGAGGACTCACAAATGTAAGTTTCAGATCTTCTTGGCTTGAAGACCAAATAATACAGTGATCAATACTATCAACAAGGTCTTTATATTTCTGTTGGAGTGTGTGTTCTCTTTGAATACTTTTAATTCGAACTTCAAGAAGTTTGTTTGCGTGTTCACGCTTTTCAATATCTCTCAGTCGCTCACTCTGATGAACAAGTTTTCTGGTTTTAACAAAAAGGTCGGCAAGCACGGCAACTTTCGATTGCAAAATATGTGGATTAAAAGGTTTAAAAATATAGTCAATAGCACCGGCATCATACCCAGAGTTAACGTAGACTTCATCTCCATAGATGGCCGTTACAAAAATAATTGGTGTATTTTTAGAGGCCCCCTGCTGACGAATTTCTCGGGCTGTTTGAAAACCATCTTTACCAGGCATTTGAACATCGAGCAGAATAACTGCAAATTGAGTTTGGGCAGCAATGTTTGCTGCTTCAAAGCCTGAAGTCGCACGGACTAAATTATAATGAGGCAAATTCAATACGGCCTCAAGAACCGTGAAGTTATCAGGTCGATCATCAACAAGAAGGATATCAATCTTTTCTAAAGCTTCCACCTTAGCAGCAATATCTTTCAGCCGTCTGAAGAAGGCTAGATAAACTTATTGGTTTTTTTAAATACCCCTGCACGTTAAACTCACCTAACTCGAGGCCGCGACTGGCCGAGATAATAACTACAGGAATCCCATTAATCCCAGAGCTCAGATTGCGAATTTTCATAAACTCAAAGCCATCCATATTAGGCATCATGAGATCGAGAAGAATCAAAGACGGTTTTTCCGGACCGCAAAGCACCTTCAAAGCCTCCTCCCCACTTGAAACGACCGCAACTTCATATCCGTTAAGCTCAAGAGCTTGACAAAGCGCTTCGCGGATATCCCGTTCGTCGTCCACAATAAGAATTTTTTTAAGCGGTGATTGATTCATGGCCGTCCTTGTTTAACCAAATATGCATAAGCGATAAAAGGTTTTCAGGGTCAACCGGTTTTGTAATGTAGTCAGATGCCCCCGCCTCTAAAGCCTTTTCGCGATCACCCTTCATTGCTTTTGCCGTCAGAGAAATAATCGGCAGAGTTTTAAAATTGGATATCTCTCTAATTTTTCGGGTGGCTTCTAAGCCATCCATATCAGGCATCATCATATCCATGAGAATGAGATCAATATTCGGGTTACTTGCTAGAAGCTCCATTCCTAATTTTCCATTTTCAGCGTTGATGACATTCATCCCACGAGATTCAAGAACACTTCTGATAGCGAAGATGTTTCTAACGTCGTCATCGACAATCAAAATATTTTTGTCGGTGAAATTCGCATCCAGAGGAAGGGGAGGGATAATCGCAGGTGGCTCAACAACTGAGGAGTAGGTCTGATCATCAATTCCTCTGTAATTTTGTGGGAGAAAGAGAGTAAAAGCACTTCCTTTATTAGGTGTACTTTGAACTTCGATAATGCCACCCAAGAGTCTTGCGATTTCACGGCTAATGGTAAGGCCCAAGCCCGTTCCGCCGTATTTTCTATTCGTGGTTCCATCAGCTTGTTGGAAAGCCTCGAATATCATTTTCTGTTTCTCTTCAGGAATTCCAATTCCCGTATCTTCTACAATAAAAGCTAAAACCGTCTCTGCGTGATTCAATGTCTCCATAGAAAAACGACGCTCACCATGACAAGCATGAATCTTCATAGTGACTGAGCCTTTTTCAGTAAACTTAAAGGCGTTAGAGAGAAGATTCTTGAGAATTTGTTGGAGTCTATTTGTATCCACATACATTTTAGAGGGAAGGTCATCTTCGACTTCAATACTGAAGTTAATTCCCTTATGTTCGGCAACGGGTATAAAAGTTTGTTCAATATAATCTTGGACAGTTGAGAGTTGAACATCCGTGGGCGCAATTTGCATTTTGCCGGCTTCAACTTTAGAGAGGTCTAGAATTTCATTGATCAAGCCCATTAAATCACGGCCAGCGGAATAAACGGTTGTAGCAAATTTAATTTGTTCTGGTTGCAAATTGCCTTCTTTATTTTCTGCCAACATTTTTGAAAGAATGAGAAGACTATTGAGTGGCGTTCTAAGCTCATGGGACATATTCGCCAAAAACTCAGATTTGTATTTTGAAATAAGTGACAACTGCTCAGCTTTTTCTTCCAAACTTCGGCTGGCCATCTCAACTTCTTGGTTTTTAACTTCAAGAAGTTTAGCTTTGTCTTCCAACTCTTTTGCTTGAGCTTCAAGTTCAGCATTTGATTTCTTGAGCTCTTGGAGAAGCTCTTCCGTTCTCATGGTCGATGAAATCATATTCAAAATAACGCCGATTGAATCCATCAACTGATCTAGGAAGTTCAGGTAGTTATTGCTAAACGGGAAGAATGAGGCAATTTCAATAACGGCTTTAACGTCACCTTCAAACAAAACGGGGAGAACGACAACATTAAATGGCTTGGCTTCGCCCAATCCAGAAGCCACATAAATATAATCATCTGGAACTTTCGTGAGAAGAATTCTCTTCTTCTCGAAGGCACACTGACCAACAAGACCTTCTTTAAGTTTGTATTTATTAGAAACGTTCTTTCTCTCAGTAAATCCATAGCTCGCAGTCATACTGAGATGAGCACTTGGTTCTGGCTCCATCATATAGAATGCCCCTTGTTGACCAGCCACAAGAGGAGTCAGCTCAGACATAATCAACTGGGCCACCGAAGTCACACTTCGTTGCCCTTGCATCATGCCTGAAAATTTAGCTAAGTTTGTTTTTAACCAGTCTTGCTCTTGGTTTTTGAGCGTTGTGTCTTTGAGGTTTCCGATCATCTGGTTAATATTATTTTTAAGAGCCGCAACCTCTCCTTGGGCCTCGACTGTAATAGATCGAGTGAGATCACCCTTTGTAACGGAAGTTGAAACTTCTGCGATAGCACGAACCTGAGAGGTCAAGTTACCAGCAAGCTGGTTAACGTTGTCGGTGAGATCGCGCCACGTTCCCGCAGCACCTGGAACTTTAGCTTGCCCACCAAGTTTTCCTTCGATACCAACCTCACGGGCAACGGTCGTAACCTGATCAGCGAATGTTCTTAGTGTATCAGTCATGTTGTTAATCGTTTCGGCGAGAGCGGCAACCTCACCTTTCGCTTCGAGAACGAATTTTTTATTAAGATCGCCGTTAGCAACGGCCGTAACGACCTTAACGATACCGCGAACTTGGGTCGTAAGATTTGACGCCATGAAGTTAACGTTGTCAGTTAAGTCTTTCCAGGTTCCTGCAACACCGGGAACGCGGGCTTGGGCTCCAAGTTTTCCTTCGATACCGACCTCACGGGCAACAGTAGTAACCTGATCGGCAAATGTTCTTAGAGTGTCAGTCATGTTGTTAATCGTTTCGGCCAGAGCGGCAACTTCACCTTTCGCCTCAAGAACGAACTTTTGATTGAGGTCTCCGTTAGCGACAGCCGTAACAACCTTAACGATACCGCGAACTTGTTTTGTTAAGTTAGACGCCATGAAGTTAACGTTGTCTGTGAGATCTTTCCACGTTCCAGAAACTCCCTTAACTTCTGCTTGACCGCCAAGTTTTCCTTCCGTACCAACCTCCTTTGCGACACGGGTAACTTCTGCGGCAAATGAGTTAAGCTGATCGACCATCGTATTAATTGTATTTTTAAGTTCTAAGATTTCTCCACGGGCGTCGACTGTGATGGTTTGAGAGAGGTCACCTTTAGCAACGGCTGTCGTAACCTTGGCGATGTTACGAACTTGATCGGTAAGATTTCTCGCGAGTTGGTTAACATTGTCTGTGAGGTCTTTCCAGGTTCCAGAAACGCCCTTAACCTGGGCTTGACCGCCGAGTTTTCCTTCCGTACCGACTTCTTTCGCCACACGAGTAACCTCGGAGGCAAACGAATTGAGCTGATCCACCATGATGTTAATTGTATTTTTAAGTTCTAAGATCTCACCTTTTGTATCAACGGTAATTTTCTGAGAGAGGTCACCTCTTGCAACGGCCGTCGTAACTTTCGCAATATTACGAACTTGGTCCGTTAAGTTTCCGGCCAGCTGATTAACGTTGTCTGTTAAATCTTTCCACGTTCCTGAAACCCCTTTAACATCGGCTTGACCACCAAGACGGCCTTCAGTACCGACTTCTTTTGCCACACGAGTAACTTCCGCAGCAAATGAGTTAAGTTGATCGACCATGGTATTAATCGTATTTTTTAATTCATAAATTTCGCCTTTAGCATCGACTGTAATCTTTTGTGACAAGTCACCATTAGCGATAGCTGTTGTAACTTTTGCGATATTACGAACTTGAGAAGTCAAATTACCGGCAAGCTGATTAACGTTATCTGTTAAGTCTTTCCAGGTTCCTGAAACTCCTTCAACCTGAGCTTGGCCGCCAAGTTTTCCTTCCGTACCGACTTCTTTCGCAACCCGTGTAACTTCAGATGCGAATAAATTTAGCTGATCAACCATGATGTTAATTGTATTTTTGAGTTCTAAGATTTCGCCCTTAGCATCGACTGTAATGGTTTGTGAAAGATCACCTTTAGCAACCGCTGTAGTAACCTTTGCGATGTTACGAACTTGAGACGTTAAATTCCCTGCAAGTTGGTTAACATTGTCTGTTAGGTCTTTCCACGTTCCTGAAACTCCTTTAACTTCTGCTTGGCCGCCAAGTTTTCCTTCCGTGCCGACTTCTTTTGCAACCCGTGTAACTTCCGCAGCAAATGAGTTTAGCTGATCCACCATTGTGTTAATTGTATTTTTAAGCTCTAAGATTTCGCCTTTAGCATCAACTGAGATTTTTTGCGAAAGGTCGCCCTTAGCAACCGCTGTTGAAACTTTTGCGATGTTACGAACTTGAGACGTTAAATTACCTGCAAGCTGATTAACGTTATCTGTTAGATCTTTCCAGGTTCCTGAAACGCCCTTAACTTCCGCCTGACCGCCAAGTTTTCCTTCAGTTCCGACTTCTTTTGCAACCCGTGTAACTTCGGCAGCGAAACTTCTCAGCTGATCAACTGTGGTATTAATTGTGTTTTTAAGTTCAAAAATTTCACCCTTCGCATCGACTGTAATTTTTTGGGAAAGATCGCCGTTTGCAATAGCTGTTGTAACTTTTGCGATGTTACGAACCTGAGATGTTAGGTTTCCGGCCAGCTGGTTAACGTTATCTGTTAAATCTTTCCACGTTCCCGAAACCCCTTTAACTTCCGCCTGACCACCAAGTCTTCCTTCTGTACCAACCTCTTTTGCAACACGAGTAACTTCGGAGGCGAATAAGTTCAGTTGATCCACCATGATGTTAATTGTGTTTTTGAGCTCTAAGATTTCACCGCGAGCATCAACTGTGATTTTTTGCGAAAGGTTTCCGTTAGCAACGGCCGTCGTCACTTTTGCGATGTTACGAACTTGAGAAGTTAAATTACCTGCAAGTTGGTTAACGTTATCGGTAAGATCTTTCCACGTTCCCGAAACTCCTTTAACATCGGCTTGACCACCAAGACGGCCTTCTGTACCGACTTCTTTTGCCACACGAGTAACTTCCGCAGCAAATGATGAAAGCTGATCCACCATGACGTTAATTGTGTTTTTGAGTTCGTAAATTTCGCCTTTAGCGTCGACTGTAATTTTTTGTGAAAGGTCACCTTTAGCAACCGCCGTTGTAACCTTTGCAATATTACGAACTTGGTCCGTTAGGTTTCCGGCAAGAATATTAACGTTATCCGTTAAATCTTTCCACGTTCCGGAAACTCCCTTAACTTCCGCTTGGCCTCCAAGCTTTCCTTCGCTACCAACTTCTTTCGCCACACGAGTAACTTCAGAGGCAAAGGAATTAAGTTGGTCGATCATTGTATTAACTGTTGTACCGATACGGAGGAACTCTCCTTTAACTGGACGGCTTTCAATTTCAAGAGCCATCTTCTGAGAGAGGTCGCCCTTAGCAACGGCGGTAATAACCCGGGCCACTTCATTTGTCGGTTGAACAAGGTCACCGATGAGTGTGTTGACTGAATCTATACTTGTGGCCCACGAACCCTTAATGGGTCCGATAGAAGCTCGCTCAGTCATTTTACCTTCTTGACCAACAATACGACTGACTCTGATAAATTCTCTGGCCATATTATCGTTGAGTTCAAAAATATCATTTAAGACCTCACCGATTTCGCTTATTATCCCTTCTCCGGCCACTTGGCATCGTAGAGAAAAGTCCCCTTGTCTCACTCCTTTTACAGATTGAAGAAGACTTCTCAGCTGTTCACGAACAGCCGGAGCAAGGGTCACGGGCTCGGGGCTCAAAATAACTGCAGCCTCAGCAACTTCATCGGCTACAAAGTGTTTCTTTTGGGAGAAAAGAGGTTCCTTTGTTTTTTTATCTTTCTTTGATTTAGGAAGGGATCCGTTTTTGGCATTACTATTTTGTTGTCTTTGATTTCGCGAAGAAAGCATTTAAGGCCCTCACTCAAGTGTTAAAAAAGATAGTATGGAAACTTCGGAAAAAGCAAAACAAATGCCAGTAGAAATGGACTCAGTGAATTTTTATATTAGCTTTATAAAATCACGAGCTTGAGACAAAAATGGTCATGTATTTTTTTTAAATGTCAGAGAATTGTCTGGGACAGTCTGCCCCACCTCTTGCATTTATTTCGAAGGAATTTTATCAAATCCACAGTAGGGCTGAAGAACCTTTGGAATTGAAACACTTCCGTCGGCTTGTTGAAAATTCTCTAAAATGGCCACGAGGGTTCTTCCAACAGCTAACCCCGAACCGTTCAGAGTGTGAACAAACTCGGGTTTTCCACCACCCATAGGTTTGAAGCGAATATTCGCCCGACGGGCTTGAAAGTCTTCAAAGTTACTGCAGGAGCTGATTTCACGATAAGCATTTTGCCCTGGGAGCCACACCTCAAGATCATAGGTTTTTGCCGAACTAAAACCAATATCGCCCGTTGATAGGCACATCACCCGATAATGTAAACCCAGCTTTTGAAGAATTTTTTCTGCATGACCCGTTAAAAGCTCATGTTGGTCGTAAGAACTAGACGGGTGGGCAAACCGCACAATTTCCACCTTATTGAATTGATGTTGTCGAATAAGACCCTTCGTGTCTTTTCCATAGGACCCTGCCTCGGCGCGGAAACAAGGGGAGTAAGCGGCAAAAGCGATGGGTAATTGTGACTCATCCAAAACTTCTTGCTTAAAGATGTTTGTAACGGGCACTTCTGCCGTGGGAATTAAAAAATAATCAACTTTATCTAGGTGAAAGAGGTCTTCTTCAAATTTTGGAAGTTGCCCCGTCCCTCTCATAGTATCGCGATTCACCATAAAAGGGGGAATCATCTCCTCGTAGCCATGCTCTCTAGTATGCATATCGAGCATAAAGTTAATAAGGGCCCTTTCAATTTTGGCTGCATAACCCATAACAAAGGTAAACCGGGCCCCGGTGACCTTTCCTCCACGCTCAAAATCTAGGATTTTTAGCTTTTCGCCAAGCTCCCAATGCTCTAAAGCTTTAAACGAAATCTTTGGCTTCTCCCCCCAACTTCGAACTTCTTTATTATCTGCCGCAGACCCACCGACAGGAGTAGAGATATGGCAAACGTTAGGCAAAACTTCTAATAGCCCTTGAACCTTGCTATCAACGAAGCCCGCTTCTGTTTCAAGGCGCTTCACCTCTTGGCTCAGCTCTTTCATTTCGTTGAGTAAAGTCGTGGCATCTTGCTTGGCTTTTTTAAGAGCTGCAATTTCAACATTCATTTTATTTTGTTTTGCTTTTAATGTTTCAGCGGAAGTCATGACCTTGCGACGCTCTTCATTTACAGCGAGTACGCGATCAATTTCAGTGGGGTCAGCACCACGATCACTTAGACTTTTTTTAAATTTCTTGGGGTCTGCAACGATAGCCTTTAAGTCGAGCATTTAACTAGAACCTCATTTTCCCGGAGCAATAAGAATATACATACGAAGGAGCAACGCCGTCATCACACAAAAGAGATCAAAGAGAAGAACGCCGGTGATTTTCCATTTAGATGATATTTTTAAAAAAACTACGCCAAATAAAACAATAACAAAGATAAAGAGAAAGTTTCCCACTTCCATCAATTCTTTAAAAATAAGAGCAAAGGTCAGACCCACAAAGAGGCCCTTATTAACTTTATGCTCGATATGCATACTAGAGAGCATGGCTACGAGGAGATGATTCCCCCTTTTATGGTGAATCGCGATAC
>Ga0207119_1139_pt1 | contig 10975 bp, 14 predicted proteins | sample Alteio_BWMinHeat_43_FD_153505 | JGI IMG/M metagenome (GOLD analysis project Ga0207119, IMG submission 153505) | Enriched cells from forest soil in Barre Woods Harvard Forest LTER site, Petersham, Massachusetts, United States -... | ecosystem: Environmental > Terrestrial > Soil > Temperate forest >... | reverse complement strand
GTTTCTTCCGCTATAACTTGTCCAACAGAGATGGTCAGAAACCACCACAGGTTCAAACCAAGAAACAAAGTCTCTTAAAGTTTTTAAATAATTTTCGTCAACGGGTTCAAGAGATGTAATCGAAAGACTCACGCCGTGAGTTGCGATGGGGTATTGAGATCGCAATTTCTCTAGAAAAAATTTAGGGCGGGGAGCCCCGCCCATAAAATTTTCCGTAATGATTTCAAAAAAGTCGATCTGGGGATTATTCTCCGTCACCCATTTATAGTGAGGAGGCCTAAACCCCAGACCAAAACCGCTTAGCCTTTTTTCCATTTTCCGCCGGCTTTTTTGCATTCCTTAGCATCAGCAGCCTTTAAAGAGCCGTGACCTTTGCAGCTATTTTTACCAGCGCAGCTTGCATTACCATGACCAGCGCAGGCTGATTTTCCTTTGCAGCTATTATTTTGGCAATAACCTGCATCGGCCTTGGCGTCGGCGGCGCCAGGAGCTGGGGCTGTTGTACCTTCGGCAAGGGCCAGTGATGCAGTAGCTAAAGCTGAAGCAACGATGAGTCCAAACAATCCTTTGTTTTCCATGATGTTCCTTTCGGCTAGTTAGTTTTTAAGTTCATTAAAACGGAGAAGGATGACCAACTCCGTGCATTTTCGACTTAATAGCGATCGTAGCATGAGCCCGTTTAAAGTCGATTTAAAAATATCTTCCACACTAGACTTAAGTTTGGTCTAGATGCGCCGATAGTTAATTATCACATTCTGGTAAGGGGCGGCGGTGGGATGGGTTTGCCGTTATCTCGAGCTGGAAATAACATTAGAGGGAGTACGTTATGTCCATGCTTGCACGTTTTCGAAAACCGGGCGGCGTTCAACAATTAGTTGCCCTATTGGAATCATGTCTGACTAAGAAAAGGGAAGCTCTTCTCAACACAATCCAAGCAGAAGACAAAGAATTTGCAGCAATGGTGAAAACAAAAATTCTCACCGCTGAAAGGGTCTTTAAATGGGATCCACTTGTTGTCAGTGAGGCGACTACACGTCTTAGCGAAAGAACTCTAGCTATCGTGTTAAAAGGTCTTCCTCCAGAATGCATCAATATTGGGATGCACACCATGCGTGACCTCAAGAAACGTGAAGTGATGAATTTACTTGAGGTGCTTAAACCCACCCAAGTTGAAATTGAATCGGCTCATATCAAATTAGTAGAGACCGTTCGTAATTTAGAAAAAGAGGGAAATCTCAAATTCGACGCCAACGAGAATCCCATTCCACCGGGAGCAGCTGTAGCTGCTGCGGCCACAAAGAAAGCGGCGTAAAAGCTTTCTTAAATGGGCCAAGAGTCGAGCAGATAACCGAACGATTCTAAGCCGGCAAGTTCAGCAATCTCTTGAACTTGCCGGCTTTTATTTTTCCTCTCTAAGCTAATCACTAAATCAACGCCTTCATAAATCAATTTACGAATTGATTCCATAGACCACTGAGGAGCGGCTCTTGAAACAAGATGCTCAAGCCTTGAGAGCCCTTGAGAGGGAGAACTTCCGTGAATTGAACTCATTGATCCTGTGTGCCCCGTTGAGACGGCATCTAAAAAGACTAAAGCTTCTTCGCTTCTAATTTCTCCCACCACGAGGCGATCGGGCCTCATTCTTAAAGCATTTTTTAAAAGGTCGTTTAATGTGACTGACGGAAGATAATTTTCCAGCGAAATGCGAGTGAGTAGAGAAACGGTATTGGGCCGGGTGAGAGCCAGTTCGCTTGTATCTTCAACAGTGATCACTCTTTCGTGTTCTGGAACTTTATTAATAAGTGAGCGGAGAAAAGTGGTCTTTCCGCAACCAGTAGCACCGCAAATGAGAATATTGGCCCGTTCGTTAATTTTCGTGAGAAGTTTTTCATAAGTTTCTTTAGAAAACATTCCCTCCTCTTGAATAGTTTCTAGAGACCACTGAACTTGAGCATGGCGACGAATGGATACCACCGGACCTGCTGATACTGGGGGAAGACAGATGTGAACGCGGGATCCGTCGGCAAGGGTTCCGTCGACCATGGGATGTCTTTGATCGGCCACCCGATCAATGTCATGGAGCAATTTCTTAATGAGACGATGAAATGTTTTTTCGCTGGCGAATTGAGCTTCTGATTTTTGAAGTTTGCCTCCTTTCTCAATATAAATTTCAGAAGGAGAGTCAATTAAGATCTCTGTAATGAGAGGGTCTCTAAAAAATGGTAAAATAGGGCCGTACCCATCCATTTCTTCCATAAGGTCCCGTTGAATTTCTACTAAATCTTTTTCAGCTAAATTTGATTGGGGTGAATTCAATATTTCTTTGATTTGACTCTCAAGAACTTTTTCTAGGCCCTCATGGCCCATTTTATCAATGGTATTTTCAATGATTCGAGCCCGTGTTTCAAAATTCATCAGAAAATTTTGGAATATTTGCTTCCGGCGGGTTTTCAGGAGAAATAACTCTAGGGGTAACAAAGACCACAAGTTCTGTGCGATTATCTTGATAATTTTTACTCTTAAACAATTCTCCCAAAATGGGAATCTGACTTAGCAAAGGCAGGCCCGTTGTTCCCTTTCCCAGTTCACTTTTGATAAGACCAGACAGAGCAATTGTTTTTGATCCTCTCAAATCAAAATGAGTTTCAATACGATTAGTCAGGAGGCCGGGAATATGGTCAACTGTATGAGCTTCATCGAGAAGACTTATTTCCGTTACGAGCTTAGTTGAAATCCCCTGGTTAAGATCGGCCACAGGAGTGATGTCGAGAATAACTCCATAGCGCTTCCAAATCACATCACTGGTTTTCCAATTCATTATTTTTATGGGAATTTCTCCACCAGCCACAAAATGAGCAGCCTCACCACTTCGGCAAAGAAGCTTCGGGTTAGCCAAAACTTTATTCATACCATTGGTGAAAAGGGCATTGAGTTGGGGGGTGATGGGATTAAAAGTAGTGGCCGCTGAACTCAAATCTCCCGCAGGAATAATAGTGGCTGAATAAGTTCCCGGAGTTTGAATTCCGAGGGATTCCATTGAATGTTTTTTTTATTTCTGCAATAACAATTTCAATTTCAACCATGGGTTTGAGTTCGACAGCCTGGGAGGCCGTCGATAAATCAACACCCCACTCATCGGCTAATTCTCTTAATGCTACTATCTCTGCTTTATTCTTTGTATAAGTAAGAAGTTGAATATGGCCTTGAACAGAACGGGCACGAACACTTGAAAAAGCCCGGTCTTTAATAGATTTATTTATGGCTTCTTCTAAACGAGGAATAAGTTCTGGCGAAAGTTCAGTTTTATTTTCAACTAACTTTCCATATGAGCCCCGAAGTTTTTGAAGATGGAGCCAATCTTGAATGCGATAGGCTGTACCCTTAAGAATTATTTTATCAGAACGTGTTTCAAGTTTAATTCCGTAGACTTTCTTAACCCAAATGGCTACTTCAGTTCGAAGCTCGGCTAATTTTTGACTAAAAACCGTAAGCTTGATTAGAGTTTTTCCCGCTTTGATTTCTCCTAATCCTGGAGATTTTGCCACCACATCGATTGTTGAACCGTGAAGAAGAAGTTTTGCAATTTTGGGGTTAGTGATCACAACGCCGGAGGTATCACCGACCTTTATTGCTTTCTGTTCGCCCACTTCTAACTCCAAAGTTTGAGAAGCTAAGCTTTGATTTAAAGAAAGAAGAATTAAGAGACTCATTAAAGATTTCATTCTCTAGAAGGAATGCAAAGTGAAGCCCTTAACCAAAACAAACTTTAAATAAAGATGGAGAAGCGGAGATCCGGAGAACCGGACGAACTAAATTTATCCGGACTTCAATGGAATAGAAAAACCTACGGTTGTTTTCTTTGAATCAGACTCAAGAAGAAGGGTGCTACCATGATGTTTGAGAAGACTTTGAGTCACCGAAAGCCCTAAACCCATTCCCTGAGAGTGGTTCATGATATCTTCGTCAATATTAAATGGCTTTAAAATATGCTCAATTTTACTTTTGCTTAAACCCGTCCCCGTATTAGTAACTAAAACTTCGGCGCTGCCGCCTTCTTCTTTTAGAGAAATTTTTAGAGTCGAGCCTTGCGTAGAAAATTTTATTCCATTGTGAATGATTTTTCTTAGAACTTTTTGAATAATCGCCGAATCAAAATGGGCCTTAATATTTTTTTCCGGTTTAGAAATTTTTAATTCTCTCTTTTTTATAAGCTCATCAAATTCTTCTAAGGTATTTTCGATACTATTCAATAAAGACTGATTTTCTTTTTTTAGTTTCATTTGACCTGTCTCGGCGCCAAGCAAATCAAGAACATCAAAAATAATTTCATTCAAACGTTCTGAGCCTTGAGAAATTCTCTGAACATATTTTGAAATTTCGGGAGATAATTTTTCTTCTTTGAGAAGATCTAAGAATGAAGTCATGGTAGTGAGAGGAGTTTTAAGCTCATGGCCGATAAGAATCATGAAGTGACTTTTTGCCTGATCAAGGGTTTTTAATTCCTTTAACGCTGCCTCAAGCTTGATATTTTTTTCTTTAAGTTCGGTTTTAAGATCATAGGCATCGAGGGCCCGGCGAACGATGACATCAAGATCGGTGGGGTCCCAAGGCTTAGTAATGTAGCGATAAATTTGCCCATTATTAATGGCGGCAATAACTGATTCCACGTCAGAATAGCCGGTGAGTAAGATTCTAATAGCATTTGGTTGAATTTTTTGGGCCCGCTCAAAAAGTTGAACTCCAGTCATTTCGGGCATTCGCTGGTCGCTTAAAATCAGGTGGATGGTCTCGTTTTGCATGAGGCGTAGAGCCTCGGCGCCGGAAGTTGTTTTTAAAATCTTATATTTTTTTCTAAACTGTCTTTCGATCGAATCGATGATGTCTTTTTCATCATCCACGACCATGATCGTGTGTTGCATGTCTAAAGTGTAGTCATAATTGATGAGAAAGGTCCAGCAATGGGTAAAGACATCTGGTTCTAGGGCCAGTATAGAAATCAGAACATTCGCAAATCATTAAGTTTGTTCATAATCATGACGAGAAGCCATGTGGAAACATATATAATATCCATAGGGAGTCAGGTTCATGAAGAAACCTTTAGTAATAGCGTTGATAGTGGGAATGATCGGGGTAAACCCGGCGTTTGGGCAAATGCCATACGGCTTCGGAAATCCTGCTTCACAAAATGGTTGGCTTGGTGGACCCGTCGCAGGCGCACAAAATTACTCAAGTCCATACGCATCTAACTGGGGCAGCGGCCAAAATTTTATGAACCAATGTCCTTACCCCATGATGCAAGCAGTTGATCCCGTCGATAAGGATCCTCTAGTTGCTGAAGCAAAAGATAACCTGGCCGACGCCGTCAAAGAACGCCGAAAGTTACCAGATGAAATTAGAGAAGCTGAAAATGAAGTGAGAGAAGCTAAAGATGCGCTAAAAGATGACCTCCTCGATCATAATCCTTCAAATATGTTAGACGCCATTACTGAGTGTAAGAAGGTCAACGAAGGTTTTAAGTCTTTTAATCATGATGATCCAAGCTTTGGTAAAAGAACCGATTCAGACTATCTTACTCTAGAGAACAAGGCATGGAATAAAATTTTAGATAGCGGAAGGTTTCCTAATAATAATTATAAGGGAGCCTGCTATTACGCGACCCGTGGGTCTTTCAAGTCGCCAACAGATATGGAAGCTAAGAACCTTTGCACTCTAATTGACGTTACGGTTTGGGATCAAAACGTTTCAACATTCACAGATGTAGAGTGTAAAAACGGTTCAGCAAAAGAAACAGCAACCAATCAATGTGTTCATCTTAATAAAGATGGAAGTGAAGTTAAATTAACCAAAGATTTTACAGGGGGCCCCACCACCAACGCTGGCAAATGGGCATCATGCCAAAAAGATGTAACCACATTAGCTGAAGCTCAGAAAAAATTAGACGCTCTCAAAGAAAAATTCGAAAACATGAACAAAGAAGAAGAGCGACTTCACAAAGAATATCAGGCACAAAGAAAAGCGGCCCAAAAACTCATGGCTGACGATGACAAGTATGCCCGTGAAGCCGGTGTTCCAGCTGATATCGCTGGTTGCCCCACATGTATTGTTCTTTACCAGCAACAACAACAAAACCAAGGGATAAACAAAACAGCACTTTTCACCGGTCTTGGTTTGATTGCCGGTCTCTCGACTCTCAGTATTCTGTCGTCCAATGCGATCGCCAATCAAAGAGCTCGGTTAGGATTCGTGTCTAATCCTCTTACAAGTTCTGGGGGCGCAATTTGGAGTAACGGTATTTCAAACGGTCTCAGTGCCGGTCTTCCCTTTATGATGAGCGGCCTCTACGGACAAACTCCCGGCGGCGGCTATTCTCAAGGTGGATTTGGTTGCGCTCCAACAATGTACGGAAGCCAAATGGGTATGCCACAGGGAGCTTTTCCTGGTGGTCCCTACAACGGTGCTTATTATCCTGGCGGACTCTATCAACCTGGAATGGGTCCTTGGGGTGTGAACGGAATGCCTGGGATGTATCCCGGAATGTACCCCGGTGGTGGTTATCCCGGTGGAATGCCTGGGATGCCTGGTGGTATGCCTGGATTCCCTGGCGGAATGCCCGGATACCCTGGTGGAATGCCCGGTTTTCCTGGCGGCGGTTACCAGATGAATCCATATGCTATGCAAATGCAACAACAGCAAATGCAGATGATGTACATGAATCAGCAATTACAAGATCAATATCGCGCCCAACAAGGTGCTATGTTTGCCATTGGCTATGGTGTGAACAATCTTAACCAGCAATATTCACAAGCTCAATCTATGCTCGGCGGAAACATGGGCATGTTTGGTGGTGGAGCCTTCGGTGGAATGCCAGGAATGTACGGTGGCGGCGGTGCTTTCCCCGGTGGATTCTCTGCTGGTTTAGGTGGCGGACTCTTCGGCGGAGGCGGTGGGGGTTTCTACGGTGGCGGCGGAATGCCCTTCGGTGGAATGCCAGGAATGTACGGTGGCGGCGTTGGTGGAATTGGCTTTGGTGGAGGATGTCCATCAACTTTTGGTAGCAGCATTAATATCTGTGCAGCTGGAAGCATCCCCACTGGCGGATTAAATCCTTATCCAACATATTCAAATGGTGCGTTTGGAAACCAATTCCAATTCCCACAATCACCTTATGGTTATGGTGGCCAACCTGGGACAACAATCGGAGTGAGTGGCTTCGCGCCCATGCGCTAAGCTTACTGAGTCGTGTGACTTGGAACTGTAGTCGTCGTCTGATTTGACGTGATGACAATAGTTCCAATCACCGCAGCTCCAACTCCTGCCCAAAACCAACCGGATCTAATAAGGTCTCCAAAAAAATTCCTCTTTGAGGATTGACTCGAAACCACTTGGCCATTTAACGGCTCTGTTTCGCCCTGAGGCTTAAGATCATCGGATAAATTTGACTTGGGTTCTGTTCTAACACCAGCGATGGTGTACCAGTGATGTTCAGAGTAAATGCGGCTACAATCACTGTCAAAAACCACGAGGAGTTTTGTTTTTGGAGGGAGTTCAGTTCCTTGAAACTTTGGGTTCTCACATGTTCCTCTAATCAAGGATACGGGCTGAATAAACATCTCCAAGGGTTTTTGCCCCTCTTTAATTTCAAAATTTCGTATGGTCCAGCTTGAACCTGGGGCAAGAACGCTGACTTGGTGGTGGCCAGGTTCTAAAGAGATGGTTTTTTGAAATCTCTGCCCATCCACAAAAATAAAAGCTTCATTTGTCGATTTAATTTTAACCTGAACCTTTTTGATCTTTGTGACTAATTTTGAAAATTGCAAGATCACGGCCGGTGAAAATTCTTCAGAAGAGAGAACGGCGTTGGGTGCCCAGGAATGGGCTTCATTCCAAAGATTTTCAGCTTGGGGTTGTTTTAACATTGTAGCCATGTGGGCAAGACTAATTCGAGTGGAGAGAACAATCTTTTCTAAACCTGAAACATTTGGGAGTGGCTTTAATTTTTTTTGAAGTTTTAAATAATACTCCGATGCTTTCTTAAACGCCCCATTGAGAGCTGCCGCTCTAGCCATGCTATCAAGGTCTAAAATAATGGCCATCTCAGCTTGGCTCGTGGGGTGCCCTATGAGGTGGTCAAAAGAAGAAGTAAAGTCATTATCTCTCATCTGCAGTTTGTATTTTTCAGAAATTTCAGTAAGTTTTTCTTGGGTCGAAGGCTTTGGAGTGGTCACCCAAATATCCGAAGCCAGCGTTTGAACTCCAAAAACAAAAACAAAGAAGTTAATTAAAACTTTTTTCATCACTATTCTCCTATTGGAACTTCTAAAAGAGTGGATTTGTTCTTTACGTGAACATGAAATTGAGTGGGAGCAGCCTGAGTGGCTCTTATTGCCGCTCTCAGTTTAGATTTTGAAAAAGCATCTTGAAGTTGCCCCGCAAGCTTTTCTGGAACAAGGGCTCCAAAGAGTGTCCCATCACCATTTGAGAGTTTTAAAATTCGTAAACTTTCAACGAAAGGATTTTTGTCTCCAGGGGTAAAGAGATCAACCACTGCCGTTCTGTTCACTAACCCATTGAGAGCAGCGCTATTGGCTAATTCTAAGGGGACGACCAATTGGCCCACGGGAATACTTAAACCTAATTCTGTTGAAGGATCTTCGGTCGGGCTCCATTGGGCAATCCAAAGGGTGACAATGATAACTAAAATGACAACACCACAAATGGCGATTCTTTCTTTTCCGTAGCGTTCAATAAGTTTTCGGCAATTATTTTTTAAATTTTCTAAATTAATCATTGATCCCCAAGCTTCCAACTTTGCTTTGAATGAGATTCATGTGGCGTGAACCATTTGAGAGAAGAATAACCAAACCTTCTGGTACTTTAAGGCGACGATCTTCGACCCATCCTTCAGAAGCCAACTGATCTATTATTTCAGGCACCTTTTGTTTTTTAAAAATTCTAATTTTTTCTCTTAGGAGTTCAGGAATTTCTTCTTGAGTGACTGGTAAAGGTGAAGCTGCGTGGTGTGATTCTAAAAAATCATGTTTGATTTCTTTTTTTAGGGTTATTATTAAACTGATACATGCCGAAATAATGAAGAGGGCAAGCCCAACTCCAACAGTCAGTTCGACTAGGGCTTGGCCCCTGGGCTTATCAATGTGACTAGCCATTTATCCTCCAACCTTTTTAATTTAATTTGGGCTTTGCACTCTAAGAACATGTCTTGAGACTTCTTAATTGTCCTATTGGGAATCCAAAACCCCAAGAATCTCTCTGTGAAAATTTTTATTTTTCCTGAAGCGACGGCTTTTTCTTCAAACTGAGAGTCGGGCTCTTGGGGTGCACCCACTTCATCTTCGTAGCCTTCTTCATCTTTTAAGTGAAAGTTCATTAGGGGTTGTGGGCTATAGCTTTCGTGAATTTTTCCTGAAAAGGCGTGAGGAGTCGGCCGATTCAAAGTTAAAGTAAAACCAAAAATAGTGGTGCCCTTAATTGTTTTTTGAAGACCGGCAATAATATGTTGGGCGGCCTTAAGGGCCCTTTGCGCTGAGAGGAGTGCTGGAATAGAAAATACCGTCCAAGCTGTTCCAGCGAGGAGGGCGTCTACTGTGCGACGAGCTTGAATGACTAAACGTGAAAAATAATTTAGATCTCCTATTCTTGCCAACCCTTGAGCTTCAACGGCCAAGGCATCGAGAACTTTTTTATCACAGTGATTTAAAACTTGATCATGGATGAGGGCGGTTTTGCCCGATCGAGATATAATTCCAAAAATAAGGAGAAGTAGGGGGAGGAGAATAAGAAGAAAAGTGAGGGCTTGTCCGTGATTATTTTCTTTCATTTCACCCTCCTATATTCCGAGGGCTCAAGATCGTAAGAACCTTTGATGAGGGTAAAACCATTGTGTCTTCCCATTAGAGTTTGTTTGAGAAGATGGGCTTCAATATCTGAATGAATAATTCCTCGAAAACTTCGAGTATGGATTTTAATATCGCGAAGGGCGAAATGTTCCATAAGAGAGTGAGTTGTTTCTCGAATACATTCGTCTTGCGGCCGTGATTGAGCCATACAATGGGAGTTAGAAGAGGCCCATTTAGTGAGAATAAATGAACCCAAACCATGAATCATAAGAATAATTCCTGGAACTAAAATGAGAAGCATGACCACCAAAGCCCACATAGTCTCAAGGATTGCTTGGCCCTGCTGCGCCTTTAAAGAAGTCACTGAGACCTTTCTTGCTATAATCATCTTTATTTAAAGCATCGGGTTGAAGGGTATCTGCTTTATTTTGAAGTGCGTTTGTGATGTTGGCGAAGCGAACATAGACCGTTTGCCCAAGCCCTCGAACAACAGCGATGCTTCCGATGGCAATAACGGCAACGATAATAAGATATTCGATAAGACTCTGACCTTTTGAATTCATGTGGACCTCCTAGAGCGGAGGTCAATGCAAGGTTTGGATCACACAAATCCATTGACTCAATTGAGTTTTAGGCTGGAGGCGTCCGAAGTTCGGACGATTTAATTATGAGTCGGATGTTCGGCGGCCCTTGGCAGCACTCTTAGCGGCAGCTTTTGCAGCTTTTCGGCCAGCAATAATGCGCTCAATGATTTCAAGAGACTCGCGGCGGATATCGTTTTCGTGAACAAAACGATAGAAACTTTCAACTTCTACGGATGAACGGAACTTCTTAGGATTGGCTAGGGTTTCGCTTTGAATAAAGTCAATGCTTGCACCGTCTTTTGAGATCTTAACTTTTTCCATTTTAAATCTGCTCCCGTAGAGAAGTAGGACAATTCCAAATGCTAATATAATCAATAACTTGCTCAATTGCAATGTATAATGATTTCATCCATGCCAGCCATCCGTTTAATGTTGTAACGTGACTCGAGACAAGCTATTGAAATTTATATAGATACACATCAACCAGGAGACTAAAAATGGTCTTACTCGACGGCAGGGAAGTAGCAAAAAAAATTA
>Ga0207119_1138_pt1 | contig 11011 bp, 8 predicted proteins | sample Alteio_BWMinHeat_43_FD_153505 | JGI IMG/M metagenome (GOLD analysis project Ga0207119, IMG submission 153505) | Enriched cells from forest soil in Barre Woods Harvard Forest LTER site, Petersham, Massachusetts, United States -... | ecosystem: Environmental > Terrestrial > Soil > Temperate forest >... | reverse complement strand
TCTGGCATCCACAGGAGCATTGTCTTGGGTAAGGTGAGTAAAATGAATTGTGTTTAAAATAATAAAGCCAATGAGCATAACGATATAGGCTTTGGAGACAAAACGAGGAAGGCTATAGCAAAAAATACTGAGTCCAACTAACCCCATCACTGAAAAAGGAACAGCATATTCGGCCTTGTATCGACCGACCCCCCACAAACCTGGATTCAACGAATAAAACATGGCCAACGCACCAAAGAAGAAAATAAGAAGAAGGAGAACATGGGGGATCTTAGTTTTTCGTAGGGGAACAAAAGAAAAAAGAAGAAGCAGGGTTGCCACAACTCCTAAATCCTTTTGAATATTCTGAAAAATATAGAGAAAACTCAAGCCCTCACCAAAACGATAGCCCTTGCTCCCTTGAGTAGCCGGAGTTCCCCCTAAGGTGAGTTGAAGTAAATAGGGAACACAAACAAAAGCAGGACTAATCATTTTAAGAATTTTCTTCCAGTCATGAAGACGGTGCCGCTCAAAATAAATATGAGCGAAAAAAAGAGGGACAAACCCCCAAAAAACAGTTTCACGCATCAAAGTCCCAAGACTTAAAATTGAATAAAGCCTTATCCAATTAGTTTCACTCTCCACATCGAGAGAAAAATTAAATAGAACCAAAATACTCCATACTAGGGCGGCCCAGATTGAAGACTCACAGATAATGCCCACATGCCAAAGAAGGGGTATTGTAGCTACGCTTAAACCGGTGAAAGTGCCAAACCAAAAGCTGGTGCGATTTTTGACAAAGAAAAAAACCACCGCTGATAATAAAAGAAGTCCACCCAGTTGAGCAAAGTGAAGGCCTAAGGCCGTGGGGCCCAGGATGGCTGAGCTAAGCCACATTGGAAATGTTCTGAAGGGAGAATGCTTGTCAGAGTATCCGCCCAGCATAATGACGCCGATTCGACAAGTCAGAAAAAACAAAATGACAGACCCTATAAAGAATGGCTTTTTTGATTTAAAGAGAAATAGATAGCCCAAAGAAAAGATGAGGGCGAAAAGGTTAAGTAGCCAAATAATTTTTTGAAAAGCAAAACGTGACCAGGTGGAAAAATGGGAGAGAGCTTTCATGGCGAAGACTAAGCTCACCATTTGAGACCTTTCGGCATTGTACCATTCATCTTGGGCAAGATCGTCGTTGAGAAAGCTCCACGAGAAGACCAGGAGAAATATCAGGTAGGCAAATAGAACATAGAAATCCCTCTGATTAATCTGGATTTTATCTTTGAAAATAGAATTAGTTTTATCTAACTCTCTCAAAATAAAAAAAAGGCCACCAGTTAAAGCAACGGTGAGAAGACTCTGAAGAAACCAAGGAATCTGGTTAGAAGTTAAAACACCATAAATTCCAAAGCTCCACACAAAGGCCAAAGCCAAAATTTCGGCCCAATTGAATTGAAAATTGAATTTCCTATTCAAGTCTTAGATCCTCTGAGGGACTGACCATAAAATCTAAAATACAAAACGATCAGGAATAGAAAAATAGCGAGACAAAAGTGAATGATAGTAAAGTTCAAAGCCAGTTGGGAGCCATACCCTCCAAGAAAAGAGAAAACATGATGAAAAGAGCCTAAACTAACAATCAGGCAGCCAAAAGGAAAAACAAGTTCCAATAGGCGATCTTCAATTTGATGTTCCTTGAAACCCAAACCCAGAGCCGTAAGAAAAGGGATTATGGCCAAGCAATTAAGTCGAGTGATATTAGGCCCTGTGATGAGAGGTCCTCCCAAGAAAGGTTGTGAGCAAATAAGAAAGACCGTACCGAAAAGAAGAATAATTTTTGTTCTCTGTGAGTTCTTTCCTTTCGCCGATGAAAACCGAGGCACAAAGGCAAGAATGAAGAAGAGAGGAATCATGAATGGCATTAATCCTCTCACAATAAATTCACTTAAGACTTTCATATCAAAGGCAGTCCTTGCCCAATTTGCTAAGCCCACAACGTGGGCCACATTGGCATTGGGTCCGCTGAAGGTGGCTGCAAGACTCCCCGAAACTTTATAGATAGAAAATCCGGCAAGAAGAATAGCTACCGAGAAATAGATATTTTTTCTAAGTGCATTGGCAGAGCGTGGCCAAACCAGAAAAGTCCAACAAAGAATGAGAGGAATAATAAGGAGTGCTGTCTGACGACTCAACACTGTTAAAATAAAACCTAAAAATGTCATTCCCTGATTTTGTTTCACTAAACTGAGAATTACTAAAACCAAACCCACCTGGAAGAAAAGATCATTCAAAATGAATGGAATAGCGATGTAGTAACGAAAAGTGTAAGGGCTTAAAACGAGAAAAAGAAGGAGGATGTTTTTTCCAGCTCGAGGTAAAGCAAGTTCGGAGAGCAACCTATTAAATAAAAAGACAGCAAGGATTATCAGTAAAATAGTAGAAATAAAAAAAGAAGTCTCCAAAGGGATTCCTGTCAATGAAGACAGCCCTCCAATGAGATAGGGAAAAGCTCCCCTTTGGGCATGGTGAAAAGGAATTTCTGCTCCACTTGAAGGAAGATGTGGAAAGGCCTTTGCAATTTCTAGATATGAAAAAGAATCTAAGCCTGCATATTCAATAAGAGGTCTGTCGCCCCCCAAAGAAAGATAGCGATTAGTCAAGAAAAGCAAAGCAAGGAGGAGTACGCTAAGCATACACAAGCCCCAAGAGAAACCAACAAATTCGACCGATACCCCAAAAACTTAAGGTGTCAAAACTCATCCAAGTTAGGGCCCAAAACAAGAACATAAACCTTAACTCCCTGGGTATCTTTCTTATGAGAAGCCAGACCCAGTTGCTTACAGCTCCTAGAAAGATTATTCCCCCCTGAATCACGAGCAAAATGACGTTGTTGTCTGAGCAAATTCTTGAAAACCCCAACCCGATCAGCAGAACCAGAGGATGAGAGGGCAGAATCTTTATCCAATTGCGGTAGGTGGCGATGCGATAGTTAAAGTCCATCACCTTTCGAGTAAAGAAATCGTGGGGCAAGACAAGACCCGCAAAAGAAATCACAACCAATGATGCAACTATTCCAATAGAGATATTTTTTTTATTTACTCGCCCCCTGACAAAATAGAGAAATATACAAATTAAAAGGGCCCCCATTGCCGTTCCACCATGGGTCAGAATCATCGCTACGAGGGCAAAACACAGAACAACTAGGTTAAAGTAACTCTTGCCCCAAAGAGGCCGACCGGTACCGTCTTGGCTCCGAAGGGGTTCGGGCCCCGTCAGAAGATAAACTGCCGCTAGGCCATACACGAAGCTTGCTTCGATAGGAGTAAAAAAAGTGCCCTGGGCTCGGTACGCCCAAAAATCATATGTAGCTGAAGTGTAACCCCAGTTTCTGAGATTTAATAATCCGATGGATTGATAATCTAAGATCGCCAGAATCGCTGAGATTAAGATACTGATCTTGAAAGCAGTCATAAAAATCTTAAGGTACTTTTCTCGATCGTTCCTTAAAATATTTCTTAGAAACCACGGCGTTGAAAAAATAATAATTGATCTGACAAAAACAATTCCATCGTCTTTAAAAGAGAAAAACCTAAATTCTTTAAGATCGTATATCGAAATTTGCCTGGCTAAATCGCCCCTAAAAGAGCCCGCTATAAAAGCGAGAAAGGCGGCACACCACACAAAGAGAAGTTCTCTAGTAGGAGATAAGATTTCACCCCGCAGAACAACCCCGGCAAGAGCTACGAAAAGAGGAATTAAAAGCCATTCGGCTGAAAAAAGAAGACGGCCGTGAAAATGAATGGGTGGAATAAGAACAAGGCCGATGGCGTAAGAGACAACCCACCACAACTTCCAATTATCTTTAAGAGAGGCTGTTTTCATGGACACCAAAAAGGTTAAGGACAATGTCAGAGATCTGGTGGTTATAAATTTGATCATTGGCCAATGGAACACTGCTGAAGAGAGTTCCGTTGGGAATGTGCTTTCCCGTCCTCGTTACGATTTCTTCGAAGTAATCAAAAAATTTCAAAGTTTTTTCTTTTGTCTGAAATGGTGTCTCTTGAGAGACCTTGTCGGCATATTCGATTCTATAAAAAAGTTTCTTTGGATCTTGACTGCAACTTTCGAGTAGAAATAATTTTTTCCCGTTTATTGAAGTATTATTTAAAATTTCTTTTGCTCTGTTACATTCTTCAGAGTTCTCAAAAAATATATGGGCGTCGTTCGTCATGAGGGGTTCTACTTTAACCGCCCTAACCCCAATAGCTTTGAGAAATTGACTTTGATCTTTCTGGCGATAAAGTACCCACTCTTTTTCTTTATTTGTATTTTTTTGGGATAAAGCATTTGTGCAAATAACAATTTCATCCTCTTTTAGATTATTCAAGAGAACACCAACAGCTTTATCTACATATTTAAAACCTAGTTCTAATTTAGCATTATCTTCAAGCTTCCCTTGCCGATAATTACGTTGATAAAACTTTTGGTAGTGGAGTTGTTAAGATTACTCCAGCCCATGACTTCAACGACTATGAAATGGCAAAGCGACATAACTTGCCTATGATTTCTGTTTTCGATACTAAAGGTTTTGTGAACGAAAATGGGGGAGCCTATAAGGGTTTAAAAATTATCGATGCCCGCAAGAAAGTTGTCGAAGATTTAGTTGCTCAAGGCTTGCTCGTCAAAGAAGAGCCACACAACTTGTCTGTTGGCCGTTGTGATCGCTGCGAAACAAATATCGAACCCATGCTTTCAGATCAGTGGTTCGTCAAAATAAAAAGTTTAGCTGAACCAGCAATAAAAGTTGTTGAAGATAAGAAAATTAAATTCTTTCCGGAGAACTGGACTAAAACTTATCTCGATTGGATGTACAACATTCAAGACTGGTGTATCTCTCGACAACTTTGGTGGGGCCATCGCATTCCCGCCTGGCACTGCTCGACTTGCAAAAAAACAATTGTAGCTATGGATGAGCCGACAAAATGTACATGTGGTGGAAAACTCACCCAAGACACCGACGTTCTTGACACTTGGTTTAGCTCTGCCCTTTGGCCCTTTAGCACAATGGGTTGGCCTGAAAAGACTCCTACACTCGACAAGTTTTACCCGACAAATACTTTAGTCACCGGCTTTGATATTATTTTCTTTTGGGTGGCCCGAATGATCATGATGGGTCTCCAATTTATGAAGGAGATTCCATTTAAGACTGTTTATATTCATGCATTGATTCGTGACGAGCGCGGGCAGAAAATGTCAAAGAGTAAAGGGAATGTGGTCGACCCCTTAGAACTCGTTAACGATTACGGAACCGATTCTCTGCGCTTCACTCTAACAAGTCTTGTTGGCGCCGGTCGTGACATTAAATTCAGCGAAGATCGTCTCGATGGATATCGAAATTTTATTAATAAAATTTGGAATGCCACCCGTTTTGCTCTAAATGCCCTTCAAAATGTTAAAATTGCCGAAAAAATTAATGAAAAAGACTTGGCCTTACCCGATCAATATATTATTCACGAATTAAAAGTGACCATTGAGGAAGTGACTCGATCTCTTGAAGAGTATCGCTTCACCGATGCTGCCAATAGTTTGTATAAATTCACATGGAATGAATTTTGTGATTGGTACTTAGAATTATCAAAACCCGTTCTCTATGGAACTGATGAAAATAAAAAATCTCAAAGCGGATCTATATTAATGGAGGTTTTAAATCGCCTTGTTCGTTTAATTCATCCATTTACCCCCTTTATTTCTGAAGAAATTTATCAATTGCTTCCGGGCCATGGCGAGAGTGTGATGATTCAACCGTATCCAAAAACCGATGATCCTTTTTTAAAGTTTGGTTCAGAAAAAGCAGCAAAAGAAATTGAACTTTTGAAAGCCGTTGTCACTTCAATTAGAAATATTCGCGGTGAAAACCGAATCAGCCCCGCTCAAAAATTGACGGTAAGAATTGTCAGCGAAGATAAAAAAGTCATTGAAACATTACAAGCCAACAATCAATTTATCTTGGCCTTAGCCCGCTTAGAAAAAACAGTCTACTCCTCAGATCTTGGTGACACCAAACGTTGCGCTGTGAATTTAATTACTTTAGGTTCGAGCCGTATTAGCGTCATCATTGCTCTCGAGGGTCTTGTTGACTTTCAAGAAGAGATCAAACGCATTCAAAAAGAACTCGAGCGAAACAAAAAAGACCTAGATCTCACCAACGGCAAACTTAACTCCGCCAACTTCATGAAGAACGCTCCTCCCGAAATTGTCGCCCAAGAAAAAGAGCGCATCAGCCAACTCACCGACAAAGCCGAGCAGTTAAAGCTTTCCCTCGCCCGCCTCAACTGAAATTTTGAGGAGCCTCGGGCGGATCGGTCCCCGCGCCCCTGAGTTTTTAAGAAATTTTGAGGGAGCGAGGGGCGACCTTCCCCGAAGCGCGGGGCTTGGAGGCCCCGGAAGGGACAAAGGCTCCAAGAGCCATGGAAGGCGTCCCCGCCGCTGAGGGGAATCGCCCCGAGGCGTCTCAAAATTTCAGAAAGTTTAGCGGAGGCCTTTGGGAATGATGATGCGATCGAAAATGCCGAAGAGGCCGTAGGTAATGAGTGACATGAGTGCGGCGGGAACAGCACCTTGAAGAATTGTTGAAGTGTCATTGAGAGCAAGACCAGTGACAATGGGAGTGCCGTAACCGCCAGCACCAATTAACGCCGCAAGAGTTGCCGTTCCGATTGTGATAATGGCTGAAGTTTTTATTCCAGCCATAATTGCTGGCGAGCAAAGAGGAAGTTCAATAAGAATAAGTCTTTGAAAGGCAGTAAGCCCTAATGCTCGAGATGATTCTAGTAATCCTTTATCAATAGAAATCATGGCGGTGTAAGTTCCGATTACGATGGGCAGAAGGCCATAGAGAAAAAGGGCAACAAGAGACGGAATAGTTCCAATTCCAAAAAGCGGAATAAAAAATGAAAGTAAAGCCAAAGAAGGAATGGTCTGAATAACTCCGCTAATCACAAGAATAAATTGTCCTAGCCTTCTAAATCGAGCAGCAAAAACCCCCAGAGGTAGCCCAAATAAAATAGAAACAAAGAGCGAAATTGAAACAAGGGCAAGGTGTTGTTTAGTATAAACCCAGACTTTGCCTAATATGGCGTCCTCTTTTTTTGGGCTCACCTTTTTGTTGAGAAATAAAGATGCAATCTGAGAGAACCCTATTTTATCGAGATCAGAAAATCCGTTGAGCTCTTGAATTTCCCTCTCAGAAATAGTTCCTTCTAAATTTTTTAAGGCAGCCCAACTCTTTGGAAAACGTTGGGGAAAGTCTTTCTTTGCCAAAATAACTGCAAAATAATCTGGAAAAAACTTTTTATCATCATGAAGAATCTTTAAATTAAATCTCTGTATCTTCGCATCGGTAGAATAAGCGTCGGTGAGATCAATCTCTCCACGATTTATGGCTTCATAGGCTAAACTGTGTTCAAGGCCTTTAACATTTTTAAGCTTAATATCATATTTTGCTGAAAGTCCCGGGTACCCATCGGCCCGATTAAGAAATTCATGGCTAAACCCAACGCGAATATCAGAAGCCTTAACAAGGTCAGAAATATCTCTCAGGTTTTTTTCTTCAGCAATTTTTCCGCTCACGGCCAAGGCATAGGTGTTATTAAATCCAAGGGAGTCGGTAATAGTCATATTTAAAGGAACTAATTCTTTTCGAATTTCTCCCAAGTCACTCGCGGCATGGGTTTTAAGAATGGCTTCTGTAATGGTGCCTGAATATTCTGGGTAAAGATCAATAGAACCCCGTTTAAGAGCTTCGAAGGGAATTCCCGTTCCGCCAAGACCAAACTTTCTAACGACTTTAACTTCATTAGCTTGCTCCAAAACCTGGGATATTATTTCTGCTAAAACATAGCTTTCTGTAAAGGCTTTCGAACCCACCGTAACTGAGGGCTTGTCAGCAAACACCATTGAAGAAGAAAGAAATAAAAATATTACTATTTTTTTCACAAAAGCACTTTCAGTTCAGGAGCGGGTCTTTGAGCCATAATAAACTCTGTGACAAAGGGCTCTTTAGGCTTCAAGACAAGTTCTTCAAAAGGTCCGTGCTGAATAATTCTTCCTTCACTCATTAATGTGACTGTGTGGCCAAAGAAAGCGGCTTCGCCGATATCGTGAGTGACCAAAATAACGGTCTTCTTTAAACGATTGAAGATTTCTTTGAGTTGATTTTGAAGAGAAGCCCGCACAATGTGGTCCAGAGCCCCCAAAGGTTCATCTAAAAGCAAAACGGCTGGATTAAGAAGGAGAGCACGCATAAGACCGACTCTTTGTCGCTGCCCTCCACTGAGCTGCCTTGGGTAACGGCCGAGAAGAAGAGGGTCAAATTCCACAAGAGTCAGAAGATCTAAAAGTCTCAGGCGAATTTTTTCTTTATCCCAACCTAAAGTTCGTGCAGGAAGAGTCACGTTATCAGAAATTGTCATGTGGGGGAAAAGTCCACCATCTTGAATAACGTACCCAATTTTTCTCACAAGGCTTGGTTGAGAAGCCAAGGTCATCTTTTCATTTTGAATTTCAACTGTTCCACTGGTTGGTTGAGTAAGGCCCATAAGAAGACGAAGTAGTGTAGATTTTCCGCAACCGCTAGAACCTAAGAGAACATGGGTTCTTTCGTCTTCAAAATTAATAGAAACATGGTTTAGAACCAATCGATTATCATAATGCTTTGTGACATCTGTGACCTTAATCATGATGACTAAGAATAATCTCTGTTTTCAGCTTTAAACAACTTTTATCGTCATAGAGAATATGCCATTCTCTTCAGATGCCCGACGTTAATCTTAGAGACAAGGTTATTGAGGCTGCTCAAGCTTTTTTTAACTCGGAAAATCAAGGGCGGTCATTTGTTGCTGGGGAAACTTACATTTCTGCCAGTGGAAAATTTCTTGATTTTGAAGACTTAAAACTCCTACTTAACGCTTCTTTAGATCTTTGGCTTACGGCAGGCCCTTACACAAAGAAGTTTGAAGACCTTTTGGCTCAGTTTCATAACTCTAAAATTCCAGCTCTATTTGTTAATAGTGGTTCAAGTGCTAACCTTGTCGCTCTTTCTTCTCTGGTGAAGTCGGGAGACGAAGTGATAACTGCTGCAGCCGGTTTTCCAACTACGGTTAACCCAATCATTCAAAATGGAGGAGTTCCCGTTTTTGTCGATGTTAATCATGAAACTTTAAACATAGAACCTGAAATTATTTTTGCTTCTAAAACCTCGCAAACTAGGGGCGTAATTCTCACCCACACACTAGGAAATTGCTACCGAGGAGATTTGATCTCAAAATGGTGTAAAGAAAATAATTTATTTTTTATCGAAGATGTTTGCGATGCCCTTGGCGCTCAGATTTCTAATCAACCCGCAGGATCCTTCGGAGATTTCTCCACTTTCAGTTTCTATCCCGCTCATCATATTACAACAGGTGAGGGGGGCGCGGTCCTTTCCAAAACTCCTGAACTTCGGAGAAAGGTTGAGCGCCTTCGAGATTGGGGACGAGATTGTTGGTGTGAACCAGGGCGAGATAATACTTGTAAAAAGCGATTTGAATGGAAGTTAGGAGATCTTCCCGAAGGTTATGATCATAAATATATCTATTCTGAAATTGGATACAATCTTAAGGCCACTGATATGCAGGCAGCGCTTGGCCTGAGCCAAATTGAAAAGCTTCCTTTTCTTTTAGAGAAAAGACAGAAGAACTACGATTTTTTACTCAAAGGATTAAATGGTTCTCCTCGTCTAAGAGAATCTTTTCAGCCGGTCAAAAAAACCAATGACACTACTCCAAGTTGGTTTGGGTTTGGCCTTCATTGTAGAGACAAGGTCGATCGTCTTAAAATTACTAAATTCTTAGAAAAGGCAAAAGTTGGAACCCGACTGGTTTTCTCAGGTAATCTGACAAAGCAACCGGCCTATAAAAATTTAAATTTTAAAGTTTCTGGAAATTTAGAAAATACAGATAGAATAATGAAGAACTCTTTTTGGCTTGGCCTTCATCCTTCCCTTGGAGAAAGAGAACTCACTTATGTTTTGGAACAACTTGAAAGGGCCACTCTATGAAAAAAATAATTTTACTTCTTTCGCTTACTTTATCTATTGGTGCCCTTGCTAAACCCAAGTATGGGCCCAATGCTACATTGCTTTCGAAATCCCATGAATATATTCAAGAGAAAAAAGCACCAGACTATTGGGCTTTAAGCCCCTACTATGTTCCTCAAGTGAATGGAAAATCTTGCTCTGTGGCTTCAGTTGCAATGGTTTTAAATGCCGCTCGAAAAAATCAAGAATTCACCTCTGACGATCAACTTATCACACACGAGTCTCTTTTGAAAAATGCAAAAGACCAAAAATGGAGTGATGCGGTTAATCTAATTAAACCCGGAGGGGGTATCACTCTTGATGAATTAAAAACCAATGTAGAAGAAAGCCTCAATGCCTACGGCTTTAAAAATTTTTCAGTGAAAGCCTATCATATGGAAAATACCAAGGCCTCGAAGGAGGAGCTCCATAAAAACCTCGTAGAAAATGAGAAGTCAGCCAATGACTTTATCATTATCAATTTTGTTCAAGGTGTTTTTACCGGCGACGCCGATATTGGTCATATTTCACCCATTGGGGGCTTTGATGAAAAAAGGAAAAGAGTTTTAGTTATGGATGTTGATCGAGAATGGTACGAACCCTACTGGGTTTCGGAAGCTGTATTAGCTGATGGAATGGCCACTCAAGATAAAACTTCGGGAGTAAATCGGGGCTACCTCTATATTAAATTAGATAGCCGCTAACCCTTTAGGAATAGAAAAAGAAAATTTTGTCCATTGGCCCACTTCGCTTTGAACATCGATGCGGCCACCGTGAGCTTCGACAATCCCTTTGGTAATGAAGAGCCCTAAGCCATTCCCTTTTTTTGCGCCCTGTGGAGCTTGCCAGTAGCGCTCAAAAACAAAGGGAACTTCTTCCTTTGAAATTCCCGTGCCAGTATCTTGAACAGAAAATGTCACT
>Ga0207119_1137_pt1 | contig 11030 bp, 6 predicted proteins | sample Alteio_BWMinHeat_43_FD_153505 | JGI IMG/M metagenome (GOLD analysis project Ga0207119, IMG submission 153505) | Enriched cells from forest soil in Barre Woods Harvard Forest LTER site, Petersham, Massachusetts, United States -... | ecosystem: Environmental > Terrestrial > Soil > Temperate forest >... | reverse complement strand
GCCTTTATTGCGAAATTCGACAATTCAGGAAGTCTGCTATGGGCAACTTATTTTGGTGGAAGCGGCGACGAATATGGAGCTGCTATAAGTATTGATCCCACCGGGAATATTTTTATAACCGGAAATACAACAAGCAGTATTGGCATTGCTACCTCCGGATCTTTTCAATCTTCTTTCGGTGGAAATTATGATGCTTTCCTCGCAAAATTTAGTAATTCAGGAAAGTTGACCTTTGCGACTTATTTTGGTGGAAGTGATGTTGATCAAGGGAGTTGTATAAGTACAGATCAATCTGGAAATGTTTATATCGCAGGGATAACCAGCAGTAAAACCGGAATCTCAACTTCTGGAGCATATCAAACATCATTCGGAGGGGGTATTCTCGACGGGTTTCTAGCAAAGTTCAATAATTCCGGAAGCATGGGTTGGGCCACTTATTTTGGGGGTAGTGCTGATGATGATGGATATTCAGTAGTCTCCGATGCTAATGGTAACAGTTATCTTGTTGGTAATACTTCAAGTAGCAGTGGTATAGCTACATCTGGAGCTTATCAAACTTCATTTGGAGGTGGTGGAGGTGATGCATTCATTGCAAAATTCAATACCTTAGGAACTATAACTTGGGCGACCTATTATGGTGGAAGTGGAAATGAATATGGATTAGGTGCGAGTTTGAATATTTCAGGCAACTTATGTATTACAGGATGGAGCGAAAGCACCGATGGAATCGCCACAGCCGGGGCATATCAGACAGCGAATGCGGGAGGAGTTGGTGGTGGAGACGTTTTCCTGGCAGTTTTCAATAGTTCAGGTGGCATTGCCTGGGCAACATATTATGGCGGACCGGACAATGACTACGGATATGCAGTAGTCTCAGATGTTTCTGGGAATATTTACGTTACAGGAAATACAGCAAGCCTTACCGGAATAGCTACTCATGATGGATACCACGATACTATAGGCGGAAAAGGGAATAGTGGTCAATTCGACGCATTTATTGCAAAATTCAGCAATGTTGGTAATCTGGAATGGGGTAGTTATTTTGGAGATTATTATAACGATGGTGGCACAGCCTTGTGCGCTGATGCAAAGGGTAATGTTTTTATGTCAGGGTACACAGCAAATCCTGACGGTATTGCTACAACCGGTTCATACCAGGACAGTTTTGGTGGAGGCTTAAACGATGCGTATCTCATAAAATTTGATGGAAATGCTTCAGGAATTCGAAATGATATCTTAGCAGAAAACTCGGAATTAAACATTTATCCAAATCCATTTAATAGTAATGTTATTCTTAGCCTCAAATTATCTGAACTATGTCACGTAAAAATTAGTATCCTGAATTTAGAAGGCAAGGTAATTTATTCTTCTACAGATAAAATATATAATGCAGGAAACAACGAAATAGAAATTAATCATATTGGCGACAATTTACCTCCTGGCAATTATATTGTTAATCTAATTGTTAATGATCAGATAATTAATAAGAAAATAATAGAAATCAAGTAGAAAAAATCAGATAAAATATTTTGTAAATTATTAAAATATTTGAATTTATGAGAAATTTAATTTTATTGATAATTATATTTTCACCATTTTTTCTGAATGCAGCATCTTCAATTACTCCTCAGCAGTTAATAGACCATAAGGATTGGTCTTTCGTCGAAAACAAAGGGCAATTGTTCGATGAAAATCACAAAGTAGTCAAGAATGTAAAATATTATAGCAATGAAGGAAATATAAATTTATATTGCAAATCTGGCATAATTAGTTTTGTTTTTAAAAAGATTGAAAATGAGGCAAGAGCGGTTTCTGAGGCAACGGCGACATTTTCGGGATTCCCCCATCCAAAGCCCGTCCTAATGGCAGGGCCGGGAGGAGGGGCAGTGGGATTTGGAGAGAAGAAAATATGCATGACTTCCAGAATGGACCTTCTCCTTATCAATGCCAATCCAAATGCTGCTATCATCGCGACTGACCAACAACCATATTATGAAAATTATTACAACACCGGTGATGCAAATCATGGCATATCAAATGTCCATTCTTATAAAACTGTAATATATCAAAATATTTATAGATATATTGATATGATACTCACTATTAAGAAAAAAGAAATGGAGTATTCATTTTTAGTGCATCCTGGAGGTAGGGTAAAGGACATAAAATTAAGATGGAATGGGATTATGAAATCTGAATCTATGGATAATGGAGGATTACGTTATTCAACTACATTAGGAAGAATTGAAGAGAGCGCCCCAAAAAGCTTTGTTGATGGAGAAATAATTGAAAGCAAAATATTAAAAAAGGGCTCTGATTATAGTTTTCACGTAGATTGGTATGATAAAACCAAGGATTTAATTATTGACCCCACACTTGCTTTTTGGGCAACTTATTTTGGAGGAATTAATGAGGACCAGGGTCGTTGTATTGCTACAGATGCAACAGGAAATATATATGTGGCTGGCTATTCACTAAGTAGCAATGGGATAGCCAGTGCCGGTGCGTATCAAACATCATATGGAGGTGGATCTTTTGGTGGCTATGGTGATGCTATTCTCATGAAATTCAATAATGCAGGTGGTCTTGATTGGGCTACTTATTTTGGTGGTTCTGATGATGATCAGGGAGCAGGAGTAACAATTGATGCCAATGGAAATGTATTTTTGGCTGGCGCCACTGCAAGCAGTGGAGGTATTGCCACATCCGGTGCTTACCAGACTTCACTGGCTGGAGGAGGTGACGATGCATTTCTTGCTAAATTCAGTAGTTTAGGCAAACTTACATGGGCAACTTATTTTGGAGGAAGTAAAGCTGATTTGGGAAAAGGGGTAAGCATAGATGGTTCAGGAAATGCATTTTTAACCGGGAATACTGAAAGTACAAGTGGGATAGCAACTTCAGGCGCATTTCAGACTTCATTTTCAGGAGGTTTCGGTTTTGAAGTATTTCTTGCTAAATTCACAAATGATGGTGTGTTAACTTTTTCGACATATTATGGCGGTAGCGGGCTTGATAACGAGGTAAATGGGATTACCACCGATGGTTCCGGGAACATGTATATTACAGGCCGCACTACAGGAAGTAGTGGCATTGCAACTACTGGCGCTAATCAGACTTTATATGGTGGAGGAAATTATGACGCATTTCTCTCAAAATTCAATAATTCAGGCATACTCAGCTGGGGTACTTATTTCGGCGGATTTGATGATGATGAGGGGTTTGGAATAAATATTGATATTTCGGGTAATATTTATATTACAGGTTCATCAAAAAGCACGAGTGGCATTGCCACTTCTGGCGCTTTTCAGACATCTTTTGCGGGAGGTAACAATGACGGATTTTTAGCAAAGTTTAATAGCGCCGGTGTTCTCAGTTGGGCAACCTATTTTGGTAGTACCGGCGATGATGTTGCCGTTGGGGTAAGTACTGATGGAGCAGGCGATGTGTACGTTGGTGGTAGTACTTCAAGTAGTAGCGGTATAGCAACTTCAGGAGCCTATCAGACTTCGTTAAGAGGTAGCTATGACGCTTTTTTGGCAAAATTTAGCGGTTCGGGATCAGAGATATGGGCAACTTATTATGGAGGAACTGATGTTGAAGCTATTATTGGAGTAAGTTGCGATGCATCTGGAAATGCCTATATAACAGGTTATACGGGCAGTAGTAATGGTATTTCTACAGCCAGTGCTTATCAGACTACTTATGGTGGCGGAAATTCAGATGCATTTATTGCAAAATTTCCACCTAATCCTTTCTCGGGGATAATTTCTACAATTATTCCTGATAAATATAATTTAAATGTTTATCCTAATCCATTTCAAAATGAAACTTCGATAAACTTTAATTTAGACGTAGGGTCATTAATAAATTTTAAAATTATGGATATGGAAGGGAAAATAGTCTTTGCTTCGGAATCCAAAATATTAAATGCAGGCCAAAATGAACTTGAAATAAATGCTTTAGAACTAAGCTTGTCACCGGGTACATACTTTTTAAATCTAATGATTAACGATCAGGCAATTAATAAAAAATTAATAGAAGTAAGATAGTATTAATTGATATTTTAAGATATTTATTTTATATGATTAAAATTTAAATATATGAGACTTTTTATTTTATTGTTATGCGTATTTTCCACCAATTTTTTAATTGCTGAATCTCCAGTTACGCCCCTGCAATTTATTAAAAATAATGAGTGGTCGTTTGTTGAGAATAAAGGACAATTATTAAATATAAATCATCGGGTAATTGAAGATGTAAAATATTATAGCCATGCAGGAGGGACTAATGTTTACTGCAAACCGGGTTTGATCAGCTTTGTATTTACAAAGTTTGATAATAGAGAAATTCCTCGAATCTCAGAATCAAGTGGAATTCAGTCTAATCCTCGTAATAATAAGTTAAGAAATAATTTATTATCCAAATTCGGTAAAATCACTACATCCAATATGGATCTTATCTTCGCCGGCTCCAATCAAAATGCTGATATAATTGCATCAGACCAACAGACATATTATGAAAATTTCTATAATACTGGAGAAGCAAATCATGGAATTATAAATGTGCGTACTTATAAAATAATTACTTACAGGAATATATATCCTCATATAGACATGGTTCTAAAAGCAATACCGCAAGGTATGGAATATTCATTCTTAGTACATCCCGGGGGGAAAGTTAAAGAAATAAGGCTACATTGGGGTGGCGTAAATAGCTCTGCCTTGATTAAAAACGGAGGTACCCGATATGTGAATCAATTAGGTTTTATAAATGAGAGTGCACCAAAATGCCTTGCGGAAGGTGTTGAAGTCAAGTGTAAAGTTTACAGGAGATCAAATTGCCAATCATTTAAGGTCGAGAATTACGATAAGACAAAGGATTTGTTGATAGATCCGGAATTGGTTTGGGGTACGTATTTTGGGGGCTCCGATGCTGACCTGGCCCAGTCCGTTGTTTGTGACGGATCAGGAAATGTATATATAACAGGTGAGACATTGAGTGCAAATGCGATAGCAACGTCTGGTTCATATCAAACGTCAAATGCCGGAGGTACTGATGATGTATTTCTAGCTAAATTTAATAATAACGGAAGTATTGTTTGGGCAACTTATTTTGGAGGTCCGGGAAATGATGCCGGGTATGGCATAAGTGCTGATTCCTTTGGAAATATTTGTATAACAGGAATAACAAATAGCTCAACCGGAATTTCAACTTCAACTGCGTGGCAAACATCTTATGGTGGTGGAAAATCCGATGCTTTTCTGGCTAAATTTAATAATAATGGAACAATAGATTGGGCTACTTATTATGGAGGTAGTGGCGATGACCAGGCATTGGGAATAAGTACGGATGCTACTGGAAATTTTTACATAACAGGTTATACTACAAGTAGTAACGGGATAACAACTTCTGGTGCATATCAGACTTCAAATGCAGGTGGTAATGATGGCTTTTTGGCCAAATTTAATAGTTCAGGGAGCCTTACAATAGGGACATTTTTTGGAGGTGCCGGTGACGATTATCCCGCTGGTATCCATGTAGATATAACTGGAAATATCTTGATAACAGGATATTCAAGCAGCGCAAGCGGCATTGCTACAACTGGGTCATACCAAAGTTCAAACACTCGACCTGGCAATACATTGGGTGACGCTTTTTTGATAAAATTTCTTAGTTCCGGAATTGTTTCATGGGGCACCTATTTTGGGATAGATGAATATACACAAAGCACAGGTGTAACAACAGATGAATCTGGAAATATATACATGGCAGGGATAACAACGAGCAGTGGAATAGCCACTTCTGGTACTTATCAAACATCAATCGGAAAGCTACAGGATGGCTTTCTTTCAAAATTTGGTAGCTCCGGGAATCTTATATGGTCAACATATTATGGGGGAGACTACAATGATGAATTAACAACCGTGTGTATTGATGGAACAGGCAACGTATGCGTTGCAGGAAATACAAATAGCAGCATTAACATTGCGACAGCTGGATCCTACCAATCATCTAATAAAGCAGGAAATCTTGCTACTTTTCTGGCAAAGTTTGATGAGACAGGCAATCTTATCTGGGGATCCTATTATGGAGGGCCTTCAGGATTTAGTGGCTCGCAAGGCGCATACGGTGTATGTACAGATAACAATGGAAATGCCTATATAGCAGGATGGACGACAGTAAGTACCCAGATAGCTACTTCTGGTTCTTACCAGACGCAATATGGTGGCCTAACTGATGCTTTTCTTGCAAAATTTAATGTTCCTAATATTTCGGGAATTAATAATTCGACAAATTCTGATTTATTCGATTTAAATGTTTATCCTAATCCATTTCAAAATGAATCAACAATTCAATTCACTTTGTACGTGCCAACTTGTGTTATGATTAATCTGAATGATATCGATGGGAAGTTAATTTATAAGTACTCAGATAAAATATATTATGCCGGTGTAAATGAATTGGCAATAAATGCTAAAGAAACAGGGTTATTGCCAGGGGTTTATTTCATAAATCTAGTCATGAATAATCAGGAAATAAACAGAAAGATATTGGAGATAAGATAAGCAAAAAGCCCTGGAACAATTTTGTTCAAGGGCTTTTTGTTCAAAACATTTAGCACCTTATTTCTTAGAAGTCGGAGTTTGCGTTTTGTTTTGAGGTGTAGTTGCCTTTTTATTAGTCGGCGTTTGTTGGCCAGTTTTTGCTTGCGGCTGATTTTTCGCCGTTGGATTTTGATTCGACCTGTTTTCAGGGTTTTGAGTTGCCATGATTTTAGATGTTTTAATGGTTAATTAAATTATGATACAACAACAGGCCATTAAAATTTTTGTTTAAAAATTTTGCAAAATAATTGTCTGAATCCTAGTTTCAGATAAACTCATGCCTCAACCCATTCCCAAATCCTCAAATTCTCAAATTCCCAAATAGCTAAATCCCTATCTTTGCCCTCCCATGTCCAAAATAAAAATATTCAATGACCCTGTCTATGGTTTTATCACCATTCCCAGGGATATTATTTTCCAATTAATTGATCATCCTTATTTTCAACGATTAAGGTATATTAAGCAACTCGGCCTTACTTCGTTGGTTTATCCAGGTGCATTGCATACTCGTTTTCATCATGCGTTAGGGGCGTTGCATCTTATGCACCTGGCCATTGATAATTTAAGAAGCAAAGGCGTTGAAATTACTGATGATGAGTATGTTGGTGCATGTATTGCTATTCTGCTTCATGATATTGGTCATGGGCCTTTTTCACATGCACTTGAAAAAAATTTAGTTAAGGAAATTGGTCACGAAGAAATATCTCTTCTTTTCATGCACAGACTAAATGAGGAGTTTGGTGGACGGCTAAGTTTGGCAATTGAAATATTTAAAAATTCCTACCACAAAAAATTTCTCCATCAGCTAGTAAGCAGCCAAATAGATGCAGATAGACTAGACTATTTGCGCAGAGATAGCTTTTATACCGGTGTATCGGAAGGTTCAATTGGTAGTGACCGTATTATCATGATGATGGACGTGCGCAATATGGAACTCGTTATTGAAGACAAGGGAATATACTCAATTGAGAAATTCCTGATGGCAAGAAGCTTTATGTACTGGCAGGTATATCTTCATAAAACAGTGATATCAGCAGAACAATTAATTGTAAAAATATTAGAACGAGCACAATTTCTTGCTTTAAATGGTGAAAAACTTTTTGTAACTCCGGCATTTGAATATTTTCTGAGTCAAAAAATTAATAAAACGCTGTTTTCGGCTAATCCAAAAGTTTTAGATACCTTTGCGCGGCTAGATGATATTGATATTCTTGCGTCGATAAAAACATGGGTGTCACATTCTGATTTCATATTATCAGCATTATGTAAAAAGATGATCAATAGGGATTTATTCAGAACAGAATTATATAAAAACCCTCCGTCACTGGAAAGAATCGCTTCTCTTACTAAAAAAGCTTCTGTCAAATATGGAGTTAGTATGAAGGAAGCAAGCTATTTTGTTTTTTCAGATATGGTTGAAAATAGTTTGTACACAACTGACGACCATGTTAACATCAAGATTCTTTTAAAAGATAATTCAGTCAAGGATTTTGCCGAGGTATCAGATCAGTTTGATATTACCAGTTTTAATAAAAGCATTACTAAGTATTTTCTTTGCTATCCAAAAGATTTAGAAAATAATTGAACTGATAAATGAGAATTAGCATAAGTGAATTGGCGCATTTGATCAACGGAACCGTGGAAGGTGATGGAAGCAGGTTTGTGGAAAAATTTGCTCCCATTGAGGAAGCTGATGAGAAATCTCTCAGTTTTATCTCTAATATGAAGTATAGCCACTTTTTATATACCACTAAAGCCGCAGCCGTTTTAGTTAGTAAAGATTTTATACCAGATAAGCATACGGATGTCTCACTTATTCATGTTGATGATGTTTATACAACAATGTCATCCTTATTAGAGCAATTCAGCAGCAGGGAAAATAATAAAAAAGGGATTGAACAACCATCATATATTGCAGCATCGGCAAAAATTGGTAAAGACGTATATATAGGCGCTTTTGCATACATCGGTGAAAATGCAGTTATTAGCGATCGTGTTATGATATATCCTCAAACTTATGTTGGGGATAATGTTATAATAGACAATGACACAATACTATATGCCGGGGTGAAAGTGTATTCAAGCACTGAAATCGGCAAAAGTTGTATTTTACATTCAGGTTGTATTATTGGAAGTGATGGATTTGGTTTTGCACCGCAGGAAGATGGTACATATAAGAAAATACCACAAACAGGTAGGGTAATAATTCAGAATAATGTAGAAATAGGAGCAAATACTACCATTGACAGGGCAACAATTAAAGCAACTATTATAGAAGATGGGGTTAAATTAGATAATCTTATCCAGGTTGCCCACAATGTAGAAATAGGAGCAAATACTGCGATAGCTGCCCAGGCAGGCATATCAGGAAGCACAAAAATTGGAAAAAATGTTGCCATTGGTGGTCAAGTGGGTATAGTAGGTCACATAATTATTGCTGATGGTTCTCAAATAGGGGCTCAGAGTGGAGTTTCTAAAACAATTTCAGAAAAAAACAAAAAATGGTTTGGCTCACCAGCCATTGATTATAAAAATGCAATAAAAGGTCAAGTAATATTTAAAAAACTTCCTGAACTTTACGCCCGCATTCAATCGCTGGAAATAGCCATAAATAATTCAGATGTTAGGCAAAAAGATGAATAGTAAACAAACCACCATTAAAGAAGCAGTTGTTGTTTCTGGGGTGGGGCTGCATACCGGCGAAGAAGTTACCATGACTTTTAAGCCTGCACCCGAGAACCATGGATACAAATTTCAACGGACTGATTTACCGGACAGGCCAATTATTGAGGCTGATGTTGATCTTGTTGTGGATCTGAGCCGTGGTACAACGCTGGGTAAAGGGAATGCCCGGGTTGCAACGGTTGAGCATACATTAGCTGCTTTAGCGGGTCTGGAGATAGACAATGTATTGATTGAACTCACGGCACAAGAAACGCCAATAATGGATGGTAGTGCGCAGATTTTTGTTGATGCGCTAATGAAAGCAGGTACTAAAGAGCTTTTCGCCGAACGGGAATATTTCGAAATACCGCATAATATCCATTATTCAGAACCGGAAAGAGGTGTGGAAATGATTGCTATGCCGCTGGATGGTTTCAGGATGACAGTAATGGTTGATTATAACTCTACTGTACTGGGAAGCCAGCACGCTTCTATTACTGATATTCATGAATTTAAAAAAGAAATATCTTCGAGTCGTACCTTTTGTTTTCTTCATGAACTTGAAGAACTAGTTAAACATAATCTTATTAAGGGAGGCGACCTTAATAACGCAATCGTGATTGTAGATAAAATGGTAACTCAAGAAGAACTGGACCATTTGTCGAAGGTTTTTAATAAAAAGAATATTCAAGTTGAGGCTGAAGGCATCTTAAATAATGTAAAGTTAAGGTATCAAAATGAACCTGCCCGACATAAACTTCTCGATCTTATTGGGGACCTGGCATTAGTTGGAGCTCCTATTAAAGCGCAGGTGATGGCGGCACGTCCGGGCCATGCTGCAAATGTGGCTTTTGCTAAGAAGATCAAAAAAGCAATGCAAAAGCGAAAAAGAGATGCTTCTTCGCCTTATTATGATATTAATGAAAAACCAGTATTTGATTCAAAGGACATAAAACGAATTTTGCCTCACGCGGATCCGTTTGTATTCGTTGATAAAATTATTGAAATATCACCAAAACATATTGTTGGAGTTAAAAACGTAACTATTACCGAATATTTTTTCAAAGGCCATTTCCCAACCAATCCTGTAATGCCGGGTGTATTACAAATTGAAGCTATGGCACAAGTGGGTGGCATCATGATCTTAAGTGATCTTGAAAATGCTGAAAATTATTCAACACTTTTCATGAAAATAGAAAATGCCAGGTTTAAACAACAAGTAGTTCCTGGTGATACAATGCTTATCAGAATGGAACTAACTGCACCTGTGAGGCGTGGTATTTGCATGATGAAAGGGCAAATATTTGTTGGAAATAAAGTTGTGACTGAGGCTGAATTAATGGCCCAGATTGTTAAGCAGAAATAAGTAAGCGCCTATATAATATATGCATCAGCCGTTATCATACGTACACCCCCAGGCAAAGATTGCACAAAACGTTGTAATAGAGCCATTCGTTACGATCCACAATAATGTGGAGATTGATGAAGGCACCTGGATCGGTTCGCATGTCACCATTATGGAAGGCGCGCGGATAGGAAAGAATTGCAAAATATTCCCAGGAGCGGTAATTTCAGCGATCCCCCAGGATCTCAAGTTTAAGTATGAAGATACGCTTGCCATTATTGGCAATAATGTAATAGTAAGAGAATATGTTACCGTGAACAGGGGTACCCGAGATAAGCATAAAACGATTATTGGTGACAATGTGCTTTTAATGGCTTATGCGCACATCGCACATGATTGTAATATTGGCAAGA
>Ga0207119_1134_pt1 | contig 11124 bp, 13 predicted proteins | sample Alteio_BWMinHeat_43_FD_153505 | JGI IMG/M metagenome (GOLD analysis project Ga0207119, IMG submission 153505) | Enriched cells from forest soil in Barre Woods Harvard Forest LTER site, Petersham, Massachusetts, United States -... | ecosystem: Environmental > Terrestrial > Soil > Temperate forest >... | reverse complement strand
GTTTGTTATACCTGTCTATCTAATGCTCAGGGAGGGTGTTCTACATGCGATTTTAGCGTGCTCGCCAACGTGGGCCAACCTTGCATCATGGCACCAGGAGCAACACCAACCCCGGCCCCCACACCACTACCCACTCCGTTTTCAACTCCATCACCATCGGGTGGAGTTAATCCTGTAGCTCCATGGCCAGCATGTCCCAATTTAACAACGGCTTGCCCCGCTGCAACGCCTTTCCCCACTTGCTCTTGCGACGATAGGCAAGCTCTCTCAACTTGTTACAATCAAACCTTTGCCGCAATTCCAGCGACCTGTAATATGCCTAACTCTTGTCGAGGAGTTTTAATGGGAGGAGCTTGTGGAAGTGCTGCCTCTGGCGGGCCACTAGCGACGCCGATTCCCACTCCTACACCAACTCCTATGCCGAGTCCCACCCCGGGGCCTCCCGGAACATATAGTTGTTCAGTTATGCAGGAATCTTGTCAGGGAAGTAGTGGCAGTAGTTGTGTCTTCGTCCCGGTCTCAATGTCCAGTACAACCGACGATACAGGTAAAACCAAAATGGTAGGAGGTTGCCCCTGTTGTAACCACGCTCCCCTCCTCCAGTGCACTCAAAATTGGCTTTCGTGTGTTCTCAACTGAAAAAATAAAGTTTCAACGGGTTATTGAAACTATTTTTATTTTCCTCCTCGCCTTTTATTCTTTGTGGTTAATGTTCCACACCTTTAATTACGACTACGCCGCCCACAAAATCACGATGAGTTTTAAAGTGTGGGGAGATTTTGGTTTAGCCATTCCTCTTATTCGCTCATTTTCTCTCGGTGAAAATTGGCCGCCTCAATACCCACTCTACCCGGGCGAACCTATTAAATATCATTTTTTATTTTTCTATCTTGTTGGAATGTTAGAAAAGTGGGGTCTTCCTATTCATTGGGCACTGAATATTCCCAGCGCCACCGGATTTTTTGCTATTTTATTTGGAATTTATTCCCTTGGAAAAAAACTTTTTAATGACAAAAGAGTTGGCGCATTGGCCGTTGTTTTCTTTTTATTAAATGGCTCACTTTCTTTTATTGAGTGGCTTTCAAAGAATCCGTTCTCAAAAATTTTTTCAACTATTGAATACAGCACAGCGGGGCCATGGGATGGAAATCGTGTCATCAGTTTTTGGCATATGGGTGTTTATATCAATCAAAGGCACTTCTGCTTTGCTCTAGGAATTCTTTTGTCTCTTATGGTGTTGTGCACTTATTACGAAACTTTAAGTCGTCGCTTCAAAACAATCTCTGCCATTGTTATGGGCCTTCTCATCGGCACTCTTTTGACCCTGCATGAACCCGTCTGCCTAATGACGGCCATCACGATGACCATTTATTTTTTATTTTTTAGACAGTTGAGGCTTTACCTATTTTGTATTGGCGTCCTTTCTCTCTCGGTAATGGCTTTAATCTACGCTTTGGGAGGAAGAATTCAGCCCAATCTCAATAACATTGTTCAGTGGTACCCGGGCTTCACTGTTCATGATCAGCTTAGTTTTTTTAACGTCATTAAGTTTTGGTGGTTCAATATTGGTTTCCATCTTATCTTGATTCCCATCGGATTTTATTTTGCTCCTAAAAAAGCAAAAATCTTTTTATCTCCCGCATTTGTTATTTTTGCTCTTGGCTTTTTAGTAAGTTTCAACACAGATATTTTAACCAATCATAAATTTTTTAATTTCTTTCTTATTTTGGCCCCTCTTTTTTCTGCCTTTGCCCTTTTTAAATTTTCTGATTGGTTCTTAGATAAAAATATCTCTCTTAAAATTCTGGGTTACTCCGCCTTTACCTTGATTTTAATCTGCACGACTCTCTCTGGCGTCATTGATTTCTTCGGAATGAAGAATTCTCTAATAACCGACGTTCCAGACATTGTAGCCAACCCCGCCGCATCATGGATTTATACACACACTCCTCCCCAAGCCGTTTTTCTCAATAGCAGTTTATTCTTTCACCCCGCTTCAATAGCTGGCCGAAAGATTTTTGAAGGTCCACATTATGTAACTGGTGGTCCAGGCTATGATATCTACAAGAGATTTGGTGAAATGACTCAAATGTATCAAAGTAAAGATCCAAAAATAATTTGCGATTTGATGAAGAGAAATAATCTGACCTACATGACGGTGCAAGACACGACCAAAGACGAATATATGCCTAAGATTCCTGTAGATTATTTCAAAAATAATTTTAAGGCGGACTTTATTAGTCCTGATAATTCAATTTTTATTTACTCGGTCGGACAATTATGCGGAACTTAAAACATAATGAACAAAGTTTATCTTGCCCTTCCCTGTTTTAACCCGGACCAAACCCAATGGCATCGCGTTGCCGAATTTTATAAACTCATTAAGACTTATCCAAACTCCCCATTTAAATTCGATCTCACAGTTATAGATGACGGCTCCCCCAAATGGACTCCACCTCCCGAGGGTTTTAATAAAGACATCGCCGTCGTTAGACTCTCTCGAAATAAGGGAAAGGGCGGAGCTCTTCTTTCGGCCGTTCAGAAGGCCAAGGGCCCCTATGATATTTTTGCATTTATTGATTTTGATATACCCTACTCCGCCCAAGACCTTATGCATGCTTGCTTATGTGTAAAAGCAGGAGTGGATATTGCCATCGGCGATCGATCATGTTGGTGGCAAACGACAAGAGCGGGGAAGTACAGTCGAAATCTTTCTCACAAGATTTTTAGATTTTTTATTCGAACTCTTGTCATCGGGGGCCTCCATGACACTCAATGCGGAATCAAAGCCTTTAAATTTCAAGGAGCAAAACTTATTTCAAAGAAAGCTAAACTCAATGGCTTTCTTTTTGATGTTGAATGGCTCTACATCGCCGCCCGCCACCGTCTGACGATTCAGAATTTTGCCGTCCGCAGCCAAAAACATCACACGGCCAGCAACTTTATGCGCTTTTTCAATTTTAAATTAGCTTTTGAGTTTTCAAAACTCTTTGTGGCGATTTTAAGACGAACCTATGATTCCCATGAAATTGTTCGTTGGAAGAATTCTCAACTTTCGCTGTAATTTACTTAAGGGCACGGCGAAGAATCTTTCCCACATTGGTTTTGGGGAGTTCTTTACGGAATTCAATTTCTTTGGGGCGTTTATAACCGGTGAGTTCTTTTTTGGCGTACTCCATAATTTCTTCTTTGGTAACTGAGGGGTTTCTGGGAACCACAAAGATCTTCACTACTTCGCCTGAATGGTGATCGGGAATTCCAATGGCCGCTACTTCGGCAATGCCTGGATGATGCATGAGAACTTCTTCAACTTCATTGGGGTAAACGTTAAAACCAGAAACAAGAATCATGTCTTTCTTGCGATCAACAATTTTTAAAAATCCATCGGGGCCCATGACGGCCATGTCGCCAGTGCGAAGCCAGCCGTCACTAGACAAAACTTGTTTTGTTTCGCCGGGCTGATTGAGGTAACCCTTCATCACTTGAGGGCCTTTTACACAGAGCTCCCCTGCTTCGCCAACGGGAAGCTCTTTTCCTTCTTCATCAATAATTTTTATTTCAGTGGAAGGAATGGGTAATCCAATTGTTCCAAGTTTATCTGTTCCATCAAGTGGGTTAACGGCAACCACTGGAGAAGCTTCAGTCAGACCATAACCTTCGATGACAGAAGTACCCGTCACCTCTTTCCACTTAATAGCTACGGCCCCTTTAAGAGCCATGCCCCCTGCCACACTCACTTTGAGATTGGGCATTTTCATTTTTTTAAATTTTTCATTTTCTAGAAGGGCACCAAGAAGAGTGCTCACTACAGTTAATACGGTCGGCTTACTTTTATTAATTTCTTTGGCAAGAGCTAAAATATCTCGAGGGTTGGTGATTAAAACATTTGTCATGCCTCGCTTAAAAAGACCCAGGCAATTCACCGTAAGAGAAAAAATATGGTAGAGGGGAAGAGCCGTAATAATAACTTCATGACCATCTCGAAGCTTAGGGTTCATAACTTCAGAAATTTGTTCAAGATTGGCCACAATATTTTCGTGGGTTAAGATTGCCCCTTTTGAAACTCCCGTTGTTCCCCCGGTGTATTGATAGAAGGCAGTATCTTGAAGGGAGAGTGGAACCTCATCAAAGTTTAATCCTTTGATTTTCTCAGGAACTTCTAAAAACGTGGAGTGCTCTAAAGAATAATGAGGAACCATCTTCTTAATTTTCTTAACAACAAAATTTGTGATGACTCTTTTTAGAGGAGGAAAGCTGTCTCCCAGTTCGGTGACCATGACATTTTTAATATTTGTCTCATGCAAAACTTCTTGAAGCTTTGAAGCAAAATTAGCCAAGATCACAATGCCCTTAGCACCAGAGTCTTTTAACTGAAATTGCATTTCTCGCGGAGTATAGAGTGGATTCACATTCACAACGACAAGGCCCGCCCGAAGGGCGCCGAAGAGTACGATAGGATATTGCAAAAGATTAGGCATTTGAATGGCGATGGCGTCGCCTTTTTTTAATCCCCAAACTTTTTGAAAGAATGTGGCAAGCTCTACTGTTCTTGAATCAAGATCATTGTAGCTAAGTTTGACTCCCATATTTGTAAAGGCAATGAGAGAGGCGTGGGTTTTACAGGCCTGTTTAAAAACATCGGCCACAGAATTATATTTTGCTGTATTAATATCGTGAGCTACCCCTTTAGGGTAGTTTTTAAGCCAGATTCTTTCCATTTCAATAGCATCTCTTGATTTTTATTCAAAATCAACGAGTTGCGAAGAAGACATGCCATCCCAATAGGGGGTGCCAACGCGGAGGCGACCAATGATTTCAGTTCCCCCTTGCGCCACTTTGTCTGGATTTGCCTGAGGAACCTTCACTTCAAGGCGGGTTGCAGCCAAAGTCACTTGGGGAGCAATTTGAAGTAATCGAATAGAACCGGCGAAGTGCTGAATAAGAGAACTTCCATCATATTTACTTATTGTAATTAAAACTTCTTTGGGAGCCGCTAAGGTTCCTTGCAAAATTTGATGGAGCCAATCGAGAGTCCAGGAAATAGTAATAAAATCCTGAACGGTATAACTCACCCGATAGAGATGACTTGCTCCTGCAGGTGGCGGAACAATGGCTTTGACAATTGATTTAGCTAAATCAGAAACACCCATTTCCGCCGGATTATGAGTAACACCCCAGGTATCTAAAAAAGGTCGACTAACACACCCTGCAACTTCAGCCCAATAAAAAGAACCGGTATCACCCTTGTTCACTGTCAGAGTTTGATCGATATTTCCTTGGGCATCAGGTTCACATTTTGGCAAATCAAGAGATTGTTCCTGGCCCTTAGCCCCATTAGCTATATCTGCAGTGGCCGTGCTCAGCGAAAGAATGACGTGGGGGCCACGAAAAATGAAGAGGCCTAAGAGTAAAACGGGAATGATTAGCACAGTTATTTTTGTCGTCGACATGAAACTATCTTAGCTGACGGCAAACTCACACGGGAGGCCAGTTTGAAAAAATAGACCACCCCAACTAAGGGATGGTCTATTCACTAAACAGTTTTAATTTCTAGAGCAAGGTTGGAGTTGGTGCTGCTATCGGGGCCGGGGTCGGGACTGGAGTCGGCGCTGGAGCCGGTGTTGGTGTTGGTGTCGGATTACCAATCGCAACCGGAAGCCCTACAGGAATAATGTAGTCCCCGTAGAGTCCACCGGGAAACTTGGGTGTGCCCGTTGGGGGCACGGTGCCGATGAATCCGAAATGTCCCATCACTTTATTTTTCTTACTCACAACCTGCCAAATTAAGTCTGCAGCAATCGGTAAGGAAGGTGTGGGGTAGAAAATCGCCAAAGCTTTGCTATTTCCATAGAGGTAAAAACTCAAATTAGAGGTGCCACTTAAAGGAACGGTGATCTCCAACATGGGGAGAGTTCCTAATCCCATTGAGACAAGCCCTGGGAGTTGTTCTCCGTTAGGAAGTGTCGCAGGGTTTCCGTAATTGATGCCCGTAAATAAATCACTCAAAGGCATAGTGAGGCTAGCAGACCACTCGCCATTGGCATCGGGTTGAATGGTTATTGTTCCTCCGGGAATCTGAGGAACTTGCACCCCAATTTGCGGAACAGTTCCCGCAATGGGAGCTGGTATTGGAAAAGCAAAGGTAATTGTTTTCGCTGTTGGGTCAATCGTTACAACTTGAAAGTTGGCGTATTGCCCTCCGCTGACCGCTCCCTGTAGGTCTATCTGACCAAAAGGGTTGTTTGGCGAGGGATTTGAGCTTCCTCCACCCCCTGAGCAAGCTGTTAATGCCGCTGCCATCGCAATGCAGGCCACACTTCTTTTTAAAAGTGAGTTCATTTTAAGCCTCCGTTTTTTATTTTTCTGAAAAAGATTATCTACGGATTTTAAAAACGCGGTGAGCGTTATTTTAAATTAAGGTCTTTAGTCCGAGTGACCCGCGTCAAAGTTCTTGCTCCAAAATTTAAAAGCAGAGAGAATTCAGTCATGGATTTTTTGTATTCAAAGTTGATAAAGCCCATTCTCTTTTTTCTTTCAGCAGAGCAAGCGCACTTTTTTGGAATGCTTGGCGTTCGACTCATTGGTTTTTTTCATCGCCTGCATTTGTGGCCAAGGCCTTCTTGGGCTAAGCAAAAACAAATTCAAACTCCATTTGGATTATTAGATTCACCTCTGGGTCTGGCCGCTGGTTTTGATAAGAATGCAAATTGTCTTTGGGGTTGGCAAGCTCTCGGGTTTTCTTTTGTGGAAGTGGGAACCATCACTCCGCTCTCACAGGGTGGAAATCCAAAACCCAGGCTCTTTCGCTACCCAGAAATTAAATCCCTAGTGAATCGCATGGGTTTTAACAATAACGGCGTTCATGTTATCGCCAACCGCATCCGACGTGCTAAAAAAGCTGGTTTAAAAATTCGTGTGGGTGGAAATATTGGAAAGAATTTTATTACAACTACAGAAAATGCTTCACGAGACTATATTCTCGCCGCCATTGCGCTAAAAGACGTAGTTGATTATCTTGTTATTAATGTCAGCTCGCCTAACACGCCGGGCTTGAGATCTCTTCAAAATGAAAATTTTTTAAGTGAAATCGTCAAGCCAGTGAAAACAGCCATTGGAAATCTACCTTTATTTATAAAAGTGGCTCCCGATGACTTCAAAAATTTCATCGATGGCATAGAATCAGTTGTCAAAAAATTCAATTTAAGCGGAGTGATTTGCGGAAACACCTTGGCAGGGCACAGTTATGAAAAAGGTGGCCTCAGTGGCGACGCTATTTTCAAATCGAATCTGGAGTTATGCCAAAGTTACGCCGCTCGGGTGCCCTTCGTCATCGGCGTTGGAGGCATTTCCAATGGAGCAACCGCCGACGCCTACATTAAAGCGGGAGCCAAAGTCATTCAGATTTATTCTGCGCTGGTGTATCAGGGCCCTCAGCTCATCAAGACAATAGTTAAAAGTCTTTAGTTACAATTTTCAGAACTTATTTGAATGAGGATCAACTTAAAATCCAGTGGATTTCGACTACGGAAGCAGATTTATTCGCTACCGTCCAAATGAAACTGAATGTGCGAGCTCGCTATCAGCTTAGTGGCACTCTTGGCCATCACTAGTGATGATGATATTTGATTTGCCAAAAGCTTCTCTAATGTCAGAGAAATGAAGATCGGGGCCCGAGCATCGAATGCCGAGAATCGTGTTATCGGGATGGTATTTTTCCACGAGGTTCGGAATTTTTTCACCAATCTCAGAATTATCAAGGCCAACGTAAAAAAGTTTTTGTGGGTTCTGAGCGGCTCCCCAACTGTAGGGTTTTAAAGTGACTTTTGTTCCGGGAGCGATCTGAAGATCCAATGCTCGAGCTGCTTTGATAAATTCTTTTTTGTGAAAAGCGCTAAGTACACCTTCAGATGAGAAGAAGGCAAAGTTCTGACTTTTTGAAGTTACATACTGAATAGTGCAAAATGAATTAGTGGTTGAGTCAATTTTGCTAACGGGTTGGTTACCGTAAAAAGCAAAGGCCCAGATTCCATTTTCTGACCATACTTCAGCTTGAAGAGAATGACCGTGCTGAACGACCCCCTCTTGATAGGGGCTGAATACGCTTTGACCGGTAGCTCCAGCAGAAACAGCAATGCCTTTAACAAATTCAATGTTGATTGGACTTCTCTCTAAGAGACCAGTGTTACAATCTGCTTTTAAATTTTGACTAAATCCTAAAAACCCAATTATAAAAACTGCTACGACCAATTTCACGAAAATCTCCTTGTTTATAAAACGCGATTTCTATTTGCATTGCAGAAAGTGTTCCAACCTCAGTGACTCTTAATAGCCTATTAATTCTTACTTCTTGGAAACATCGAAGTTTAACGGCAAAACTCTGAAAATCCTACTGGCTTAAAACCAAATACCAACTGACTTCCCCTTATCCCCAGAACTACTCCGCACCTGAGGAAAATATCAAGTAATCGGACCTTATTGAACATCAACTCGAGTTAAATGATTAGTGAGCAGGCATCTTTTTTTGCAAAGTAAATTTGGCCGAATTTCCTGATTTATGGGGAAGTCGGCCGGTACCGCCTTGACCCCGGAGGGAGGATTCCCCCACTTTTGGGCTTGTACCAAAGAATGGGAGTTCCATTGAAAAAAGCTATCTTACTGTCGGCAAAGGCGTTCGGCGTCTACTTGAGAAATTGACCCCCTGATCGTGTCAGCGACACATTGGCCCAGCGCCGGACTCTCGGAACAGAGTCGTTCGGCATCAACCTGCGAAATTGGCGCTCTTATTGCGTAGGTCACGCATGGGGCAACTTGCGAAGGATTCGCGGGCGCAGACCGCCTAGGCGGAGCATTCTGCGGAGTGTTTTCATGAGAGGTCGTACCATCACGCTGTTGATCGAAGCCATCGCAACTCACTACGACGTTGTTGTAAGTGCAAACGCGGTCTTCGCTTTTCACGGAACAAGCCGCAGCCATAATCAGAATGGGTAAAATCATAATTCCGCGAATCAACAAATTCATCGTTAGCTACCCTTGGTTAAGGATTGAAGTTTTGAACTATACAGCGTGCCTGCCTAGCCAACAATCCCGAAAAAATACACACTAAGTTTTCTAGGGTTTATCTCCTGAGAGCGCTAAAAAACGTCTGCAGTACATGCCGGAGATATAGTTGTTCCCCAATCTGGGGGACGTCTACCACCCGCGAATCCGGATCATAAATAAAAAATCCGGTATACGGCTCCTCTAAGAACCTTCTCAATTATAAAGTGTTAACCGCTAAGTCCAGTAATTGCTTTTGGCTATCTCCTAAGAAGGAGACCCACAATGTTTGATTCTCTAAAGGCAGTAAAAAGATTGGAAGAGACTGGTTTCACCCGACTACAAGCTGAAACCCTTATTCAGGTTACAATTGAAATTCTTGAGGAGCTCTTAGCGAGGCGGAAAACTTGACTGAATTTCTTAATACGTGTATTATACGTATAATAAAGAGAGGTGAGAATATGCATAAAAAACTCACTATTACTATCGATGAAAGTGTCTATAAGGGTCTTCATAAAGAAATAGGTCCTCGAAAGATTAGCCAATTCATTGAGGACTTAGTTCGCCCGCACGTCATTGGAAAAAACCTCGATGAAGGTTACAGGGCGATGGCTGAAGATGAAGAAAGAGAACTTGAAGCATTGGAATGGAGCGAAGCGCTCATATCGGATATAAATAATGAATCGCGGTGAGGTGTGGTGGATTGATTTCTCCAAGGCCCGCGGTGGAGAAGTTCAAAAAGCTCGTCCCGCAGTAATCGTAAGCAATAATTCAGCAAATAAATTTTTAAACCGACTTCAGGTTATTCCTCTTTCGAGCCAAGTGGCAAAAGTTTATCCCAGTGAAGCCATTGTCACTTTTGGCGGAAAGCAGAGTAAAGCAATGGCAGATCAAATCACTACGGCGTCTAAGGAACGGCTAAAAAATAAAGCGGGATCCTTGTCAGCTAAAGATATGGCCTCCGTTGATCGGGTCATCAAGGTTCAACTGGGGTTATAGCACCACCTCTTCCAGAGAGCCCTAAATGCTTAATAAAAAAAGGAACTTTACGGTTTCGACGGGGCTTGTTACAAAGGCTCCACATGAAGTTAACGACTCAAATGTGGGGCACCCACTACAACTTTCGCGATCTTAAAGAACTTCTGGCAAAGGCCAATGAGCCGAAGTCGGGAGATCAGATGGCGGGCCTAGCGGCGGCAAATACTCGTGAAAGAGTCGTGGCCAAAATTCTTCTTTCTGAAGTGCCTTTGAGCACTCTTCGTGAGAACCCTGTCGTTCCTTACGAAAAAGACGAAATCACCCGCCTCATCGAAGACTCACTAGATGAATCGGCCTACAATAAAATAAAAAACTGGACGGTCTCTGATCTTCGCGAATGGATTCTCCAAGATACCACTTCCGGCGCTGAAATTTTACAAGTCTCAAATGGCTTGACCCCTGAGATGGCTTCAAGTGTGGCCAAAGTCATGAGCAATATGGATCTCGTCATGGCCGGAAGAAAAATTCGTGTCATCGTAAAATGCAATTCAACACTGGGTTTAGAGGGACGCATTTCATCACGTCTTCAAACCAATCACCCCACCGACAATGTTGAAGGGATCATCACCGGAGCGAAAGAAGGTTTGTCTTACGGAACAGGCGACGCGGTTATTGGAATTAATCCATCAACGGATCGCGTTGATAGCTGTTATGAAATTCTTCAGGCAACGAAAAGTTTAATGGAGCGCTATCGCATTCCCACCCAAAATTGCGTTCTCGCCCACGTTCACACTCAAATGCGCGCTTTAGAAAAAGGGGCTCCCTTAGATTTAATGTTTCAAAGTATTGCCGGAAGTGAACTGGCCAATGCGGAATTCGGCGTGAGCATAAAATTATTAGACGAAGCCTATGACATGACAAAGAAGTTGGGCACGGCAAAAGGGCCCAACTTTATGTACTTTGAAACAGGTGAAGGAACAGCGTTGAGTGCTAACGGCCATCACGAAGCCGATCAATTGACCATGGAGGCCCGCGCCTATGCTCTGGCCCGTCGCTATAAACCCTTCTTAGTAAATTCGGTCGTTGGTTTTATCGGCCCCGAATACCTCT
>Ga0207119_1132_pt1 | contig 11375 bp, 6 predicted proteins | sample Alteio_BWMinHeat_43_FD_153505 | JGI IMG/M metagenome (GOLD analysis project Ga0207119, IMG submission 153505) | Enriched cells from forest soil in Barre Woods Harvard Forest LTER site, Petersham, Massachusetts, United States -... | ecosystem: Environmental > Terrestrial > Soil > Temperate forest >... | reverse complement strand
AGGCGTGCATCTGCGCGTGATCATGGAGCAGCTCGGCCACAGCTCGATCTCTCTCACAGCGAACACGTATTCCCACGTCATGCCCGCCGCGATGCGCGACGTTGCCGATACGATGGAGCAGATACTCGCCCGGGCCGGGAATTTGACGCCCACTTGACGCCCAAGGCGGCGGATAATCGCGGTCACAGCGGACGGGTCTGGACTGAAAACCGGAGAATCTACACGCCTACGGATATAGGCGGACAGCTATCGCCGCACCTTTCACGTCGGTAACACGGGTTCAAATCCCGTCGGGGACGCCAATCAAATCAATTTGAGCCGGAGCGTGGCCATTCATTCGCTGTCGCGGGTCCTTGTAGCTGTGAGGGAAGCACGCGAAATAAAACGCTACAAACCGCATTCGCGCCCGCGGTGATAAATGTCCATTGTGCAAAATACTAAGATTTAGTGTCTATAGCCGTTCTGTAAGCTAAAGCCGGGCACAATTTAAGTAGTTATTTTCATCCGCACCATCTACTATAGACACCTCGCGCGGAGAATAATCTAAATCGACGTTCAGCCTGCCCGCGCAAGTTAGTCGTGATAACGGGGTTGCCGGGGTCTCGGACCATCGGCCATTACGCCGGCACAACCTGCGCGACATTTAGCTTTCGGTCACCTTTTAACAGGCACAGGCCTCGTTCCAGCATGATCGCTCAGTTCTTTCAGCGAGAGGGTGTGTTGGTGCGCTTGCGCTTCCAAGATGATAGCGGGCCCAAGGTCGAACCCTTGAGCGCGGATGCGCTCCGTGGCGTGCTGGACCGGACTGCTGACTGGATCAGGACCACGATGGCCGGCGTTTTCACCGCCGACCCGCCGTTGAAGGTTGTCAAGGATCTACTCGCACTACCTGCCTACGAAGACATTCCTTGGCTGAAAGCGCTTGCTACCACACCATTCTTCGCTCGCGGGGGCCGGTTCATCGTCGAGCCGGGGTACGATATCGATTCTGGCGTATATCTTCATCTTGAGCCCGGCTTGGTAATTCCCTCAGTCTCGAGGCAACCGACACAGCCTGAGGTAAACGCCGCTCGCGATATTCTTGAGTTTGAGCTTCTCGGCGACTTCCCGTTCGATGGGCCGTCGAGTCGCGCATATACGATCGCGGCGATTGTCTATCCTTTAGTTCGCGAAATCATCGACAGCAACGCCCCGATGCTCGCGCTCGATGCCACCACCCCAGGGAGCGGGAAAGGTCTACTCGCTGACATAATCTCCCTGATCGCGACCGGGCGGCGTGCTGGGGCGGGGGCGGAGTCGAAGGACATCGACGAAACGCGAAAGCGAATTACATCACTGCTTCTCGACGGCCAAGCAATCGCGCTGTTCGACAATATCAAGCGGAAGTTAGCTGATAATGCTTTGGCAGCAGCGCTCACAGCAGACCCGTGGATGGATCGCGTTCTCGGGCTGAGCAAAATTGTCTCTCTGCGGAATCGCACCCAATGGATCGTCACAGCGAATCAACTTCAAGCGACTGGTGAGATGGCAAGGCGCATGGTGCGTACTCGCTTAGAGTCCTCGCACGAGAACCCGGAAGAACGGACCGACTTTCGGCATCCCGATTTGCGTGCCTGGACTCGCGAACATCGGGGCGAATTGATCCACGCCGGTACCGTATTGGTGCAAAACTGGATCGCAAGGGGGCAACCGCTCCTTACGACGCGTACGCTCGGGAGCTTCGAGCGGTGGGCGCAAGTGCTGGGCGGCATCCTCGAACCTGCTGGCATCGTGGGCTTTCTCGAAGATCGTGCAAAGAGCCGCGCGGCGCTGGACAGCGACACCACCGCTTGGCGCGAATTCGTCGCCGCGTGGGCCGAAACGCATGGGGTCAAACCGCAGCGCGCTAGTGATTTGCTGCCCATGGCAGAAGAGCATCTATCCGCTCTTTTTGAGGGCGTCGAAAGCACCCGAGCAAAGGAAACGCGACTCGGGAAAGCGTTAGTTGCCCACCGGGGCCGCGTCTTTGGCGAATATCGGATCGGGACGTCCGAAATCGAAGATGAAAAGCGGCGGAAAAAACCCGCGTGGTGTCTCACGACGGCGAAGCCCCAAGAACAAGTAGGGGAAGTCGGGGAAACCCCGCAAACCGCCGAAGAATGCCTAAAAACATTGAAGAAATCTTCCCCTACTAGGCCATCGGTCCAGGAATTTGCGGCGCCCCACGTAGGGGAGAAAAAACCGGAAGAAATTAAAGGGAATTCAGCCTCACAGGGCTGCTCCCCTACTTCCCCCACTTCTATTCCCAGTTTCGCTGATGCGTGCGAGGCAGTGGTGGACGATGAAGGTGGGACCAGCGAGGGCCGCTCAGAGCTGGCCAAAGCCGCAGCTATGGTCGAGCGGACATTTTCTGGCGCTCGTATGGTCGGGGTCTGCCGCAAACCGCAACGAACACGCAGCCGATAGAGCTTAGGTGGCGTGCTTTGGTCGAGGTCAGTGATCCGTGAGTGTTCCCGGCTAAGTGCATCTCAGGATCGAGACATCGAATCCGACGCCCGCGTCAAGGGCTCGCTGCCGAAGCTTCTTTGGAACGGCGGATTCTGGGATTCTCCGCGTGGGGCCGCCGCGTTACTCGACGCAGAGGGCGAATTGTCGAGGTTACGCCCGACCATATGAGCATCCTGAAGACCGATCAGGACTTGATGCGATTCCACCGTTTCGTAGCTTGACCGCTGTCCACCGGCGCGCGTAGAGAACCATGGTTCTGTAGTAAGCTAGCACTTTCTCGCGCATACGGAGCGACAAGTGTCGTCACACCCTACGTTCATTTCGCACGCACTCCGCTCTCTAATCGAGCCGCTTCTGGAAATGGATCACGTGCCTTTTCGCCTACTAAGCTTAACTATTGCCTCACTCGGCCTCATCCTTCTCGGTGTCCTTAGCTGGCTGCCAAACCACTTCGGCAAACTAGGCGAATACACGCGTCAAAACCGTAGAAGCTTTCTCGTCTCGATGATGCTCGGCTTTGGTCTTTCCCTTTTCACCACACCGTTGCTTTTGCGAACTCGCGCCGCAGAATACGTTCTTTCCAAGCCCGACCCCGGCTTCTTCTGGGGAACCTTCGTCGTTCTAAACGGCTTGTTGGTCGCGAGCTGGCCGAACCTGATTAAATTCTGGGAACGGTCCCGAAGGACCTGGTCCTTTCAAAGACCACCAGCACAATATTCACATCTTGGCGCGACATTTATACTATATGGGATACTGGGAGCCCTAGTTGCCCCCTTTCCGCCTTCCGCGTCGCCAGCAACAAAGGTGTTCGCGTTTGCCGGTCTGGACGTTGCCCTATGGATCGGTATCAGCTGGATAATTTCGCGAAGGAGCAATCTTGGGCGCATTCTTCCTACTAAACGACCTGCTACTGGCTTCATCTTTCCAGACGAACCGATTTCGGATGAATCGCAGGACCTTCTCCATCGGACTGGCTTCGTCAAAGAGCTCGCTGAACTGATTTACAAACTCCCATTTTTGGAGTCATTCGTAATTAGCCTCAACGCTCCATGGGGTTCTGGCAAAACATCGATCCTTCGACTTCTTTCGAAACAATTCAAAGGTGATTCGGATATTCTCTTGATGGAGTTCGAGCCATGGTACTATGCATCTGAGGATGCTTTGATCGGCGGCTTTTACGCAGCCGTCGAGCGCACGCTGAGGGAAAAGTATCTTCTTTACGATCTCAAAAGACAGCTTTCTCGATTTGTTGGAGTGTTGTCGCTCTCGCCAAGGTCGTGGCCGTTCGGCTTTAAATTCGGCATGCACCAAGACCCTGATTATATACGAACACAAATTGAGTCGTTCGTTGAGCAAACCGGGAGCAGGTTTATCGTCTTAATCGACGATGTTGATCGACTCCATTCTAAGGAACTGCTAGCACTCTTTAAGCTGGTACGTTTGTCCGCTCGGTTTAAACATACAGTGTTCCTGCTCGCGTTTGATCAGGCTGTGGTCGTCAAGGCACTCAGAAAGGAAGCTTTGCAAAGCGACTTTCTCGACAAGGTGGTTCAGATGCAAGTCGAACTACCTCCACCCACCGAAGAGGACATCGAAAACTTTCTATGGTCTTCCGACCTCGATTCAGGTCGGCTTTGCGTGATCCACCGCCTTTTTGACCTGCTCGAAATCGACTCTGAGAAGCGCCAAAGGTTCGAGGACGAGATGGTTCGCTTCTCTGCTAATAGCTTTTCACGAATTATCCGAACCATGCGCCAAGCCAAACGATACATGAACGCCTTGGCGGCGACGCTTCCGCTAGTCGTTGGACAAGTGGACCTTTTTGATTTCTGCTTGGTTACGGCGCTTCGAGTTTTCTTTCCGGGGGTATACCGTGACGTTTGGGACTGTCGTTACTTCTATGTCGCATTCTCAGAGCGGCGAATAGTCCGAGCGCTAGAGTTTTCGGTCCAAAGCGAGAAGTATAGAGCCCAAACCAAGGAGCGAACGGAAAAGCTCCTAAGCTCCGAGGTTCCCGATTTGCAGCGACGTGAGGTGGCTCTAGACATCCTGAAGATGCTGTTTAGTGCGATCGAGCGGGCCTTTGGCGGCCCCTTGGCGGGAAATCGGAGCGAGGAAACAGATAGAGAGGAGAAGCGAATAGATTCCCCTGAGTGCTTCGACCGTTACTTTCTTTTTAGAGGTGAGTCGAATGAAATTGCGGACTCACAAATTGAGATCCTAGTCGAGGAGTGGAATGCTGCTGGCGCCGCTCTGACTGAAGAGGATATAGCCTCCAGCTTACGAAGAGCGAAAGAACAGGGACAACTCGCTAGCATGTTGCGGAAACTTCTGATCTTCATGCGGCAGATAGCCCCCGAAAACGTCCGAATTCTTGTTACAGCGATTGCTCGGAGCGCGGAACTCTACTCCGATCTGAGCGAACGAGATTTATGGCCTCAAGATGACGTTTCGCAGGTCCTAATCTTGCGTTTACTTGACCGACTTGCGCCCCTGGATAGACTCCAAGAGCTCTTCTTGGAGATTCTAGACGCGATCGAAAACACGCAACTCCACTTTGCTGTTAGTTTGGTATTTATGTGTGAACCGAGGCGATCGCGCTTTGACCGAATAGGCCGATATGTGAACATCAGCAAGTTACGCGAGCGAGTGGCAGCGCGATTGGAGGAGTTCTACATTACGAGAAATGGTGACCTCTTTTCGCACACGACTTCGGTTTGGCTTTTTATCGTCCTTCAGTGGGGCCTTTATTTCGACTTGCCCGACGCCACAAAAAAAGTTGCTCACCTTCTCCAGCGAAAGTTTGAAGAGAAGCCCGAGTGTCTAGGGATGATGCTCATCAAATTTTTCCCTGCTCCGCCAGGTGACTTTCGGCTCGACGAGTCCTTCACTCAATTCTTCAAATTGGTGGATCCGATGACAGTATGTAGCCTCGTAGAAAAGTTTGGGGATAAGGCCTGCCCGGATGAAAGGAGTAGAGAAATCGCAAGCCGGATTCGAGATATCGTAACTAGGGAGGATGTACGCTCAAGGTAGTTCCCAAAGGACCTTGCGCAGGACGCTGCCCCGGCACAATCGCCAACCACGAATCGCCGCGAACGACGAAGCATTTAGACCGGCGACAGGATGGGATTTCGCTCGATGAGGTCGAGCGGATGGCGACTTAATTGCGGGGAGGAGTCACGTTCCCAACTTCCGCACGATAATCGTGCGAACTTAAAACCGTATCGTAAAGACCGACATCTTCGCCTTCATGCTTGTTTATACCCGTATACACCAGACTAGCATCTTCATACCGTTTGAATTTGTATACCGCATCGTTCATCAATGCGCTGTTAAACACCCCGAGGCTCACCAACAATTCGAAGTCCTTCACGGCCAAACCGGTAACTCTTTTGAACAGCCCAGGCTCAAGTTGAGTGATCACATCTTTTAAGCTTCGTTCCCGGTAATCGGTTAAATACATGAACACCGGTATACGGGTGGCAAATTTGATGAGCTTTTCCTGAATCTGTTTTCGCAGGCTCTTGTATTCTTTTTCCTCGTTTGTAAGTTCCTGCTTCTTTTTGGCAGAAAGCTCTTGGTCATTGGCCTCTTTCTTCGCCCTTTTTACGGCCTCGGACTTATTGATAATGGTTTCTATCTCTTGGTTCAGGTTACGGAATCCTTCGATGCCCATCAGTGCGTCCAGCGCTTGCTTATTGTTGATCAACCGCTTCAAGGTGTTGTTATCCACATTCACCAGCAGGGCGCTTTCCCAGCGCCGCGCCAGCAGGGTCGCCGTCGTGCCGCTCATCGCCATGTCGAGAATACCTGCGGCGTCAATCTGCTTCATGGAACTGCCGTCGTAAGCCAGAACCGGCAGGAAGCTAATGAACTCCTCCACCTTCTTTTCCGGGTTTGTCTCGTTGACGTTCAACCGGCAACTGTAGTCGGCGATCTGCCGCAACGCCCGGTCCGGGGCAAAGTCAAAGACGTAGCATTCCTCCTTGATGATCTGTTCTTCATTCGGGGATGCGCCATCTGGGTTGCGGACCGTCCAGGGCGATTGCACCCGGAAGGCCGCTTGAAAATACGTTTCCGGGCTGGAGGAGTTGCGAAGCATCAGAATGCCCGTCCACGGTCTCACCGTCACGCCGGTAGTCAACTTGCCGCAGGACAGTGTGATGGTCTTAGTCGTGAGGGGATCGTCCATCGCCTCCTGTACCGGCGGCAAGGCCGCCACGCCGATTCCGGCGGCGCTCCCTGCCGCGACGACGACTTTGTAGTCGTGGTAAAAGCGGTTCTGTTTCTTCGCCAGCAGGTTATGCATGGCGTGACACGCCGCCACGCTGGGCAGAAACCAGAACGAGTGCGAGAGCACGCCCAGGAGCCGCGCGTCCGAGAACGGCATCGGTGGCTTTTGCGCTCCGAGTTTCAGGTTGTCAACGCTGGTCGGCAGGAACCCGCCGCGAATCAGGTCCAGCCACTTCTGAACCTCGTCCTCATACTTGAACTTCGCCTTGTCGCCGATGCCCTCGGCAGAGAAGAAGACGTTCAAGTCGAACTCGTTGAATTCTCCTTGCATAGCGATTTCCCGGATCGTGTCCGGCAGTTGGTAGGTGAGGAGCACCATGCGGGGCAACGCGGCGTAGGGGTTGTCGGCACCTTTCCAGTCCCGCTTTGCCCGCTGCTCGTCCGAATAGGTCCAGTTGAAGATTTGCTCCTCGATGAACTCACCGGACTCGATGGCCCGAAACGGCGTGCCGGAGAGGTAAAGATAGCCGTCCGTGGTGATCGGCATGATGTCTTCCTCAAAGACCTCAATACCTTCGCCCACGCCGAAAGCGACCTCTTTCTTGTCTTCCGCCTCAAACAGTTCCTTCGCGCTCTCCCGCCAAGCGCCGTAATGATATTCGTCCAGAATCACACAATCCCAGTTCGTCGAGTGCACCCCTTCGTTCTTGGTTTTGATACCACCCGTGCTGGGGTTCCGGCCCAGGTAGTCTTGGAAAGACCCGAAACAGACGAACGGTTTCTTCTTGTCGGACGCCTCGTAGGACAATCCGCCGGGGGAAATGAACTGCCAGCCCTTGAAGTCTACGTGATGTTTTAAATCCTCTTCCCAGGCGCTTTGCACTGCTGGCTTGAACGTCAATACCAGCAGCTTCCGCCATCCCATTTTCTTCGCTAACTGGTAGGCGGCGAAGGTCTTTCCAAAACGCATCTTGGCATTCCAGAGGAAGTGGGGCGGCTTGTGCCTGGTGCCATTCTCCATACGCCAAACGGTGAAATAGGTGGCGGTCTTCTCGACCGCCGCTTCCTGTTCCGGCCGCATCTTGAAATCCAACGACCGGTTCTCATCGTTCAGTTGGCCGGTCCGCACGGCGATTATGGCCGCTTTGACCTGGGCCACTGTACACCGGAACCATTCGCCTTCCGGATTCTTGACGCCGTTGAGCCGGAGCATCCGGTGGACGTCGTGGTCGGTGAACACCGTACCGTCATTGCGCATGGCGCACTCTTCAAGGAGAATTCTGTAGGGCGGTATACCGGGACGCAGAGTCGGGTACTGCTGGGCCACACGCTGTGGCACGGCCAATGTCGTGTAACCGACCTTAAGCAGGCCTGTATACTGCGGGTTCGTATCCTCGTAGGCGTAGATTGTGGGCCGCGATTCAGGGCGCGGCGGAAAGAATCCGTTACTCATCGTTCGTCTCCATAGTGCGGATTTTCGACTCGATGAATGCGATGTCCTCCTTAGTCAGTTCGTAGCGCCTATAGAGCTTTTCGTCTGTCCAGCGCTCGGACATGTCGAGAATTGGGATGAGTGCGTAGGTGTCTTTGGTAATCCCGTGGGAGTACATGAATAGCGACATGAGGAACCGGAAGAAGCGGGTCTTCATGTAGCCTAGAAGGTTGCTGGCCTCCTCTTCTGTCGAGTAGCTACCAATGACCAAATAGGTTTCCGTACAGATGGTGCCGGGGGGAAGCACAACAGTCTTCGCAAGAACGCGTCTCGCACCATCGTTTCCGGGATTGCCAGCATGTTCATGCCCGGAGCGGGAGCAGATGACCTTCCACTTGTCTATCATCTCGACCCCGACGGTGATGTCCTTTCTCTTGTAGGGACCTTCTCCCTTCTGCCAATGCAGGATGATGTCGCCTGTCCGTTGGGGTTTCACATATGTTCGCAAACCGAACGGCTTGTAGGCCGAGACCTGTTCGTTCATCCGGTTCTCTTTACGCGCGAGGACCTTTCTGATGATGGGCACTGCTTGCCCGTGCCTGATGAAAGTATTGAACTCATTCAGGCGTCTTGTAGAAGCCGCTTCGATGCCACCATGCATGTTCACGATTTCGCACGGGCCTTTGTAGTCTCTGTCCCAGAGGAAGTAACAGATTCCTCCTGCGACGCTGACGCCAGGAAAGACCTCCGATGAGTCCTCAAAATCCACAATCTTGCGAATGCGATTATCGTTCAGCATCTGGCGACGAAACTCATCCAGTCCTTTGCCGCCCCCGAACCAGCGCGAAGGAATGATCATGGTCAGAAATCGAGGCTTTAGTTTTTGGGCCTGCTGAACGAAGTTCTGGTAGATCGGCGATGCGCTTCTGCCAAAACCGCCATCGCTTAACTGATAAGGCGGATTGCCGACGATCACGTCGAATTTCATGTTGAAGATTTCCTCCGGCTTATCAGTGTGAATGAAAGCGTAGGCGTGGCTTTCGAGTTCGCCGCCCCGTTCGTAGTTCTCCTCGTTGGCCCCGCAGTACACGCAACGGCCATTCTCCCAGGCATGTTCAACTCGCCCGAAACGGATCTTGCCTTCTGGGTTGTCGAAGGACTCGCAGACCGAATACTTCCCGTTGGCCGTCTTGGAGCAGTAAACGGACCGCCGCGAAAGCAGGGCGGTCAACTCTGTGATGGCTAGTCCGTAGAGTTGCTGCTTGAAGATGTGGTTTAGCCGCTTTTGGCGGTCGGGGATTTGTTTCTCAAGCCCCTTGTCGAGCCGCTTGGCGATCTCACGCAAGAACACACCGGATTTGCAGCCTGGGTCTAGGAACGTGGTGTTCTTATCGCTCCAGAGTTCCGCCGGAAGCAGGTCAAGAATCTGGTTCGCCAGTTGAGGGGGTGTGAAGATTTCGTCACTGCTCAGGTTGGCAATGCAGGTCAGCACGTCCGGGTTGTAGTTATTGGCGGTCAACATCGGCGATCTTCAGGAAGTGAGTCAACGGATATTCCTTCACCGGCGTGGGGATGAAAACATCCTCGCCAAGATCCGAAAACAGCGGCAGTTCCCTCATCGCCGCATGATCGAGCAATTCATTAAAGGTAAAGTCTCTTCGCTTTAACATACTGCCGTTGACTGGCGACCATTCAGAAAACACAAACGGTTGGGCCTTTTCGCCCAGCGTCTTCAAGGTCAGGGCATCACCCCAGATGATGTTGCATTCCAGAAGATATTTGACGGCAATGCGGCAATCGTCCGTTGCCGCACCGTTGAAAAGTGATCCGTATTGTTGGTCGAAAGCTTCGAATAGCCGCTTGCGGCATTCAGCGACATTATCTTCGAGAACATCTATCCCATAGATTGACGACACGGCCAGAACGGCATTCCGCTCGTAATCCAACTGACTGTTGCCGTAACGTGATTCAACAACCCGCAGTTTGCGGGCCAAAATTGCCGCCAGAAAATTACCTTTACCACAGGCAGGTTCCAAGAACCGAGACTCGATTCTTGTTGTTTCCTGCTTCACCAGATCGAGCATGGCACTAACTTCACGGTTGGCGGTGTAAACTTCGCCATGGTCGGCGACCCTTTTTCGGGAGACAACTTGCCTTTCTTGCTTCGTTAAGCTCATGTCTTCGGAATTTATCTCCGCCTGGCTCATCAAGACTTTACACCGCATCGGTTTGATTTCAGTGCGCCCGCCTGAATTGCGGAGGCGGCGGGGCTGGGCGCACCACAGAGTAGGGAGTCCGAGCCGCGCGTCATGCACGGGCAGTTGGGAACCGAGCAGGGATGCTCTAGATACCTCCCGCATGGCCCCTGCGACCTCGTCGGGCACCTGGCGGTTTGTCGCCAAGGGGTGCCAGCTGACCGGAACGCGAGGGGAGTCTTCGCAAGGTTCATCGGTAAGTCGTTTCCTCGGCACAGAGAAGCCTTTGCCACTCGGCGGGCTGCTAGGCTGAGATTAGTTCGGAGCGTTCTTGGCGGCGGAGTCGTTTTCAGGCTAATCCGCACCGCCGATCCGAAGTCGCCCTGTCGGAACTCTCACGATATCTGAACCCGATGATCCCGGCGGGTCAAAACCGAGCGCCTCGCGATGGATCGGAACCACGGCCTTGTCACCGTAGCCAGTCAGCCCGCAGGTGCAGTACCAGACATGTGCCGCTCCATGCGGATAAATCACCGTATGGCGCTGCTCCGCCTCACGCTCTAACCGCGCTTCCTGCCGTTGCGACGCGGCCAAGCTTCGCGCTTCGCGAGCCTGCTCAAGATTTGCGAATCCATGCTCTCGCCAATAGCGAGCCGAGGCTAGCCCAGCCTTCCGGCACCTCGCCCGCCGCGCCGTTTTGGTTGTGAATAGAGCCATGCTTCATTGTTAGCACGGATCGCGGGAGAAGCCCTCGTTATGGTTAAGTCCGCTCCCGACTTATCCTTGAGCGTTTGAAAAAGAGCTATCGGCGGTTTCGCGGTTCGGGAGCAACGGCGTAACGAACGTCAGGGATCGAAGGGAGATAAACTGTGATGAAATGGATTAACGATTCTCGCGGCTGGCACAGGAGTCGCCGTCGCAGGCGTTCTGATGGACGCAGTGCATGTGCGCGACGACTGGTGGGGTTGGGTTCTAGGATTTATTCTCTTCGCTGGAATCGCGACCGTAGTGGAAAACGCAGGCAA
>Ga0207119_1131_pt1 | contig 11500 bp, 2 predicted proteins | sample Alteio_BWMinHeat_43_FD_153505 | JGI IMG/M metagenome (GOLD analysis project Ga0207119, IMG submission 153505) | Enriched cells from forest soil in Barre Woods Harvard Forest LTER site, Petersham, Massachusetts, United States -... | ecosystem: Environmental > Terrestrial > Soil > Temperate forest >... | reverse complement strand
ATAACAACAGCAACAATTTCTCATATATAACTGTCACCGGGGCAGCTATCATTGCAGGCTGGGTGAATACAGACGCAGGTGCGGGAACGAAATCAATTCAGAACAATACCTTTAGTCATTGGACCGGAGGTACAGGTACCTTAACTGCCATGTCTGTTAATATTACGGCAGCGGGCAGCGCCATTTCAAGCAATGTCATAAGTAGCATTTCAGGTGGAGCGACTGTCACGGGGATAACGACAGGCGCAGGGAATGACAATATTTATAGTAATACAATTGATTCACTGTCATCCACGGGAGCTTCTGCAGTAACCGGGATTTCCGTGACAGCCGGAACTACCAAAAGCATTTATAAAAATAAGATTTTTGACTTGTCAGGAAACAATGCCGGTGGCTCAGTGAACGGTATGCTGGTCTCTGCCGGAACCACTGTTACCATTTACAACAATCTGATTGGCAACCTCCGCGAAACAGCCGCAAACTCTGCAACAGATTTGATCAGGGGAATTAACATTACTTCTGCAACAGTATCCTCAACCATAAATGTTTATTACAATACTATTTACATCAATGCAACATCGAGTGGTACTAACTTTGGCACTACAGGTATTTATCATATTACAAGTGCTACAGCAACCACAGCTGCACTAAATCTCAGGAATAATAGTATCACAAACACATCCACTCCCAACGGTACAGGGAAAACGGTTGTTTACAGAAGGTCAACCACAACTTTAACAAACTATGCATCCACTTCAAATAATAATCACTTTTATGGAGGCACACCCGGTGCAAACAACCTATTATTTTATGATGGCACAAATTCCGATCAAAATTTGTCCACTTATCAAACAAGGGTATCCACAAGAGACGCAGCATCTATTACAGAAAATTTGATAACAAAATTTCTGAGTACATCGGGAGCATCTCCTTTATTTTTGCATATTAGTAGTATAATATTTACAGCTCTTGAAAACGGGGCCGCAAACATCAGTGGTATTACTGATGATTATGATGGCCAGACAAGAGCTGGCAATCCGGGTTACACTGGCGTTGGCACAGCGCCTGATATAGGGGCAGATGAATTTGTAGGACTTGATATAATACCGCCGACAATTAGTTATACTGCACTCGCTAATACCACTTCCACATCAAACAGAAGTGTAAGTAGTGTCACTATAACAGATGCGAGTGGGGTGAATACCGTTACAGGTACGAAACCACGCATTTATTATAAAAGACTTTGCGATGCAAATGCCTGGCTTGACAATACATCTAGTACTAATGGTTGGAAATATACCGAAGCAACCAATTCTGCCTCACCTTTTACTTTCACCATTGACTATACATTGCTCTATAAGGGCGCTACTGTAACAGCAGGTGTCATTCAATATTTTATAATAGCGCAGGATTACGCTACAATCCCAAATGTGGGAATTAATTCCGGCAGTTTTACTCTTACGCCATCTAGTGTTGCCCTTACTTCAACTGCATTTCCCATTACATCAACAATTAATAGCTACAACATCCCATTTTCGGGCACTTATAATGTTGGTACAACTGAAGTATTTACTTCTCTAACGCAGGTAAATGCTTTATTTGCCGAGATCAATAGTGCCGGTTTAATGGGTAATTCAACTTTTAAGGTAACTTCAGACCTCATGGAGGATGGCACAAATGCGCTAAACCAATGGACAGAATCAGGGGTAGGGAATTATAAACTGGTCATCCAGCCTGATGCGGCAACCTCAAGACTTATTTCGGGGAGTGCTTTATCTGGCTTGATTATCTTCAATGGCGCTGACAGAGTAAAAATTGATGGAAGCCACAGCGACACAAATGTTTATTTTACTATCAGAAATACAAATACTTCCGGTGCTACGGGCACAGCAATTAGCTTCACAGGAGGAGCCACTTATGACACAATAAGGTATTGCAATATTGAAGCTTATGCAAATGCGACCAATGGGGTAGTATTGTTTGGGGCTTCGGGGATAGCCGGTGGAAACAGCAATAATATTATTGACAACTGTGAAATAAATGCAACAGTGAGCGGCAATACAGGTAATGTAGGGATTTATTCAGCCGGAACTGTTGGAAATGAAAACACATCCAATACCATATCAAATTGTGATATTTTCAATTTCCGGGATAGGGGGGTTGATGTTACAAGCACAGGTTCCACTGCCTGGACATTTTTAGCAAATAGTCTGTACAATGGTACTGTGACAGGTTCAATAAATTATGCCGCCTCGTCTACCCTTCAAGGCATAAGGATATCAGGCGGTTCAGGTTATTCTATATTAAACAATTATTTAGGAGGGAATGCTACAAATGCATCGGGGTCAAATGCGGTTTATTCTTCTACTTTGGGTAATCTTTCATACCAGGGTATATTATTGACCACCACCAGTTCAAGTCCGGTTTCTTACGTGATGGAGAATACGATAAGGGCCATTTCTGTATCCTCGGTTCCTTCTTCATCCGGTTCCAATACATTCACCGGTATCGAAACGTCAGGGTCAGGGATTAATGTAGGAGGCGACCTAACAAGTGATGGAAACACAATAGGTTCAAATACAATAAATGGCTCAATCTCCGTTACTACTACCACATCTTCATTGTCCAATACTTCATTGGTAAGGGGCATTAATTTTGCCAGTTCGGGAGGCATCGTTTGTAGAAACCTTGTTGGTGGAATTGATATCAGCAATATAGGTTCTACACCAGCATCGTCAACTTTCCAGGGGATAAATGTTACAACCGCCAGTGCACCTAGCAGGATTAATAGCAATACCATCGGTAGCTCAGGTTCTGGTGCTGCTTCAAATAGCATCAGGGTATTGTCAACTTCCACAGCAACTTCCACTACCCTTAACGGAATTGAACTTGGGTCTTCCGTTGCCTCAACATTGTTAGTTGATAGCAACACAATTCAAAACATTAGTAACCTAAGCACCACTGCCTCAGGTAATTTTACAGGAATCAAAAACGGGGCCACATCATCTTCAGCAGTTGCTACCCTTTCTTATAACAATATTAAAATTATTGCTACCGGTATTAACAGTAGCTCAAGTACCTCTGTTTATACTGCCATTTCTGCAACTTCGCCTTCTACAATTAACAATAATGTAATAGACAATATTATACATTCTTCAACCGGTACCGGGGCCCAAATATTTGGCATTTCGGTAGCAGGAGCATTTGCTTATACCATATCAAGCAACACTTTAGCTAACTTGTCTACCTCCTCAACAAAAACAGCTGATATCGAAAACGGGATTCCATCATCTTATAATATAACCGGGATTCTCAATCAATCTTCAACATCCGGTCAGATTATTTCTTCAAATACGATCACAAATTTCAATGCTACTACCACAGCGGTAACCAATGTTGCCATTACTGCTATTGGGGTTGAAACCGCGTCTTCAGCCGGCAATATTTATAATAACAGGATCGCATCTTTTACAAACCTGGCAACCGGCTCCTCAACACTTCCCGGAATTAGTGGTATCACTGCTGCTAATGGGGTTTTTAACGCGTATAACAATTCTATTAGAGTATCAAACCTGACCAATACCAATGGCTTAAAACTTTATGGCATCAATCATGCAACTACAACGAACTGGAACTATTTTTATAATACTATCCGGGTTAGTGGTAGTGCAACAGGTACAGCGGCACGTTCTGCTGCGTTGGTGAGACCAGTGATAGGTACTTTAATATTAAAAAATAACGTCTTTTTAAATATAAGAACAGGGACTGGATCTAATTATGCGATTAGTAATATTACTTCTCCTGCCAGTTCTTCATGGGCATCAACAGCTTCAAACTATAATGACATTTACAGCAGTACGTCAAGCACAACCTGTGAATGGGGGTCAGGTGTAAACAAGACTTTTGCACAATGGCAGAGTTCATCAGGCGGAGATGCAAATTCAGCTTCTCATTCAGTAAGTTACATTACCTCAACTAATGATCTTCAACCGGATACCCTTTCAAATTGCTTTATAAACAATGGTGGCACGCCTATTTCAAGCCCTATTTCCATTATCACAGACATAGACAACAATTCCCGAAGCGGCACGACGCCTGATATTGGGGCGTATGAATTTAGTTTTAAGCAATTCACAGTTTCTGCAACAAATAGCTCTCCCGGCTGTGCGGCTTCAGTGGCATTTACATCTAATCCAGGCACTGCCGTTAGCCCAACCTATAGCTGGACTAACCCACTTTCTGTGGTAGTATCAACTATTCAAAATCCGACATTAAGCCTTAATGCAGGACTCTTTACCATTACAGTTAGCGATGTGAACGGATGTACTGCAAGTGCCGGAACAACCGTAACTTTGGATCCTACAAATGGCCTCTGGTTTGGCATTAATACCAATTGGAATGATCCAGTAAATTGGTGTGGTGGCGTACCACTTTCATCAACAAATGTAGTAATCCCTGATACTGTTTCAAATTATCCGATTGTGAGCGGGACCTCTTTAGCCAACAATATTACGATTCAAACCGGTGCCACCATAACGGTAAGCGGTGGTACACTAAAAATAGGTGGTACGGTTACAAATAGCGGGTATATAGATGCAAGAAACGGAACTATTGAATATAATGGAACAACTGCACAAAACATTAATGCAGGCCTGTTTGATATGGATTCAATTTCAAATCTCACAATCAATAATACAGCCGGTGTTACCTTAAATACAATACTAAGCATTTCTGGAATACTCAAACCAACAACCGGACAACTGAATGCTGGAGGACATTTGACACTTATATCTACATCAACACAAACAGCCCTTGTAGATGGAACAGGCTTAGGAACAGTGGCCGGGAATATAAATATACAAAGATACCTGTCATCAGGGTATGGGTACAAATATTTAAGCTCTCCATTTCAATCTGCTACTATCAACCAATTTTCCAGCTATTTAACACTTGTACAGAGTTTTGCTCCAATATATAAATACAATGAAAACCAGGATTCAGCATGGTGGTTGAGCGATACCATTGGAAGTGCAGTTTTGAGCCCAATGAAAGGCTATGCTGTAAATTTTGGAACTTCATCATCAGCAAAAACCATTACATTAACAGGTGTAGTAAATAATGGAAGTTTAACAGATACAATCTACAACCATAATAAAACCTTTACCCAGGGATTTAATCTTGAGGGCAACCCCTACCCTTCTCCAATTGACTGGAACGCCAGTAGCGGTTGGACCAAAACCAATATTGACAACGCAATATATTATTTTGATGCCAGTTCGTTATATCAATATCAAGGCACATATAATAGTTACGTAAATGGCATATCAAGCAATGGCATCGCGAACAATATTATTCCAACCATGCAAGGCTTTTTTGTACATGTTTCCAGCGGATCATTTCCTGTAAAAGGTGTACTTGGATTTAACAATTCTATAAGGGTGAATACGCTGTCCCCTACATTCCATAAGAGAGATACCACCGCTGATTATCCATTAATAAGAATTAGCGCAGCATATAGCGACCAAAATAGCATAGCCGATCCAACAGTAATTTATTTTAAGGACAATGCTACAGATGCCTTTGACAAGAAGTATGATGCACTTAAATTAATGAATACTGATGGCTCTGTACCAAACCTTTATTCGATAGCAAATGGCAAAACAATATTATCAATAAATGCATTACCGCCACTGGTTGATGATATGACTATAATACCTTTAGGGCTGAAATTGGTCCAAAAAGGTAATATTACAATTCAATTAGAGACTGCAATTCAATTCCCCATCGGTACTAATATTTATTTAGTTGATTCGCAAGCAAACCGTATTCAACAATTAAATACAGATCCTAAATATTCAGTCGACATTGATGCGGGCACCTATGAACATCGATTTTCATTAATATTTACAGAAAGGGATATTCATAACATTCATAATATAAGTGATAATCTGTATGCTTATTACTATGGTGGTAAAATATACACTTGGGTAAACTTGCCATCAGGTGAAAAGGCGGAAATCCTTATAACTGATATTTTGGGCCGTCAAATACTTCACCGTAAACTTGATGGTAATGGCTATGGTGAAATAGATGCTGGATTAATGCCAGGTGTTTATCTGTTAAATATTTACGATGCGAAGTCAGTATTCACCAGAAAAATATCAATAGCAGACTAATGATGCTATTCAAACCATATCATATCAACTGGAAGCATTTCTTATTGTTTATGATGTGGCTTTTGATTTACTCAAGCGCACAGGCCCAGGTAAAGCCTCCAAGTCCAATGTTAGTATCAAATTCTCAGTCATTAAATTTTGGCTATTTTACACAGTATGATGATATGGGTGGTACTTTAACATTTTCAAGTACCGGCGTCCGTTCATCAACCGGCAATATTTCAACTATTGGTTTTTCAGGCTACTACGCCATATTTACAGTTACAGCTGCACCTGGCACTCAGATTGTTCTATTAAATGGCCCTGCTTTTACATTAACAGGCAGCAACGGTGGAAGCATGACCTTACATCTGACTTCAGCTTACCCTGCTTGTCCATATACAACTACTACAACATCTACGCAGATACAAATTGGAGGAACCCTTACTATTGGAAGCCGCGCTGCAAACCCGCCGGGTAATTATAGCGGTACTTTTGCAGTCACTTTTAACAACGAGTAAACAGCCTTATTCCTTAAAAACCAACTTAATCCTTCATTTTTCAGTAAAAATCCTTCGAAAAAATTACAAAAATGCATTAAAATCAAACATTGTATTTTTGACATTAAGATGAATACTTATTCCTAGCAATTTTTAATCATAATCACCTCATTTTAAATAAGTTATTCTTTTTTAATGATTAAAACATGTTCGTAAATTTAATTTTCATCGCTTATAATATTCAAATATTAAATATTTTATCTCATATACCTCTTTTTTAGGTTAAATCAGTTTCAAATTATTGTTTTAAGTTTGCTATGGAGTTAAGTGACTGGGGAGTCACAGGACATTGTTAAATTACAATATTAAAGACTTAAATTTAAGTTTTTGGGGGACTCGAATAGAGTAGTTTAGTGAAGAGGGCAAGGTGGTCGGAGAACCATATAAAAAATTTAAATTTTTGATATTAAAAAAGTGGCTTTTTTAAAGGCATGACAAAAAACTGTCTGTTATTTCCTCACTTAACCGAAATAAAAAAATAGGGTGATCAAAAGTAATCGACATAATTTGAAATATACGCTGGTAGCAGCCCTATTGCTATTTACCCTATTGTCAAATAAAAGTTATGCAGAAGTTGCAGAACCTGAATATGATGAAATATCAGTATTTCTCAATGTAAATTTATTAGGAGGGGGCGAAATACCCGCGGTAATAAGAGGCGATGAAATTTACCTTCCTATAATTGATCTATTTAATTTTTTAAAGATCAAAGCCAATTATTCAAGTGGAATTGATTCCATATCAGGATTCTTTGTAAACCAGAAAAATACTTATTTTATTGAAAGGCAAAATTCAAGGATTACCTATGAGGGGAAAGTATATCAGATAAAACCACTGGATTTTATCAAGACAGAATCAAATCTTTATCTAAAATCTACTGATTTTACAGACATATTCGGTCTTGAATGTCACTTTAATTTTAAAAATCTTTCAGTGCAACTAAAGTCTAAAATTGAATTGCCTGCAATAAGAGAAATGAGACTCGAACAAATGCGTGCCAATTTAGGTCGCCTGAAAGGAGATTTTACCGCTGATACTGTTATTAAAAGACGTTATCCATTTTTACATTTTGGAGCAGCAGACTGGTCTCTAAATGCCACAGAGCAAAATAATGGTTCTTATAGTGACAGGCTTAACCTGGGTTTGGGTGGAGTGCTGGCTGGTGGAGAACTTAACAGCACTATAAACTATGGCAACTATCAGCCATTTATGGAAAAACAACAATTTTATCTTTGGCGATATGCGAATAATGAAGATAATGTAGTTAGGCAAATCATGGTTGGAAAAATTTCAACATCATCCATATCAACACTTTATAATCCAGTTGTCGGTTTACAAATTACTAATGCACCTACTTATTACCGGAAATCATTTGGTACATATACCTTAAGTAACTATACAAAACCAGGTTGGATCGTTGAACTGTATGTAAATAATACTTTAATTGACTATGTAAAAGCTGATGCATCGGGATTTTTTACTTTTCATATACCGCTAATATATGGCAGTACAGTTGTTACACTCAGATATTATGGACCATATGGTGAAGAGCAATCAACTACTAAAAGTATCAGTATTCCTTTTAATTTTTTACCTGCAAAAGAATTTGAATATAAAATTAGTTCGGGCATGGTAGAAAACGACAATAAGAGTCTATTTTCTCAAGCTAAGATAAATTACGGGTTATCAAATAGAATAACCGTAGGAACTGGCTTTGAATACTTTTCGGCCCTTACTAAAGACCCTTTGATGCCATTTATAAATACATCTATAAGAATATCGCCAAATCTATTGTTTACTGGCGAATATATCATGGGCATCCGTGCAAATGGAGTCTTAAGCTATCACACAGAATCAAACTTTCAGATTGATCTGAATTATTCAAAATACAATGTTGATCAACAAGCTGTGAAAAACAATTATACCGAAGAACGAAAAATTAGTATGTCAGTGCCATTCAAGTTATTTTCTATTTCTGCATTCACAAAACTGATCATAAATCAAAATATTATTCAATCTCCAAACTATCAATCTGCAGATCCTTCACAAATCTCAATTTTTCCATTAAATATTTCAAATTTCACCAATGCTGAGTGGCTAATCTCTGCAAACTATAAAGGAATAAATGCAAACCTTACCACATTAATTTATTCAATGCCGGGATCATCTCCTTATGCAAATACTAATTTATCCATATCTTTATTATTGCCAAAAGGAACGAGTATTTCTCCTCAGATAAGATATGATTATTATTTGGGCAAAATTTCTTCAGCAAAATTCATTCTGGAAAAGCATATTTCAAAACATGGCGTAATTAATTTATCAGTAGAACAAAATTTTACAAACAATGCAAATTATTGCCAGTTTGGCTATAAACATGACTTTTCTTTTGCTCATGTTGGCTTATCTACTTATCACACAGGAAATATCACATCATTTTCTCAATCTGCCAATGGGAGTATAATAAGTGAATCAAAATCAAAGTACAACGATTTTAATGCAAGTGCCAATGTAGGTAGAGGGGGAATAATTTTTGCGCCTTTTCTGGATATAAATGGCAACGGCATCAGGGATAATAATGAACCCCGGGTAAGTGGCTTAAATATACATGTAAATGGAGGCGGCATTATAAAAAACAGGAAAGATACTACAATAATAATCTCTGGATTAGAGCCTTACACAAATTATTTTGTAGAGTTTAATGCCAATAGTTTTGAAAATATTTCCTGGAAACTGAATAAGCAAAAATTTAGTGTTGCTATTGATCCCAATCAACTAAAGTACATAGAAATTCCTGTTTCTATTGTAGGTGAGATTTCTGGAATGGTATATATGAAGGATAGTGGAAAAGTGACGAGTTTTGGACGTATTAAAGTAAATATTTACAATCATGACTATGTATTAGTGGCAACAGTATTGTCAGAATCAGACGGTTTTTTTAATTACTTAGGATTAATGCCTGGCTCTTACATTGCTAAAATAGATCAAGCCCAAATGAATAATTTGAAATTAACTCCAAGCTCAGCAATTCCATTTGTCATCAAGGGAAAATTAGAAGGGGATGTAGTTGACAATCTTAAATTTATTATTACGAACAAATAAATTTTATTAGTAAACGACCACCTCCAAAGGCGGTGGCATTAAAAGGATGAGCCCAAAGTGCCAAACGCTAACAATCGAGAAAATGAAAAAAAATGGAATACTATATTTATCCCCATATTTGGAAATGCCAGAAGTAAAGGCATAGCCATCAGAACACTACCACCGCCAAAGGCGGTGGATTTTTAAGGCTAATTAAAATTATTTATTTGGGAAGAAGGAAACTTGTTATCATTTTAAATAAGTAATATCATTTTCTACTGTAAACATCCCAGTAAATCATTCTGGAAAATTTCCAAAAACCGCTCAAGAAATATATTTTAAGCGGTTTTTTGCTGTTGGATTGTCCAAATTATTTCTGTTAAATTTAATTATCCTACTCCAGTTTTAATACTTCAAACTCAAATTCTGAAGCCATTGCATTAATTTTCTCATTAAATTCTCTTTTAAAATAAATATTTATATTTGTAAAAGCAATCATTAAATCCCCAATAATGAATCATTCCCAATTAAATTCTTCTTCGCGATTTGTGTTCATAATATTGTTCCTCTTTTTATTAATTTCCATTACCTCTAGAGCACAGTTGTCAGGAGACTATACAATTAATCCCGCGAAAAATGCTTCCAGTACCAATTTCCAAGATATAGACGATGCATTTAGCGCCCTGATGAATGGCCATGGGGTTTCTGGTCCGGTAATTTTTACAATTGCCGACGGCAATTATAATCTGAATTATGGTACGTTAACAAAGATAAAAGGAGTTTCCCTTGCAAACACAGTTACTTTTACATCAGCATCAGGTGATAGTTCAAAAGTTAATATCCTCAATCAATATGGCACAACTATTCTAACGCTTGACGGGGCAAAGTACATTAATTTTAAGAGCATAACATTATCATCACCACTTTATAATAGTAATACATCTCAAGTTATCTTAAAAAACGGTGCCAACTTCAACTCATTTACAAATTGCCGTTTTACTGGGGTATCAAGCTATCTTGTTTCTAAATTGATAGATATTATTGACGCTGACAGTAATAATGTATTTAATAACAATTACTTTCATATTTGTAAAAATGCAATTTACAGTGAAAGGTTATCGAGTAGCACGGGGGCTTATGGATTTAGCATAAAATACAATATCATAGATAGTTGCACAATAAATGGCATGTATTTCGATGGAATTGCTAATTTCAACATATTGGGCAACAAGATATCAAATGTATTTAGCTCAACTTATACAAATGGTATCCAGGTATATAGAATTAATGGGAAGTTGTCCCTGGAAAAAAACAACATTACATCTGATTATGGAATGGTGCTTTCCGGGTCATCCGGCTTTGTATCAGGGGATATTTATGATAACATGGTTATCTCAAAGATGGCAGGTGTTGGGATTTATGGACTGAAGCATCTCAATATTTACTATAATTCGTTTGCATTATACAACCCGGGCTTTTCTGGTCCACTCACGAATACTTTGTATATTAAATCAGACTCTCTGGATATAAAAAACAATAACCTTGCTAATTTTGGAAATGGCATTGCAATTAATATAGATAGTAATTTTAAAAAAATAAAGTCTGATTATAATAACATTTTTGTCCCTGACAGTGCTGTAGCCGGATGGAGCTTTAAAAAGCAAAAAACATTAGTAAACTGGATTGCAAAAACTAAACTTGATT
>Ga0207119_1122_pt2 | contig 11524 bp, 11 predicted proteins | sample Alteio_BWMinHeat_43_FD_153505 | JGI IMG/M metagenome (GOLD analysis project Ga0207119, IMG submission 153505) | Enriched cells from forest soil in Barre Woods Harvard Forest LTER site, Petersham, Massachusetts, United States -... | ecosystem: Environmental > Terrestrial > Soil > Temperate forest >... | reverse complement strand
TACGTATTATTTCAGTTAAAAGGAGATTCTGAAAGTCAATTAATAAATTTAAAGTTATTAAAAAAATCCTTCTTCTTGAATATTACAAACTATGCGGCCACATTATCTTTTGTTATATGGCGATTGTTTATATATCATTCTATACGCAAGGAGACAAATGAGACAAGTATGATGCATGATATTTTATATCATCCTATTAAAGCAATGTTTCACAGAGGCCCAAAGATGGTTTCAGACATATTTGACGGTTTGTTTGGAAGTTATTTTAACGTATTTCATGAGGACTTGTTCTTGTTTAGGTATAAACCTGGTTTTTTATCAATCATTTTCATTCTGGTTTGTAGTATTTTGGTGATCTTTGAGAAAAGAAAATCACTTAATTCAAATTTAGAAAGCAGATATTTTTTAGCAAGCAAAAGATTCCTTTTGTATATGGCTGGCTTTTTTCTGTTAATTTCTATTATTTCACTTGCGCCAATTTGGTTTACTGACAAGCATATTAAACTTAGTGATGGAAATTCAAGATACGGTTTCGCACTCATAATACCTGGGACATTGTTTTTAGTTTTTCTTTTGTCTATAGTAGTAAAGAAAAATGCTCTAAAATATACACTTTGGATCTATCTGGCTTTCTGTTCGGCTTACTTTTACCGTACTTTTTTAAATCGGTCAGAAAATTGGGAGAAAACAAGGATTTTTTATTCTCAAATTGTATGGAGATATCCAAAATTGCCCACTTCTACATTGTTTATTTTTGATAGAATGAATCACATTTCGGAAACCAATTCGAGTCATTTTATTAATTTTGCGTATGGCTATTCTAATTCGCCATCTAATATGAATTATGAGATTTCTGAATATGGATATAGAGGAAGAAAGGAAGATAGCGCTGTATGGGGGCGACACTTTAATGTGCATGAAGACAGAGAGATACCTATAGCATATGGATCAAATAAATGTGTAAAATTTGGCAACCAGCAAGAGGATAAACCATTTCTCATTGATATAAGTCCGACATATAATAGTTTTCTGTTAAACAAACAGCCTTCTACTATTTTTGGGAATTCTGGAAATCCTGCTAAGTGGCCCTCTGCTATAATGGGGAAAGAAGTTTCAAAAGAGTGTTACTGTTATTATTATCAAAAAGCTGATTATTATAATGGATTGAAGAATTATAAAGCAACTGATAGTTTATTCAAAGTTTTAATTTCAAAAAGAAATAAAATAGAATTGCCGAAAAATTTATCGGATTTGATGCCTTTTGTCAAATCCTCGCTAATTACAAAAGGGTTGGACCAAACTGTATTTATTTTTAAGGATTTTTTATCTCAAGTTGATATCATTACTATTCACAATATGTCAAAATCCTTTTTATCAGCTAGCTAATTTTAAAAAAATCTGTACTTCATTTCAAGGCACTTATTATGGATATAATTTCTAAACGGCAAGGTATAGTTTCCTGGATCATTTTTATCGCCTGTATATCGTTTCCCTATCTTCTATTAGCACCAAAATTGGGATTTTATGTTGATGACTGGGAAAGAGTGGGAGCTATTTTTGGATTTAGTTCTTCTAAAGCAATACATGATTTATGTTCTTTTGACAGACCCAATCTCTTTTACATTTATAATACTTTAGGTAGACTTATCGGTGCTTCTCCGTTAGCGTGGCATGTGTTTTTATATTTTTCATTATTAGTTGCCGGTTATTTGATATATAGAATAATAAAATTTACCAAATACTTTGACAGCAGCACTTCTTTGGCAATTGCCGGCATTATTATTTTATACCCTTGTAATATAATGTATTATGCTGCTGTTACTTATAGCTTTCTTTTTGTTTTTCCTTTAATTTTATTTTCTGCAAGCTTATTACTAACAATTGCAAACTATAAAAATAAACAAATTCAAATTGCCGCTTTGGTCTTAAGCGGGATACTTACTTTCCTTCACGAAATTCAGATTGAATATCTGGTTGGTCTTGAACTAGCGCGTTTTATATTAGTTTATGCATTATTCAAAATAAGAGATAAAGATGATAAACAGTTTGTAAATATTAAATCCCTAAAAAAATCTCTCTATCTTAATATTACTAATTATTTAGCCACAGTAATTTACTTAATCTGGCGTTTCTTTATATTTCATACAACACGAAAGGAAATAAATCAAAATCAGATAATTAAAGATATTATTTCACATCCAGTTAAGGCAGTAATTGAAAGGTTTCCAAAGATGATTTCAGATTTGTTCGATGGGTTGTTTGGAAGTTATTTTAATGTGTTTTCAGAGGACTTTTTTCTGGTAAGGTATAAACCTGGTTTTATGTCACTTTGTTTTCTATTGGTTTGCATCATATTAATAATAATTATGCAAAGAAAATCGAAGGAGACTAATTCAGAAACCAATCCACCCTCAACTAATAAAAAGTTTTATTTTTATATAACAGGTTTATTTCTTCTTGCGGCAATTATATCATTGTTGCCATCATGGTTTATTGATAAGCACATTACTCTAAATAATGCTAATTCAAGGTTTGGATCTTCTTTAGTAATACCCGGTACTTTGATATTTGTTTTCCTGTTATCAATTCTCTTTAAAAGAAGCGTGTTAAAATATTCACTTTGGATTTATCTAAGTTTGTGTTCTGCTTTTTTTTATCGTACCTTTTTAATAAAAGCAACTAATTGGGAAAATCAAAAACTATTTTATTCTCAAATATTATGGAGGTTCCCAAATTTGCCTGTAGGCACATCTTTTATTGCTAATACTCCAGGCGAACAATCTCCAGTTCTTGAGCGTGTTGAATCAGCGCCAATTAATTTTATATATGGACATTCCGACAATCCAAAAAAAATGAATTATTGGATTTATGATTGGGGAAGTATATATCATAAAACCGATAGTCTTGCAATCAAGGGCTATTTCACGAGTGATGTTTATAATCAAAAGTTTAAAGCCACAAAGGAAAAGGAAATTCCAATTACTTATGAAGTTGATAAATGCCTCAAATTTGGAAACAATAATGGGCCATTTAAAAATGGATTAACTTCTGATTTTAAAAGTTTATTGATGAGTAATTTATTGATGAGTAATATTGGTGACAAAACAGGAAATGCAGGCAAATGGCCAACTGCCATAATGGGAAAACAAATGTCTTCTAATTGCTATTGCTATTACTTTCAGCGAGCCGAATTTTTTAATAGTTCTAAAAATTATAAGGCTACAGATAGTCTTTTTAATAAATTATTATCAAAAAAGGACAAAATTGAGTTGCCAAAAGACTTACTTGAATGGATGCCATTTATAAAGTCGTCGCTGATAATAAAGGGATTGGATAATACCTTAATCCTTTTTAAAGGAATATTGTTAAATGATGATTTGCAGACAATAAACAATATGAAAGATTTGATCATAACAAAATAAAGAAGATGAGCTCCTTCACTAGGTTTATATCAAATGAAGAATAATTTTATGAGTATTTCAAACCTTTCAAAAATAAATGGAAATTAAATTTCACTAGATTTTTTTGAATTTCCAAATCTATGGAAGATCTGATTTAATTGTTTAGATTGTTCTTTAAAAATTAGATAGAAGCCGTAATTTCGCCAAAAATTTACAACGATTATAGAACTTTATGCCCAATAAAATTGAAAATTCCAGTATCTTCATTACCGGTGGTGCAGGATTTATCGGATCTTATGTAGTAGAACAATTATTGACTCACAAACCTGCCAAAATATTTATCCTTGATAACCTCATTCGTGGCAGTTACGAGAATATGAAAAATTTTATCAATAATCCTGCTGTCGCGTTCTGCGAAGGAGACATAAGGGATAAGGGATTGATTGAGAAATACATGTCTCAAAGTGATTATCTTTTTCATATGGCTGCCTTACGGATTAATGCATGTGCTGCGAATCCAAGTGAAGGATTTGAAGTTATGACTAAAGCCACATTTGATATTATTGAAAGCGCAAGAATCCATAAAATCAAAAAAATCATCTACTCTTCAAGTGCGTCAATATATGGCTTGGCACAACATTTTCCGACACCAGAAACCGATAACCCTTACGACAACCAAACTTTTTATGGTGCAGCAAAAATGTTTGGCGAGCAGTTACTTCGCAGTTATAAATTTATGTATGGCCTTGATTATGTTGCTCTACGTTATTTTAATGTCTATGGCGCCCGTATGGACACAGACGGCAAATACACAGAAGTGATGATCAGATGGCTTGATTGTATACGGGATGGAAAAAATCCGATGATATATGGTGACGGTTCTACTTCAATGGACTTTGTATATGTGGAGGATGTTGCGAGGGCAAATATAGCAGCCTTGGTTGCTGATGTAACGGATGAATCATTTAATGTAGGTAACTGCAGAGAAACATCATTAAAAGAACTACTTGATGCTGTTCTCGTTGCTAATAATTCTGATCTTAAACCACAATTTGTTGAAGACAATACAATAAACCCCGTAAGCCGGAGGCTAGCAGACATATCAAAAGCAAATAAATTACTAAACTTTGAAGCAAAGATTACGCTTGAAGAAGGGTTGAAAATGCTTTCAAAATGGTACTTTGAAAAACAATTAAAATCCGTTGTATGATCCCAATAGCAAAACCTTTTGTTACAGAAGAAGAAGCCCAGGCGGCTTACGATACTATCCTTACCGGATGGATAACCCAGGGTCCTCGTGTCGCGGAATTCGAAGAAAAATTTGCGAAATACGTTGGTTCAAAATATGCAGTTGCAGTAAGCAATTGCACTACGGCTCTTCATTTATCTATGATAGTGGCTGGTATTAAAGCAGGCGATGAAGTAATTTGTCCATCGATGAGCTATATTGCTACAGCTAATAGTATTATGTATGTGGGAGCAAAGCCTGTTTTTGCAGAAGTTAATCCAGAGACCTACAACCTGGATGTTGATGATGTTGAAAAAAGAATTACAAAAAATACTAAGGCCATACTTTTGGTTCACCAAATAGGCCTCCCTGCTGATATAAATAAGTTTAAAGCGCTTTGTACAAAGTATAGTCTAAAGTTGATTGAAGATGCCGCTTGTGCTGCAGGATCATCTTATAAAGGAGCTAAAATAGGATCTCATTCAGATCTTGTTTGCTTTTCATTTCATCCACGTAAGGTAATATCAACAGGTGATGGTGGAATGATCACTACTTCAAATGAAGCATATTATAACAGGTTAAAACTTCTTCGCCAGCATGGTATGTCAGTTAATGACCGTGTAAGGCATAATTCCAGTCAGGTGATTTTTGAAGACCATATTGAAGTTGGATACAATTATAGGCTTACAGACATACAGGCTTCAGTCGGTATTAAGCAGCTTGAAAAACTGGATATGATAGTGGCGGAGAGACAAAAAATAGCTTCAAGTTACAATCAAGCTTTTAAAAATATTGATAGTATAAGACTGCCTTTTCAAAACCCTGATTATTTTAGTAACATTCAATCTTATAGCATTTATCTTAAAGAAAATTTCCCGATAAGCCGCAACGAGCTGATGCAGAAAATGCTCGATCGAGGCATTGCAACTCGTAGGGGAGTAATGACCACACATCGGGAAACGGCTTATAATAACTATGATGGGGATGCGAACTTAATTATTTCTGAAGATGCTGCAGACAGGAGTATAATTATTCCTCTTTACTATCCTATGTCAGATAAAGATATTCAAACTGTTATTGATACCTTTATCGAGTTGGCAGGAAATTGATACTAATAACTTTATTTTTTCAAAGAACTATCACTCCCCCATCACCCTCCCAACAGGATACCTCATATAGGTTTTTTCAAAGTAAGGTGAATGTCGGTACACCCAATCTATTTGTGATTTTGGATTATTGGCAAAAGTAAGATCTGTTTTCTTTTTGTTTTCGAATTCAGTTTTTATTTCTGGATGATCTTCGATAAATTTAAACGCCATGTCTTCAAAAACATAATCTGAAAAGTATTCCCTTTGTTGAAGAAAACCATCGAAAAAATTCCATGAAAAATAAGAATCATCCGCTTGTGGTTCTAGTGTTTGGATTATGTATTCTATTCCCTCTTGATTGGTAATAATCAAGTAATCTCCTTTGTGAAAAGTTACTTGCTGTTTTTCAGAATGTAGTTTTACATTGTGATGTTGATAATGTCCGTTGGAAGGAGTTTTACCGGGTGCATTTTCATATCCATCAATATAATACATATCAACGCTCATGATGGTGTCCTCATCCAAAGGGGTCATTATTATTTTGTTCAGCTTTAGGAGTTCTACAGCCTTCCAACACGCTTGAGGAATAATATAATATTCTGGTTTTTGTATCTGCAGAAGTGGTTTAAAATAATTGTAGTAAGGTACTTTTTTAATGTAAGGTTTTGTCCTATCGTAGTATAATCTATCAGCGCCAGTGAGCAAACTTTTTTTGTACCCGGCTTCATATCCTTTAAAGTCTATTAAATCATATTTAGCCGTATCCATTCTTAATTGAAGGTCGCAGGTTTTTGCATTTTGCCTAATACTATTTGCTTCATTTCGGAGAGCGCTAATTTTATTATCGTTCAGATATACTTCATTTATGCATGCTTTCATAAAGGCATAATTTGCTTTTAGCCTTTCGTCAAAAGGTTTTAGCATATGTGTTTCCACAGTGTATGCTATCGTGTTCCAAAGCCCGGCGTAGCCCATGGAATAGCGAGGCGTGGCAGCAAATCCTGTAATTCCGGAATCTGGAGTCTCTTTAAATGTTTCAACATAAGGTATCATGTCAAAACCATCAGCAGCACATCTTTTACCTATTGCCGGTGTTAAATTATTATTTATATAATCTCCTAAAACTGGTGGCAAGCTTCCCGACATGATTGAAATATATGTCAGTGTATATTGATAATCAGCTCCGTCACTGGTATGGTTGTCAATAAAAACATCCGGGTTCCACTCCCTGAAAATTTGCTCAAATGCCCTCGTATTTTTGCTGTCACATTTAATAAAATCCCTGTTTAGATCCAGGTTTTCTCCATTTCCTCTAAATCCATAACTTTCTGGTCCATCCTGGTTCGCACGACTATAACTACTTCGGTTAATAACACCTTCAATATTATACTGCGGAATAATAAGTACAACAATGTTTTTTAATATAGCCGCCCATTCTTTTTGTGTCGCCATATCTCTCAATAGCAACATGCTGGCATCAACACCTTCCGGTTCTCCGGGATGGATGGCATTCATAATAAGGATTATCCTTTTACTCTTTTGATGCAGACTTTCACGAGAGAAGTCTTTATCAGCAGAATAAATAGCCAATTGCAATGGATGTCCGCCATCCGTTAGGCCATAATCCAATACTTTAATAGTCTCAAATGTAGCGTCTGCTTTTTGATACCAGTCTTTACATTCCTGGTATGTGGCAGAATAGTTTGTTTTATGAAGTTCAAAAGGTGTTATAAGTGGGTCATGCATTTGACAATATGATATAAATGGAAAAAGTATTAACAGCAGGATGAGTAAAGGGTTCTTTAATATCATTAATTTATCATGGTTCAGTTGGTTGTAAAGATATTGCTTAATAAATTAATCATTGTTCAAAAACTCCATCACAATATTGTAAAATTCAACCGGGGCTTCAGCATGTACCCAGTGGCCGGAATTTGGTATGGTTATGAATTCTGCTTTAGTAAAAATTTTCAAAATAACAGGTTTGTCTTTATCAAGTATATATTCTGAATTTCCGCCTTTAATAAACAATGTGTCTTTGTTGAATACCCCCTGTGCCTCAATGTTCCCAATAAGTTTATCGTAATGATTGGCAAGACTATCAAGATTCATTTTTAATACGTACTTATCTCCTTCACGAGTGAGGTTTTTAAGCAGGAATTGTCGGGTACTCTCTACGGGAATAGATTGAATTAATGCTTCGTCAGCGTCATTTCTACGTTTAATATTCTCCAAGTCAAGGCCCTTTAATGCCTGGATCAATAAGTAGTGCCCTTCACCCGTATAAGTCTTAGGAGCGATATCAACAATAATAAGTTTTGATACATTGTCAGGATGCCTTAGGGCAAATTCCATCGCCGTTTTACCACCCATGGAGTGTCCGATAACATTGGCTTCTTTTATATTATGTTGGGTGTAAAATTCGGCAAGGTCCTGTGCCAAAAGTGGATAGCTTATGTCGTCAGTATGGGGAGATTTTCCATGATTTCTCTGATCAATAGCCCATACCTGGAATTTTTCACCCAAGCGGGTTGCCAGGGTATGCCAGTTATCCAACATGCCGAATAAACCATGTAAAATAATAAGGTGTTCCCCTCTTTCACCGTACTTTTTGTAATTGAGTATCATTAATTTGAATGATTTTTTTTTCGCATCCTAATATTTAGAACTTCCACGCCAAATGCAAATGCTATTGCAAAATACAAGTATCCTTTTGGTATTTCAACATGCAATTCGTCTGGCAATCCATCAATAACCAAAAGAAAACCAATCATTAATAAAAACGACAAGGCCAACATTTTAATGGATGGATATTTATTAATAATTTGACTTACTTTTCCTGAAGCTGCCATCATTATTAAAATTGATATTATAACAGCTAAAATCATTACCCACACACTTTTTGCGATGCCGATAGCAGTGAGTATCGAATCAAATGAAAATACTATATCCAATACTACAATTTGTATAATTGCAGAATTCAGGGTTATTTTGGAAATTGAATGTTTGGATTCAGTGTGATCAGATAATTTTTCATTAATCTCACTGATGCTTTTATACATAAGGAACAACCCCCCGCCGAGCATTATTATATCATGTGCAGTAATAGTATATTGAAAGAAACTAAAAAGCGGATGTGTGAAATGAACCAGAGTTGTGATTCCAAATAACAAACCGATACGAACTCCAAGCGCGAGACTGAGTCCAATAATACGTGCCCTCATTCTTAAATTTTGCGGTAGCTTTCCGGCTACTAAAGAGATAAAGAGTATATTATCAATCCCAAGTACTATCTCCATCACTGACAATGTGAGGAGACTTATGAGATTTTCTACTGTAAATATTTCGGTCATATACTTTAGCCTACGCCAAAATTAGGATAAGCCTTGACCAAAGCCAATTATTTTTAAAAGAATACGGAATCATTTAGCTGAAGTATGGGTCCGTGGCCAGTGGCACATCTTTAGCATTAATCATTTTGTGAATGTGCATGTTTTTAGGGCGTATTAGTCATTTTACAAGGCAACAAGATAATCTGGAACATTACCGGCACCTTACTATTAGTCTGCTTTCTTAAAGGTATACTTGTAGATTTTATTACTCTTAATTAAAAAGAGGGTATCTGAGTAGGGTTGTTTTATAACCCCATCACCGGGTTTAGCAATGTCAATAAAGTCCTTATTATCATTTAATTGCTCATTAAAATATGGATAAAAGACAAAAATATCCGTATTCCCATCCACCTGAAAACCACAACCATGGTTAATAATTTCCACCAGCGTCAGTTTACCCTGAATCTTAGCCTCGTTAAACTTTTTATAATTTTTAACATATTGTTTATCGCCAAAAACAGTTATCAAGATTATTAATAATATTGCAAATAAAGAAAAAAAGATCAACCAATTCCTTTTTATTTTACTGTCATCCATAACTTTATTTTTTGTTTAATAGAAATGTATTGCCCCGCTCTCGCTCGCGTCCCCGCGAGTGTGAGCTACTGAGGCGTCCCCGCCGATGTTTATTTCCCATGCCTTCAATATCTAAGTACTTTTAATGGACTATCTAAACATGCACTGCTGTATAAATAATAATGTGCCTCTGTAACCATACCTGCCCTTACTGGGTTGTTATGAATGTATTCTATTTTTTGCAGGATTACTGCATTAGTCCATAATTCCCGCTCTCGCTCGCGTCCCCGCGAGTGTGAGCTACTGAGGCGTCCCCGCCGATGTTTATTTCCCATGCCTTCAATATCTAAGTACTTTTAATGGACTATCTAAACATGCACTGCTGTATAAATAATAATGTGCCTCTGTAACGATACCTGCCCTAACCGGATTGTTGTGTATGTATTCTATTTTTTGCAGGATAACTGCATTGGTCCATAATTCTATTGGGTGGTTGGTATAGTTCCAAAAATGATAATTGGAATATTGATTGTTCTTTGAGGCAAAATGTTTGAATAAATTCAACATCCATTCCTTCCTGCTTTCTTGAGGGTTGGTTTCTATTAACTTCAATATCTTCTTTGAAGTATAGCTTTTAAACCTGCCCAGCAATTCACCCAAATCGCCCGTTTCCCTTGCTGCCACCATGTGCAGGTGGTTGCTCATAATCACATAAGCATAAATTTGTAAACCTTCTTTTTCCTGACAATATTGGAGGTTTTTTACCAATTCGTCTTTGTAGATGTTTCTGTCAAAAGCGGTTACCCAGCCTTCAACGGTAAGGGTCACAAAATAAAGTTTGTTGGGATAGGTTTTTATAAGCTCTGACATGTGCCAAAGGTAAGGTATCTTTTAGATTTTCAAAACGGCGGGGACGCCACAGTAGCTCACACTCGCGGGGACGCGAGCGAGAGCGGGGGATAAGATTTTGGTAATGAGTTAAACCATCAGTGTATATCCGTTTTGGTAGGAGATACAAAATGCTTTGTATCACCGGTTTTAATTTGCTTTTTGTTCTGCCACCTAATCTAAAATCAATTACTCGTTTACTGAACCTATCTATGGCATAACTGATCCAGCAATCGTTACTTTTTAATTGAATAAAGGTATGCATTTCATCCATTTCATAAATGCTTTTTGGTTTATATTGAATGTGTGGTTTTAGTGATGCAGATATGGCTCGTATTCTTTTAATTATGGTGGTACAACTTATTTTTAAAAGTCTGCTCATACTTTTTATGCCAAGTCCTCCTTTTAAAAAGTCTTTTATTTTATTATCGCATATCTGATAGCTTTGATAATCATATTCTTGTTGTTGACATCTATTGCAGCTTTTGCAAAGCCATTTCTGTTTGCGAAGTTTTTGGAAGCCTGCCTTTATGCATATTCCAGTAAAATATTTACAATTTGCTATCTGATAATCTGTAACACGAGGTTTGAAAAAGCCCCGACATTACCGATTAATGGCATATTATTATAACTTAACTTTGGTATTATCATTTTGTAAATGTGCTTGTTTGAGACAGAATTAGGCTTTTTACAAGACCACCAGATAATCTGGAACATTACCAATTTAATCTTATTTTAAACCATTTGGGTTATCAATTTGTATTAAACAATTATCATCAACGATGGTTCTATCAGAAAGTTCTAAAATTGAATCTGGGATTAAGATAGGGGTCAGGGATTCTGTTTCGTTAAATCTATATGCGTCAATGTGAATTCCATCTTCAATTATTTCTATATGCTTAACAAATAATTGGACCGTGGGGCCTATGGGGCAATCAATTTTTAGCCTATCATTTAAATACACTTTAATATATATTCTCCAATCACCACCACCTTGGTCTTGTCCATGTC
>Ga0207119_1129_pt1 | contig 11771 bp, 10 predicted proteins | sample Alteio_BWMinHeat_43_FD_153505 | JGI IMG/M metagenome (GOLD analysis project Ga0207119, IMG submission 153505) | Enriched cells from forest soil in Barre Woods Harvard Forest LTER site, Petersham, Massachusetts, United States -... | ecosystem: Environmental > Terrestrial > Soil > Temperate forest >... | reverse complement strand
TCAGCGAATTGGGCGCCAGCAGCTATGCTCAGTTGACTTGAAGCTGGCGAACCTCCGATTCTTGCGGTTGTTGATTACGTTAGCTATGAGAGATCCTTCCGTAGGTCTAGCGGACCATATTCATTGATGAAACTGAAATTGCTTTGAGAAGGACCTTCCGCGGTGCTCACAGTCATCAAGGAAAGAGTGATCGGCCTGGTCCGCGAGATCGCGCCCGCGTTAATCTTCTTCTTTATTGCGTTCCTCCTGATTTTTGTGCTGTTCAAGCTTTTCGTTAGGCAATATGCGGTCGAGTTCTCCGCGTTGAGCAAGGCAGCGCTCGCCGCATTGATTCTGGCAAAAGTGGGCGTGTTGCTCGATTGGGCCGAATCCGGACGGCGGTTCGAGACGCATCGCCGGGCTGTCGTTATAGGTTGCCAGACATTACTCTATTGTTTGGTGGTAATTGTCTTAGGAGTGGGCGAGCGGGTTGTTCGGAGTATTCGGGAGGCCGGCAGTATTCAGGATGGTCTAGCTCGCGTGATTGCCGATGCGAATGTGGATCGTTTTCTGGGGGGTGCCCTGCTCGTGAGCATGGTGGTCGGATCATATTTGGTGATGAAAGCAATTACTGACGCGATGGGCAGACGAGCGCTCTACAAACTGTTTTTCGAGCTTCCGGTGAAACCCGGCGGATGAGCAGGACCTTGCTTGATGATAGATCGACCGCCGCGCGTTGGCGGGACGGCAAATTCTTGGGTGCGCGCAGCAGCCGGGTCATAGCCCCCAGAGTAGGGTTCCGCGTCACGGACGCGGTCACCGGCGCTATATTGCTGGCTGTTTCCGCGGTGGTTGGTCTGTTCCTTCAATCCTGCTCGGCTGGACAAACGCAACCGGCGTCAAATATAGGCGGGAATTGGAGCGGTCGTATATATCCCGGGTGCCGATCACAGGGTGGAGTCAAATGTTACGAGCGGCTCGTCACGTTTGCTTTCGATCAACAAGGCGCTGGTGTCAGCGGCTCATACACCTGTGCTTTTGGCAATGTCAATTGCATGGGCGATAACAACAGCGGCCAGATCGTCGATGGTAAGATGGAAGGCGCCTATCTATCAGATCTGCGAATCGTCTTCCCCGATGCGACTAACTGCCTTTATCAGGGTCAGTTTACCGCGAGCGATGGAACTGGAGCCTATATGTGTTTCGCGGGTGCCGGCCGGATCGTTGAGCAGGGCGGTTGGCACATCAAACGATCGGATCAGTGACGGCCGCCTTGCACACCGGCGAAAGAGCCATCATGCGACACGATCACTTCACGGTGTAACCGCGACCTTCGAGGCAAGCCGCCATCGCGCGCTGGTAGGTATTGCGCTGGCCCTGTTGTGCGGACTGCACGGCGGCCTGCTGTTGGTTGGCTTGCCCGATTCTCTCGTCGCGCCGTTTGAAACCGCCCGCAAGACCGCCCATCGCCGCGCCGGCAGCGGCGCCTTTGCCGGCATTGCCCGTGATCGCTCCACCCACCGCGCCTAAGGCCGCTCCGCGACCCGCGCCTTTCAAAACGTGCGGCTGTGATGGCTGATACGTTTGTGGTACGGGTGCACTCGCGACGCCCGCTTGCGGGTTGCTGGGGTCGTATCCCGTTTGCTTGACGGCCCAGGTATGGCACTCGTAGCGATCCTTATCCTGCTTTTCCTGACTCTGCCCCTTCGCGGGATAGATGAACATTCCAGAATTCTGCGCGAGGGCGGATGTGGCTGTCAGGAGAGCGACAAAGGTTAGAACCGGTGGGCATAGCGATCTGATCTTGAGGTGTTTCAAAATAGGCTCCGTGGAAGTTGGTCTGCTCGGTCGTAATGCCGGCGGAAGGCGTATTTTCTAAAGGTGAACCTTCGGTGCTGTCCGATTCTTGAATTAGAACGGCACCAAACCTATCGAGCGTGATTGCGCCGGGTGTTGTGGCGATGAGATAGTAGCTCGCGCGGAAAAAATGTGAAAGTGCTGAATCGTACTGCGAGGATACGACTGGAGGCTTAGGGCGCTGTTGGCATCTTTGGGAACCGACGTGGTGGATACTGCGGATTTGATCGCCGCTTTCTCGCCGATGGAAGCTGGACCGGGAACCTCTTTTGCGAAGCGGCTCCGTCTGGTGCATCCGCAGTTGGGCGCATCCTCGATCCGCACCGCTGCGATCCTCGTGGCGTTGACCTGGTTGCCTTTATTCACTTTCTCCTGGATGGAAGGGCTGGCCTTCGGGCGAGTAAAGATCCCCTTTTGCTACGATATCGCCGCTCACGTCCGTTTCCTGTTTGCCGTGCCCGTGCTGGTGCTCGCCGAAATTCCGATCGGTCGCCGCCTGCGCGAGGTGGCGGGACTACTGCTTACCAGCGGACTGGTTCGTACGGAGGATGTCGGCAAGCTTCAGTCGATTTTCGTCGAAAGTCTGCGGCTTCGTGATTCGCGAATCGTCGAAATATTTATCGTCATCGCAGTTTACGTCTCATCCTACACGACCATCTTTGAAGCCTCCTATCAGAGCGGCAATACCTGGTTCCGGCCGACGCCGCAAGTCGGCTTGACGCCGGTGGGCTACTGGTATGCGCTCGTAGCGGTGCCGGTTTTTCAGTTTCTGATTTTCCGCTGGATCTATCGTATGGCGGTCTGGAGCAAATGTCTGTTGGGCATTTCCAGACTCGATCTCAGACTGATGCCGACCCACCCCGATCACGCGGGAGGACTGGGTTTTTTGAGTCAGTCGCTGCCGCCTTTTGGACTGATCCTGTTCGCGTTGAGTTCGGTGGTTTCGGGCGCCATTGCGAGCCGGATTCTTTTTGAGGGCGGTCGATTTCAAGAGTTCCAGTGGAGCTATCTTGTCCTGTTCATCCTGTTCGTGATCATTTTCGCCGGACCGATGCTAATCTTTACCCCCAAATTGCTAGCGCTTCAGGCGCGCGGGTTGGAGGAATACCGAGCGCTGGCGACCCAGTACGCGCAGTCGTTTCATCAAAAATGGGTGGAGCGGAGTGACGAGCGCCAGGAACTGCTGGGCACCAGCGACATCGCACCGCTCGGTGACCTCGAAACCAGCTATGAGATGGTCAAAAAGATGCGCTTTGTCCCGATCGAGCTTGGCGACTTTATCGCGATGGTTGTTCCCGGATTGCTCCCCGCGATACCGTTGCTCTTGACCGTCGTGCCGCCCAGCGTGATCGTCAAGACATTGTTAAAGTTGGTCACAGTCGCCGCCTGATCGGCTGATTGTTCACTCTGGCTATTGCGCAACTCGCGTGATCCGTTGAGTTTGGCATTCCGATTGTTGTCTGGAGACACCAATGCTGGAAGCAACCCGCCGTTATCTTGTGCCGCGTAGGCACAGCGCTCTGCTCGTGGCTCTGGTGGGCATGTTCGCGGTCCGCCCGTTAATCGGCGAGAATAATCTCTCGCACGTCCTCTTTAGTATAGCTGTAGTGATGATTGTGCTCGTGGCGTTGTATACCGTTCAAATCGATGATTTGGTGGGACAGAAGGAAACCCTTCTGGCCCAGAGACATCGCCGGAGTATCATCGGATGGACACTGGCGCTGGTTGCGATTGCGGAGCGGGTTGCCACATTCTTTGTCTCGAGCCCCGTCCTCAATTTAGCCGGTCCGATCGGCTACCTGCTCTTTTTCGCCTACATCACGGGTGCGCAGCTACGGAGTCTGCTTCGACAAAAGGACGTAACCGGCGAAATCATTTCGATGTCGATATCGGTTTATCTGCTGCTGGGATTTACTTGGGGACTCCTGTACGCGGTTTTGTTTCAACTGGATCCACACGCTTTCAACCTCGGCGCTTCCACCGCGCCTGCCTTGGGTGTTGCGTCACAGGAGCCTAACTTCCCGGTCCTTATCTATTTCAGCCTTACCACGCTGGCTACTGTCGGTTACGGCGATATTACGCCCGTGACGCTGCAGGCGCGTTACGCGTCGGTGGCCGAAGGCATCACCGGCCAGTTTTACCTGGCGATTCTGGTCGCGCGCCTCGTCGCAATGCACATGAGCCGTTCGAGCGATGATTCGAGCGGAGATCCAACACTGACTCCGCCGACGTGACGCCCTCGCTACGCGCCACTAGTTCAAACCTTCGGTGCAACGTTTGTGTAGGATTAGGCTACCGGTTGATCTCGTCAAACAACCGTCCGATTAAAGTCCTATTTCTGGAATCTTTAAGCCGTGCTTAAATACCGCTGGATACGGATGAGGTGGTGCGTAAAGAATTGATCCTCAAGACACTCGTCGGCAAACGGTCGAAAGACCGTCCGGTATCAGGTAGGAACGACGGGTACAAGCAACTCTGTCGGCAGCTTTGTGCCGCGAAAGCGGGAATCAGGTGGAATTGTGAAACGACGGATCAACAAGATTGTCGCGGCAGCGATGCTCTGCCTCGCGCTCTCTCTTCTCAAGACGCCCCCGGCTCAGGCGCAGCATGGCGACTGGCTGCTAGGTACCGATGGGCTGCTCTCGGGGCAGCAAACTCCCGAAGGCATCTTCTACCAGAACGTGTGGTCGTGGTATCACGCATCCGGCGGCGGTTTCTTGCAGACCGGCAATTTGAAATGCGGCCCTCGCGGCCGGGTTTGTCTGAGCGTCAACGCATCTGCAAATGGCAGTCTCGATATTTTTGTCGACCAGAACGCCATCGCGGTCACCACGCCATTCAAGATCTTCGGCGCGAACTATGGATTTGCCGTCGACGTACCATTTGCCATCATCGATGCGAACGGAGCCGCCACGGGGGAACCAGTCCTCAACTTGCCGCGCCAGAGCTTCAGCCTGGGAGCCACTGGAACTTCCGGTGAGACGACCAAGGGCAGCATCACCAATATCTACGTTCAGCCGATCGATCTCGGCTGGCACTTTCGCCAACTCGAGGCGATTGCCACTGGGGGGTTCTTCGTGCCCTCAGGTCCCTACAATTCAAATGCAAGGGTCAATATCGGCTTTGGTCACTGGAGTGGAGAACTTGGGCTCGGCGGAATTGCCTACGCCGATCCAGATCGTACTTGGGCGCTCTCGCTCTTCGCGCACTATATTTTGTACGCATCCCAAATGGGTCGGAACTATACGCTCGGCGATCAGGTCCCTTTCGAGTGGGCGGCGAGCAAAACGTTTACGCTGCACAGCGACATCCTCAAACAACTGACCTTGGGAGCCGTCGGCTATGCCCAATGGCAAACTACAGACAACCAAATTGATTTGAACCCCTCCACCAGTCTTGGTCAATCGGCTCTAAGCACGCTCGAGCACACGCATATGCATATATACGCCGCCGGACCTGGGATTCAGATGCTGACCAAATTCGGCCTGTTCGACTTGCGCTACTACGACGAGTTCGGCGCCAAGGCGACGCCGTCTGGCCAGCAACTGATGTTCAGCGTCGCGCTCGGCGGAAAGCCATGGGGCAAATGATGTGGGGATCGTTAAAAGCAAAATGCCTCGACGCGAGAGCGGAGGAAGCGGGAATGAGTCAATTAATGGTGCCACAAACTGCAAACACGATCGCGCGATCAATCGCTATCACCGCGCTTCTGGCGATGGTATCCGCATGTGCGAAGACTATTTCGGAGCAACCAGCGGTCGTAAATCAGATTGAAAGTGGACAGAATACGGCGGCCTCCGGATTCTTCGGTAAAGACCTTGCCCTGCTGCAGCCCGGACAGGAAGGGCAGGCCGCGATGGTGTACGTCAATCCGAGCGCGCAGTGGAGCCAGTACAACAAGATAATGCTTGAGCCGGTCGAATTCTGGGACGATCCGGACACGAAAGTGTCCCCGACTGATCAGCACGTACTGACGGCGTATTTTTACAATAAGCTCAAAGAGGACTTGCAGAAGAATTTCACGATGGTGGATCAGGGAGGGCCAGGGGTGCTCAATCTGCAGATAGCGCTGATTAACGCCGATTCCGCCACGCCCGGTCTGCGCTCAGTTACGGTTGTAATTCCGCAACTCCGGGTGATTAACGCCGCCCAGTCTCTCGTCACCGGAAGCTATGCCTTCGTCGGCTCGGCGGAAGCCGAAATGAAGGCTAGCGATTCGTCCACAGGACAGTTGCTGGCAGGAGCAATCGATAAGCGTGCGGGCGGTATCGCCATGAGTTCTGCAGCGCAATGGCAATGGGGCGATGCTGAGAACGCGATGAATTACTGGGCTGAGCATATCGACTCCCGCCTGCTCGAGCTTCAAGGTCGCGCTCCGGCGGCGACCAACTAATCGAAGTTACTAAAGTCGGCCAGGGAACCGCGACAAACGATTTTGAACAGCTGGTTTCAGGTTTGCGTGGTGCTTGCCGCACTATTTATAGCGTGGGCTGCCGCATCGGTCGCCAGCGCGCAAACTACTCAAGAGAGTGAAGCTAAGCTTGCTGAAGAGTTCACTGATCCCCTCACAACTCTCCCGCAGATTTTTTTTAAGGACACTTACTCCCCGGCGACTTACGGTACTCACGCGCAGACCAACACTGCGGTCTTGCGAGCGATTATTCCACGCATCCCGGCCTACTCGTTACTCCCGTTCGTGCAACTGGTGCGTCCGGCTTTTTCATTTGTTACCGTGCCGAGTTCCAGGGGCGGCACTCGGACCGAACTCGGTGACACCCAGTTGTTTGACCTCGCGGTTCTACCATGGCCCGGCAAGGAAAGTGGGTTCAGAGTTGGTATTGGGCCGACATTCGTGTTTCCAACCGCAACTTCGAAAAGCGCGGGTCAGAGTTCTTGGCAGGCGGGCCCGGCCTTCGCGGTAGTATACACTGGTGTGCCCGGGCTTCTGGCCGGGTTTCTTTTTCAAGAACCGATTTCCTTTGCTTACTCTTCTCCAGGCCGCGCGCCGTTGAATACGATCGAGATCCAGCCCGCGATTGTTCTACATGTCTGGCGCGGTTGGTACCTGAGGTCCGCGGATGCGACCTGGCTGTACGGTTGCCATCGTCATACTTCGACGACGCTGCCGTTAAGCATCGGAATCGGCGATGTTGTGGTTAAAACGGGTTTGCCACCGATCAACTTTTACGTTGCGGGGCAATGGATGGCCTACCGACAATACGCGCCGATGAGCCCGCAGACCAGCATCGTTTTTGGCGCGACCGTCGCTTTCCCGGGACTTAGGAAATGGGAATGGTGAACGGACAAAGAACGGCGCGATCAGCTGGATCTCGGGGCGCAATACCAGGAAGTGATTTGATGCGAACGATTCGAACTCTCACCGTCACGGAATCCGTAGCCGGAGTATTGATCGCCATGATCGTTATTTGTACGGCGCAGATCGCGTATGGCGCCTCGGCAACGCTCTTGGCGAAAAAAGTCACCGCCGCGTTGCACGGTGATCGGCGGCTGAACGGAGCGGAATGCTATAGCGCGACGCCGGGCGTGATCATTCTGACGGGCAAGGTCTTTGACGAGAAGAGCCGGACATTGGCCGAGGTCACGGCTTATCGGGTGCGGGGCGTCCAACAGGTGGTCAACACGCTACTGACCGACACCGGCCAATGGCAGGCAGAAGAAGCAAAAATCAACGATACTCTGGCGCTCAACGGGTTGGAGAGCTTGTCAGTCCGCGTGATTGGTTCGCAGGCTTATCTTTCTGGAAAAGTCACGAGCCAGGCTGACCAACAGCGCGCCTTGCGCGTGATAGCGTCAATCTCGAGTCTCCAGGTTGTCAACTTCAGCTGGGTTGTTCCAGGTTCGGTGTTCTGATGGGCTGGTCTAGCCGCGAGCCGTCGAACAAGTGTTTTTCTTTTTGAGTTGTTGCTAAGGAGCGTTGGCGAAAATGAAAAAACTGGTTCTGATTGTCGCAGTTTGCCTGTGTCTGGGCATCGCAGCGAGGGTGCTTCCCGCTTACGCTCAAAAAATCGATCGTACTCAACTGCCGATACCGGACACGCAGTACAAGTATCCCGGCAAAATTCCGCTGGATGCGCGCGATGCGAAATTTCCGCCGATCAAGCCGCTTCGGCCGCCCGAGAGTGCGCCCAACGTGGTCGTAATTCTACTCGATGATATCGGCTTCGGCGCGCCGAGCACCTTCGGCGGCGGCATCAACATGCCGACCTTTGATTCACTCGCAAAACAGGGGCTGCGCTACACCCAGTTTCATACAGCGGCGCTGTGCTCGCCGACCCGCGAGGCGCTCCTTACAGGCCACAATCATCATTCGATCGGAATGGGCGCGATCACAGAATTGGCGACCAGCGCGCCGGGATACAATTCCATCCGTCCGAATCAGGTCGCAACTGTTGCCGAAATTCTGAAGTTGAACGGCTACAACACGGCCGCGTTCGGGAAAATGCATCAGACCCCGGCCTGGGAAGTAAGCGCCTCCGGACCGTTTACGCGCTGGCCGGTCGGAGAAGGCTTCGAAAAGTTCTACGGGTTTCTGGGAGGTGAGACGAACCAGTGGGCGCCGATGGTCTTCGAAGGTACGACGCGTATCGAGCCTCCGCACACACCCGGCTACAACTTCATGACCGACATGACCGACCAGGCGATCGCGTGGCTGCGATTCCAGCACACCATGACGCCGGACAAGCCGTTCTTTATGTACTTCGCACCTGGAGCACTGCACGCGCCGCACCACACTCCAAAAGAATGGATAGATAAGTACAAGGGCAAATTCGACGAAGGTTGGGACAAGTACCGCGAGGACACCCTGGCGCGTCAGAAGCAGTTGGGATTGGTCCCGCAGAATACTCAGCTTGCGCCGTGGCCTCCGAGCGTCAAGCACTGGAACGATCTGAGCGCCGACGACAAGACCGCGGCCGAACGCCTGATGGAGAACTATGCGGGATTCGGCGAGTATTGCGATCATGAAATCGGCCGACTGTTCGATGCACTCAAAGAGGCCGGCGTCTCCGACAACACCTTGATCGTGTACATCGCCGGAGACAACGGCATGAGTGCCGAGGGCGGGCTGGCAGGGACACTCAACGAAATGACCACGTTCAATGGCGTGCCCGACACGACCGCAAACATCGTGGCTCACGCGGACGAGATCGGCGGGCCCAACAGTTTCCCGCACATACCGGTCGGATGGGCATTGGCGGGAGACACTCCGTTTCAATGGACCAAGCAGATCGCGTCGCACTACGGCGGCACGCGCAACGGCATGGTGATTTCATGGCCGGCGCGCATCAAGGACACCGGTGGTATCAGGACCCAATGGCATCACGTAATCGATGTCACACCCACGATTCTCGAGACCGCAGGGTTGCCGCAGCCCAAATCCGTCAACGGCATCAAGCAGAAGCCGATGGAGGGCGTGAGCATCGTGTACACTTTCGCTAACGCCAAAGTGCCGACCCGGCACACCACGCAGTACTTCGAAATGTTCGGCAATCGCGGAATTTACCACGACGGCTGGACCGCGGTGACCCAGCATAGCATTCCATGGGACGTCGCAGGGACGCCGCCCAAGTTCACTGCTGACAAGTGGGAGCTATACAATACCAACGACGACTTCAGTCAGGCGCAGGACGTTTCCGCTAAATATCCCGATAAGCTCAGGGAGTTGCAGCGTCTCTTTCTCGCCGAAGCTGAAAAATACAACGTCTTGCCGCTCGACGACCGCCGCGTCGAGCGCTTCGTGCCGACGCTGGCCGGGCGCCCATCGCTGATGTGGGGTCGCACTTCGGTGACACTCTATCCGGGGATGGTCGGGATGATGGAAAACGCTACGCTCGACGTGAAGAACCGCTCGCATACCATCACCGCCGACATCGAAGTACCCCAAGGCGGCGGCGCGGGCGTCATCATCGCGCAAGGTGGTCGCTTTGGTGGATGGACCTTGTACATGAAGGGCGGAAAGCTCAAGTACTGCTACAACTACTTGAACCAGGTACGCTACACGGTCAAGTCGACGGACTCGCTTCCACTCGGCAAAGCAGTCGTAAAGCTCGATTTCAAATACGACGGAGGCGGTGTCGGCAAGGGCGGCACTGCAACGCTTTACGTCAATGATCAAAAAGTTGGCGAGGGCCGGGTCGATAAGACTCAACCGTACGTCTTTTCCGGCGAAGGCGAAGACGTCGGCGAGGACCTCGAAACCCCGGTGACCGAAGACTACAAAGAAGGCGATAACAAATTCACCGGCACCATCGACAAAGTGACGATCGCGGTGACGCCTCCGCCCGCACAGGTCGAAAAAGAGGAAGAGCGCGGGGCTGCCGTCGCCGATGAAGGCATCGAGTGAGCATCTAGACACATCTCTCGAGCGAACCGATTGAACCGGAGGTCGGCCCTTAGACCGAAACAAAGTGGCTAACGCTTGAGTGAGAGCTCCCGGTGTCGATTAGAAGCTGGAACGGTAATTGGACAATCGGGTTTGCGATTATCGCCTTCGTTGCGAGCGGCTGTGCGACTCCCGTCGGCGTTACGCGGCTCGACGAGCAAGCGGCGCATCGCGAGCTGACCGCGAACTTCCTCTCGACGGGCAAACCGAGTGCATATTCGACACAGGTCCTCGAGCGCTCTGCCCTTAGCGAGCCCTTCCGTGAACATCCGGAAAGAGTACTGGCCGAGCTAAATTCCGGGCTCGGTCAACCTGACGAGCGCGACCGGCTATTCGCGCTGTCCGAGCTCTCCTTCGCATACGCAGCACAATCGCAAAAGCAATATTATTATCTGGCATCCGCGGCTTATGCCTATGCCTTCCTGTTTCCGGTGGACCCAGCCGACGCACCCGGTGAATACGATCCGCGCCTGCGGCTCGCCCTTGACCTGTACAATCGGGGCATCGCGTTAGGGCTTGCGACCAAAGATGGGAAGGAGGTTGACGTTAGCGCGCGGCGACTGAATCTGCCTTTTGGATTGCTCGATCTTGGCATCGAGCCTAAAGGATTTAACTACGGCGGCAATCAGCTGACCAAATTTGTATCGATTGCCGACCTTGAGGTGCGCGGACTCCGCAACACCTATCGTAAGGCTGGGATCGGCGCGGCGCTCTCAGCGCGCGTCGAGCCGTCGCCGAATAGCCCGGCGAGCCAGTGGATACCGCCAAATGCGAAGGTGCCGATCACTGCGTTCGTGCGCTTGGACGATCCTCGTCGCGCGATGAGCGACGGCCGCCTGCATGGCACCGTGGAACTCTACGACGAGGACATGACGGCGACGGTACAAGTCGGTGCGTACTCCGTGCCCCTCGAGTCGGATCCCAGCGCCGCGCTTGCCTACCGATTGGAAGGTGCACCGATCTGGGATTTCGAGATCGCGGGCTTCCGCCGCGGAGATTTTTCGTTTCTGGCTAACGGTAAGGGCCGCAACAGCAGCGGTCTCTTTATGCTGCATCCGTACCATCCGGGCCTCATCCCAGTGGTGTTTGTGCATGGGACGGCTTCGAGTCCCGCGCGTTGGGCGGAGATGACAAACGAGTTGCTCGGCGATCCAAACATCGCGTCGCGCTACCAGTTATGGTTTTTCGTTTACAACAGCGGCAATCCAATTGCCTTGTCCGCGATGCGTTTGCGGGAATCGCTCCAGGCGGTGCACAAAGATCTCGATCCCGAAGGAAAGGACCCTGCGCTTAACCGGATGGTGGTGATTGGCCACAGCCAGGGCGGGCTCCTGACCAAGATGATGGTCGTCGATAGCGGCAATCGCTTCTGGAACAATGTTACGAAGGTCCCGTTTGCCAAGGCGGCTCGCAGCCTCGATCCTGAGACTCGCGACTTGCTGGGTCGCGCAATGTTCTTCAAACCGCTGCCGTTTGTGACGGAGGTGATCTTCATTGCCACGCCTCACCATGGCAGTTATATGGCGAGTAATTT
>Ga0207119_1128_pt1 | contig 11808 bp, 13 predicted proteins | sample Alteio_BWMinHeat_43_FD_153505 | JGI IMG/M metagenome (GOLD analysis project Ga0207119, IMG submission 153505) | Enriched cells from forest soil in Barre Woods Harvard Forest LTER site, Petersham, Massachusetts, United States -... | ecosystem: Environmental > Terrestrial > Soil > Temperate forest >... | reverse complement strand
CTCGACCATTGCCGCCATCATCCGTTTGAGCGCGGTTGGACCGGGAGGTTCTCCAATCGGCTGATGGTCGCTTGCGAGCACAGATCGGCGCCGCTCTACAGCAGCCGCCATCTTGAAGGCGGGATCAGACTTCAGCGCATCGCAGTCGTTGCCATCGGGATAGCCCGCCGCGATCAACAGGGCGCGGTAGCGGATCATCTCGGCAAGCCCGTGCAGAACCCGGTCCGGATCACGCGGATCTTCGATACAATCGGCAGGCGCGCGGCGATCCCCAGCCGCTGCTCGATCGCCGCCAACAGCAATATCCCGGCGTCCGAGGTCATCCGCCCACCATCAAAGGCGACATGCACCGGCTTGCCCTTCACCGACGGCAAGCCCGGCAGAATGAGGATGGCCTCGCGTTGCGAGGAGACGCGGTATATGATTGTCAAACTGTGCAGAACCTATCGTCGCCTCAGCTTCGCTCCGATTTTTCCAGGCAGAAGCGTTTTCTCGGCGACGACCGGCCGACCGACCGGGTGATTGCCCATTACCTACTTGAGAGGGAGCTCAGCGAGCGCCTCCGCCGCTCCTCTCGAGATGCCCGTTCCATGACGTACGCGGAAGTCTATAGAGAACTTTTCACTTCGCTTCCCGACCATCCTCAGCGGCGCGCGAACCCCGATGGCATCGTGCGCGTCGGTGCGCAGCTGCATCGAATCGTCAAGCATGTCGGCCCGCAGTCCGTTTTTCTCGAAATTGGTTGTGGAGACGCGGCGCTCGGATTCGCAGCGGCAACGCATGTGGGCACGGTATGCGGCCTCGATGTGACTGACGCGCTGATCGATTTTACGGCTGCCCCCCCCAAATTTCCGGTTCGTACACACCGAAGGGGTCGAAATTCCGTTACCGGCCGCGGCAGTCGATTTTGCCTATTCGAACCAGCTGCTCGAGCACCTGCACCCCGAAGACGCCGCCGGTCAGCTTCGCGAGGTCTATCGCGTTCTGAGGCCGGGCGGCCGTTATATGTGCATAACGCCAAGCCGAGTACGACTATGGCGACGTGCGGGTCTTGTTTCGTGAAGCGGGGTTCCGGGAGTTTTCATGTTTTGCGTCGATCCGCGGTTACGAAATCCGCTTGCCGTATTCCGGGGTTCGCGCATTGGAGCGGACCCTGTTATCGTTACCCGCCCATACTCGCGCACGTGCGGCCAGGCTTAGCCTCGTACAAAGGATGCTGGGCTTGAACGTTCTTGTTACAAAGTAGCCAAGAGGTGCGGAGGGTTTACGCGTAGATATGAAATGTTCTCTAATCTTAGTGAGTCAGAAGTCGCAGGACGTAGTTATGTTGAGGCATGAGGCATCAGGATATGGTATGCGCGAGCATTTTCTGGCTGCAGCCGAGGCTGTGATGGATCACGTGACTGGTGAGAGCGGTGACTCGCGCTTTTCGGCCTATGTCGAGGGTCTTGTCGGAGCGATCGGCAAATGCTAACCGGGCGGTGCCGTTGCGCGATTACCGCCTCGGGCTGCTGATGCCGGAAGAGCGCCAGAGCGTCAAGCCGATAGCGGCGGCGCCGGCGCGGGTTGTGGCCCAGCACCAGGCTTTGCTGTATTTTGTCGGCAACACGTCGTGGTCGGATTATCGCCTTCTGGCGAAGGTCCGCGATCTGGTGCTGCCACCGAATGAGCCAATGCCTCTCCACTAAAACGGGGTAGTCCAGAGAATGCGTTATACCGAAGCACAGATGACCGGTGAGCTTCTCGACCAGCCGGAATTTACCGGTCAGCCGAGGAAAATATTCATTTGCTCCACTCCCAGAAGCGGCAGCTACATGCTGTGCCGCTATATGATTAATGCCGGGTTAGGAATACCACACGAATATTTTAACCCGGTGCTTATGCGGGAAATTGCGCCGCGGCTTGAACTCGGAGAAGCGATCGAGGGGCTGAAATGGCGCTCCTTGAGTCTGAGGGATCGGCTTCCATTCGCTAGGGCCGACCGGGCCGCAGAAATTGATTTCCTCGCCAACTATGTGGCCGCCCTGGTCCCGAGACGGTGCCAAGGAGGCGTCTTCGCTGCGAAAATTCATTTCGACCAATATATTAGGGTGCTCGACAACCCGGTTGGCCGGAAGTTCCTCGATGGCGGACTGTTTATCCATATTTTTCGAGAGGATTTGTTGAAACAGGCAGTTTCGCGAAATTTCGCATATGTGACAGGGCGCTGGGGGATCGACGACACCGTGACCACGGCTCCCATGGCGCAGGCAGATTTGTTCGATTTTGGAGGAATCAATCGAGAGCTGGAAACGCTAGCGGACGAAGATCGCGGGTGGCGCGTTTTTCTGGCAAGAAATGGCCTCGCCCCAATATCGATTTCCTACGAGCAGCTGTGCAAGGACCCGACCGGGCTCGTAGCAGCAATCGCGGAGCGAGTCGGTGTCGACCCGCGTACGCTGAGGCAAGGCTACAGCGAGGCGGCAATGCCGTCGCAAGCCGATCCGGCTCTGCCCACCAAGGGTGAAATAACCCGACGTTACCTCGCCTCCGTCCGCAAACTCCACGGGGCCGGTCCTGCACCGGTGGCGATGATGCCGGCGGCTCCCCGAGAAGAGATCAAGTGATGGGCTGCGATGACCGGCCATTTTTCTCGGTCATTATTCCAACGCGAGATCGATCCGCCCCGTTAGCGGTGGCGCTGCATTCGGTTCTGGAGCAGCGCTACCGCAATTTTGAGGCGATCGTGATCAACGACGGTTCCTCGGAGGATCATGAGCCGCACTATCGCGAACTAGTGGACGCGGCGTCGGGAGTGGCGCGAATGCTGACCCTGGCGCACACGGAGCATGGACACGGGCCAAGTTTTGCGCGGAACTATGGCGCTACTCAGGCTGGTGGTGATTATCTTTGCTTTCTCGACGACGACGATCAATGGACGGACACGGAGCATTTGAGGCGTACTGCACGCGTGATTGCGGCGAGTCCAGAGCCGACAGAGCTGATCCTTGCCAACCAGCAGGCGTTTCGGGGCGGCGCTCCAGTCCCAGACGTCACCTGGATTGAGGATCTGTCGGCACGCCTAGGCGCTGCCCCTGATGCCGCCGGTGCCTATACAGTAACCCCGGCGGAACTCCTGGGTTGTCGAGCGCATTGCCATTTGAACACGACGATCGCGTCTCGGGCCTTTTACCTCGACATTGGCGGGTTTGACGAAGCGCTTCAGTACGAGGAGGACTTAGATTTTTTCCTGCGAGCGATCGACCGTGCGAGAGTGATCAGATACCTGCCCGACATCGTCTCGCGCCACAATATTCCTGTGCCAGCCGCTAGGGCCAGCATGTCTACCGTCCAATCGGAACTCTCTAAGCGGCTATATCAGCTACGAATATTTGACAAGGCCGCGTTGTTTTCGGCCCGGCCCGAGTTGCGACGCTATGCGATGCGGCAACGAGCCTATACCCTTAAGCATATAGCAACCGAGGCGGCGCGGGTGGGCCGGTTTGACTGCGCCGCCCATTATGCGCGGGAGGCGCTGATGACGAGGTTCACATTGGGCTGGCTAGGCGCGACGGCGCTATTCACCCTGCGCGCTTGTTGTAGATGATTGACCGAACGGTTTTTAATCCAGCCAAGGTACTTAAATTCTATGGTGCGGCTTCCCGAATTAGTCGCCCGTGAAGTAAGCGATCGCGGCGGTTTTTAGGCCGATTTGAGCCTCGGCACGGCAGCCGGGATGAGGGCGCGCAAAAGCCTTTCCAGCCGGCGCAGGAGAAGGGAGAAGTTGTAGCCGGCGGCGGCGAGCACGGGGTTGGCGCGGTCGCCATTGCGGCCTTTGAGGTAGTTGCGGTCCATGCGGTGCTCGGCCTTGAGGTGGCCGATAACCGGTTCGACCGCGGCTCGCCGCTTCATCTCACGGCGGATCGATTGAGTGACCCTTGGGACCTGGCCGGTTATCCACACCCGGAACTTCTCTGTGTGATTGTGGCCGCGATAGCCTTTGTCGACATGGATGCGGCGGGTCTCGATGCCGGTCAGTTTCTCCAACTCGGCGATGACCGGCCGCAGCGTGTGGCCGTCATAAGGATTGCCGTGCAGCGCCTGGGCGTGGAGCACAAACTGGCCGCCTTTCGGCTTTGTCGCCGGCGTGGCGATCGACACCTTGCAGCCAAACTCATAAGGGGCGCGCGCCTTACCTTTGCCGATGCATTCGACCTCGGGCGCGTGCAGCGCATAGACCTTGAGCCCGCGCTGGCGGTGGTCCTGGAACTGCACCCGCACCGCCAGCGCGAGGAGATCGGCGAAGCGCTTCTTGAGCGTCTCGTCGCCAGCGATCTTGCGGCGGATGTCACGCACCACGCGCCCCAGCCTGGTGCGCAGGAACTTGAGTTGACGGCGGGCGCGCTTGAACTGGTGCGCATGGGTATAGCGGCCGACCATGATCGCCGCTCGCTTGGCCACCCGCGCATAGCTCTGGCGCAGCTTCACATCATGGCGCCGGGCGAGATCGACCAGCTTGCCCAGTGCCCGGTGGCATAGCCGCGCGTCAGTGGGATGGGCGATGGCTTTGGGCTGGACCGTGGTGTCGACCACCACCCGCTCGAGGTCCTTGGTCGCCAGCGCCCCCAGCTTGTGCGCCACCGACAGGCTTTCCTGCAGCAGAGCCGCCAGGTGCTCCTCGCCCAGCCGCTGGCGCCACCGCGTCAGCGACGAGCGGTCGAACGGCAAGCGGTGCTGGAAGCTCTCCTCGCCGCAAAAGAACTGGTAATACGGGTTCTCCACCCAGCGCGCGCACAGCACTTCATCCGACAAATCGTGCAGATGCTTCAAGATCAGCAGCCCCGCCACCAGCCGGGTCGGCAAGCCCGGCTGACCCGGCCCCGCCGCGCACACGCTGGCAAACCGACCGTCGAGAAACCCCCAATCGATCTCCCCCGCCAGCCGCACCAGCGGGTGGCCCAGATCGATGATCGCCGCCAGAGCCGGCCGCAACAAATCCTTCTGACGATCGTCCCGCGGCTTCGCCATCGCGTCCCCCAACGCCAATGACCCCCGCCACCGGAATCGCACAATCCACCCAAAACCGGAATCCTAAATCGCCAGAAAACCCGCCCCGCAACTGCGCTTTTCGGCAAACCCGATTACTACAAACATCAGCGTAAACGATAACCCAATCAATAGCCTGGCCGTTCTTCACGGACGACGAATTAACTGAGTCAATTTAGCTACAGCTATCGCGATTTGATCGTATACTTGTCCAAATGCGGCGGCTCCGCCATCCACCGGATCAGCGATGTCGCCCAGTTCCGTCAGATCGCCCAGGTGAATTATTGGGACCTTCAAATCCGGATAGCGGTCAAGCACCGCGCTTCGGATGATTTCATCGAATACGATCAGCACTGAGGTGGCCTCGGCCATTTGGCGGTTCAGCCAGACTGAATGGTGCGCTGAGAGGTCAACACCGTGGGCCGCTGCTGCCTCGACGCCAAGGGCGGGGACAGGACGTCCGGGCTGCGGCATCATACCGGCCGAAGTAGCTACAATCGTGACAGCGGCAATATCGGCGCGCACCAGAGCCTCGGCGAAGGGACTGCGGCAAATGTTTCCCTGGCACACGAAAACTACGCGCAGTGGACTTCCTGCTCTTCGCAGCGCCTCCAGCTGGGCTCGCGCGCGACGGCGGCGGCGGGCTACTGCGCCCGGCAAGCGGCGTTCGACGCGCTGTCGCAGAGCCCGAGGGATTTCTAATAATTCGATTAGACCGGGCCAAGGGTCATCGCGTACTAGGACATCGTGTACCTCCCGCCCCGTCAGGAAGCGCAACAATTCCCCAACGCGAGCCACTATGAACCAGGCCTTCGCAACAGGATCCAACTGCCGCGTTGCGGCCTCCATTAATGAAATGCGGAGGTCGGGCAACAGGTTGCGCCCGTATACTTCGGTGCGATAGGAGACTGCGCGTGTCTCCTCACCTGCGATCAGCAGCCGGTACCAGCGGTACGGGAAATCGACGCCCAGGGCGACGGGGAGTGGCATTGACCCCCACGGTCGAGCGTTAACCTCCAGGAGAATCCAGCTGCCAGTGTTGTTCCATTTGAACTCGAACATGGCCAAGCCGGTATATTCCAGGGATGCGACGATCGCCTCAGACGCTCGGAATAGATTCGCGGTGATCGGAGCAGAACGCCGATAAAAGCTCGCGCCAGCAATCTCACGAACCCGATGATGCTCGAAGGCCTGCAGCAAGCGGCCTTGGCTAGCCAGCACCGATACGCCGACGCCCTGTCCGGAGAAGAACTGCTCGATCACAGTTTCACGGGAGTCGGATTTGCTCAAGAGCTGTCTTAGCTGCGCCGGTTCCCGTATGATCTCCACCTTGCCGCGCGCAGCAAGATTCTGTAGCGAATAGGAACGGCGCGGCTTGACGACGACCGGCGCGCCGAACTCCGCCAGCACTTGCTCCGCATTGTCATCAGGTCGAGCGAGCCGTCCAGCGGCGACCCGCACGCCAATCCGCTGCGCGATCTCGCGGGTCTTTTGCTTGTCGAACAGCACCGCGATGGACCGGTCGTCCGGGATCGCGAGTCGTGCCAACTGTGAGAGCCTTGCGCGATGGCGCTGCAGAGGTAGGAGCATTGTCTCGTTACAGGGGATGACCAATTCATATCGCTCTGTACGCAGCAGCCGCGTAATGGCACGGAGCCACTCGGTACCATCTCCCATCCAGGGGGGCAGGTCATGGATCGCAGCAATGTAGCGTGAGCGAAGGGCCGGCGAGCGGAAGTTGGCCGGCGCGGCGTGGACGATGATGCCTCGACGTCCCAACGAGCGCACGATGGTAAGAAAACTCCTGGTATCGTCGCCAAGGACGAGGACCTTGCCGCTTGTCACACGTCCCTCTTGCCATTTACCCTAGTGGTGAAAAACAAACGAAAGAGCCCGCCGCGAGCCGAGGCGTTCTGCGGCTTTGGGCTCATTCGGTTCCATCTGTCAGAGTCGCTCCACTAAGTGTGTGGTCCCGGAATGAGGTGGTGCGGGTTGATGATGAAGGGTGCGGGGTCTTTCGTCCAGGCGTCGCAGCTGGCTTGGAACGGGGTTCGCCAGCGCAGGGATTTTGCTTGGCGAAGTTGTAGGCGGTGATGAAGTGGAGTTGACCCTGTCAGGCCGGACACGCGGCGGGTTGGGACGCGAGCATGATGTATTCCCGCGGTGAGCGGTAGCCCAACCGGGAATGCGGATGCATGGTGTTGTAATCCTCCATCCAGCGATCGATGAGAGCGAGGGTTCTGGCCGCATCCGGGATCGGGCTGACCCGGACGTAATCGCGCTTGAAGGTTTTGACGAAGGCCTCGGCCATGCCGTTGCTTTCCGGGCTTTCGACCGGGGTGAAGCAGGGGACCAGGTTGAGCGATAGCCGAAAGGACACAACCTTCCGGTGTTTAATTGTCTGTAGCACCGAGACTTCCACCCAGGGTATTATCGCTCAATGAGTTCCATCTTGAAATCCATCTATCACGCGCTGCCGCGACCGCCTTCGGCTCACTACCGATGCCGAAATTTTGATGTTAATCCATATTCTCTACTACCGCAGAATCCAACGATTTTCGACATCGGCTCAAAGGAAGCGCGGGGGACGTATGGTTTTGGCCCGCCGCCAGCGGATGCTAAGATTGTCTGCGTCGACATGGTCGACGGGTTAGGTGTCGATCTCGTCGCCGATGCTCATGATATGCACATGATCAGCAGCGGTTCGGTCGATTGCGTCGTGACAGTAAGCACGCTGGAGCACGTGCGTTATCCACAAAAAGTCGTCGCTGAAATCTATCGGATTTTGAAACCCGGTGGGCTACTTTACATCAACGTCCCCTTTGTCTTTCCCTTTCACGCCGATCCTGACGACTACTATCGCTTCTCCTGCAACGGCATCAAAATACTATGTGAGCAATTCGAGCGACTCGATAGTGGATTCAACCGTGGACCGGCATCAACGATGCACAGCCTACTGATTCATTTCCTTGCTTTGCTATTCTGCTTCAACAGCCGGACGCTCTATGGGATAAACGTCGACTTGTTTAGTTGGCTGCTGTTCTGGGTGAAGTATCTCGATGTTTTCTTGGCGCGATACAGCATGGCAAATGTGATCCATACCGGCGCTTATTTCATCGGCCGAAAGCGGGATGAGAGTATGAACGGCGTGCGCCCGAGTGGTTGAGTAGAAAAGCCGGTTTCTTGGACAAGGCCGCCGAGCGGCTATGTGTCGAGATTGTGCCCAGAAAAACCGCTAATGGACCGGCATTTAGATCTGCATCTTGGTGGATTTGCGTGATGGTGCCGGTCTCGGTGATTGTAAACTAGGGTCTGTTGAGATTTAGGATTCCCCGGGGCTAGATATTGTGATTATGGGATGGCCCGCCCCTCTCGCCCTGATCGTAGGATCGTGGCTGGTTGGAGAGGAGCGGAGCGATGGATATCGTGGTTTTGGGGATCCATCTGGGCAAGAACTCTTGCAGCCTGGCGGGTTTGGATGCCTCGGGCCGGGTTGTTTTGCGGCGTCGGATGCGGCGGAGTTCGGTGGAGGGGTTCGTCAACGGTCTTGGGCGCTGCATCGTGGCGATGGAAGCATGCTGCGGCGCGCATCATCTGGGCCGCGTGTTTGCCGCCCAGGGGCATGAAGTGCGCTTGATGTCGCCGGAGTATGTGCGCCCCTCTGTGCTTTTCTCGGAAGGTAAGCAATGTTCGCACCGGCAGGTAGAGTCAATCTCTTATAATTAGTTGTACAGCTCGACCTGGTGTCGCTGTGCGTGTAAGGAATTGTTGAAGTGCACCCTGTTTTGACCGGACACTGGCAATAGCCGGAGGGCCTAGGCACCTTCAGGCTGTAAAATTACGACGCGCGAATCAGTTCGCGCGCTGGTCGAGCGTGCATCAAAATCCGGTAGCCTTCTAACGCGCTCCGCTCGAATCCGGCGCGGCATGGCCACCCTGAAAACCCTCGAGGCCTTCATGCGAAGAGCTGGCGGCAGCTCGGTCATCTCGCCTAAGCGCCACGAGTCGCTAGGTTTTGCGTCCGCTTCCTTTCTCGTAGTGATAAAGATGGCAAAAATTAATGATCTTGCCGTGATAAGGGTTGAACCAGCGAGGGCCTAGTGGATCGAATCTAACGTTTGGTACCCGCGTCTGACGGCGGCAATGATTTTATCGGGGTCGGCGGTCCACACGAAGGGCTTTGGGTCATTGTTGGTTTCCCGGAGAAAGCGGTTGATGGCGGCCTGGAGATCGACGATCGAGCAGAACACGCCCCGTTTGAGGCGGCGCTTGGCCATCTTGGCAAAGAAGCCCTCGACGGCGTTGAGCCAGGAGGCCGAGGTCGGCGTGTAATGGAACACAAAGCGAGGATGCCGGCTGAGCCAGGCCCGCGTCTTGGGGTGTTTGTGCGGGCCGTAATTGTCGAGGATCACGTGAATGATCTTGCCCGGCGGGATTTCGGCCTCGATGGCGTTCAGGAACCGGATGAACTCCTGATGCCGGTGGCGCTGCATGCAGCGTCCGATCACCTTGCCGTCGAGTACGTCGAGCGCGGCGAACAGGGTCGTCGTGCCGTTCCTCTTGTAGTCGTGGGTCATGGTTCCGCAGCGGCCTGGTTTCAGCGGCAGGCCTGGTTGGGTACGGTCGAGCGCTTGAATCTGCGATTTCTCGTCGACGCTGAGCACCATCGCGTGCGCCGGCGGATCGATGTAAAGCCCGACGATGTCGCGCAGCTTGGCGACGAATTCCGGATCGCGCGACAGCTTGAACTGTCGCACCCGATGCGGCTGGAGACCGTGCGAACGCCAGATGCGCTGCACCGAGGAGACGCTAATCCGAGCAGCCCCGGCCATGGCTGCCGCCGTCCAGTGCGTCATCTCGCCTGGCGGGTCGTTCTGCGTCAGCGCGACAACGCGCTCGCCGATAGCGGGCGCGAGCGCAGGAACCCGCGACGGGCGCGTCTTGTCGTGCAACAGGCCATCCACGCCCTCGTGCATGAACCGCTCCTGCCAGCGCCACAGGCACGTCTTACTCTTGCCGGTTCAGCGCATGATCTCATTGGTCGACCCCTTCTGGACGTCAGCAGCACGATCCGCGCTCGCCACACGTGTTTCTGGGGGCTGTTCCGGTCCGCGGCGATCGCTTCAAGACGAGCACGATCGGCGACATTCACATCGACGGTAATCCCTGTGCGCATCCCCCAGACTCGCATAGGCGCAAGCCGCTGGGAATCCTCAACAGGACTCTTCCGTCAGATTTGATCCACTAGGAACATGAAAACGGGCTGCGACATGGAAACGACACTGGCGCTCAGCGTCATTACCCCGGTTTACAACGGCGAAAGGTTCATCTCCGGCTGCATAGAGTCCGTCGCGGCACAGAACTGCGCTGGGGTCGAGCACATTATTGTTGACGGCGGTTCCACTGACCGGACCGTGCAAATCCTTGGTGCTATGGGCAAGACGCATTCTAATCTCCGATGGATATCGGAGAGCGACCGTGGGCAATCCGATGCGCTGAACAAAGGCATCATCATGGCGAGGGCTGAATACATCGGCATTTTGAACGCGGATGACTTCTACGAGCCCGGCGCGCTTTCTCGTGTTTTGGGGATAATCAAAAGCTTTTCGGGGCCGCGTTTCATTGTTGGCGCGTGCAATGTTCTTACGACAGACGACAGACTCTACTACGTCAATCGCCCCAGCGTCCTTAAATTTGAGAACATCATGGTCGACGAAGGAATGTGGCCATTCCCTCTAAATCCTGCCGCATATTTTTATCCGAAAGCGGTGCATAAAGTTGTGGGACCTTATAATATAGAAGAACATTTTGCTATGGATTTCGAGTTTATCCTTAATATTGTGCAAGCCATCGAGCCGCTATACATTGACTCTGTGCTCGGAAATTTTCGCTTCATTCCGGGAACGAAGACGCACAATTCTCTCCGAGATGGCTCGTCGCAAGCTATAAGGCACAAGATTCGCGTGGCCGCATGGAAGCGGGCGCCGTTCAAAACCAAGATGCGGGTCGCATCCTTGTGGATGGCACATAGCCCCAAGAGGGCGTACTGGAATTTCCGGCAGCGTTGCAGCTCTATGTTCATCACTGCAGGCGCACTACCCCGCCGGCCTGAATAAAATTTGCCGTTCCACCGCCCTTCGATCGAAGCTGGGGCATCCTAATCTGCGTCGCAGAAGGAGGCGGAGACTTAGTTACCCGTTGACAAACGCAGTGGGAAGAATGGACAACACACCCTTCGGGTTGCTGCGGCAGTCGGTATTTGGCTCAAGTTGCTTTGATCATTTAGCTGGATCGTACGATAGGTGTTGTGTGTGGGAAAGCGCGCGCTAATCACCGGCGTGACTGGGCAGGACGGGTCGTATCTGAGCGAGCTCTTGCTGGCCAAGGGCTACGAGGTGCACGGGCTGATGCGGCGCGCCAGCCTGTTTAACACCGACCGAGTCGACCATCTTTATCACGATCCGCACCTCGCCGGCCCCAATCTGGCATTGCATTACGGCGACCTGACCGACGCCAGCGGACTGCGCCGGATATTGGAGGCAGTCGACCCGGACGAGGTCTACAATCTCGGCGCGCAGAGCCACGTCAAGGTGTCGTTCGACATTCCGGACTATACAGCCGAAGTCGTCGCCCTCGGGACGTTGCGGTTGCTCGAGGCGATACGCGACCACATTCACCACGGCGGCCGCTCGGCGCGGTATTATCAGGCGGGTTCCTCTGAGATGTTCGGCGCCAGCCCGCCGCCGCAAGACGAGAGTACCCCATTCTATCCGCGCAGCCCCT
>Ga0207119_1127_pt1 | contig 11808 bp, 8 predicted proteins | sample Alteio_BWMinHeat_43_FD_153505 | JGI IMG/M metagenome (GOLD analysis project Ga0207119, IMG submission 153505) | Enriched cells from forest soil in Barre Woods Harvard Forest LTER site, Petersham, Massachusetts, United States -... | ecosystem: Environmental > Terrestrial > Soil > Temperate forest >... | reverse complement strand
ACCGAACCCCTCATCGGGCGATCCTGCTGTGTGGTTGCCTGCTGGCCGTGATCTGTGTGGCCATTCTTCCGGCCGGATTCCTGGACGCATTTGGATATGCCGGCACGTTCGCAAGCTTCGGCTTCGTCGTGGTCTATTTCGCGCTTTGCGTCGTCGCACCGATGGATCTGAAGAAGAGCCGGCAGATGAAGGCGCGCCACGTACTCCTCGGGATGGCCGGTGCCGCGCTCATGTTGTTCGTCATCGTCGGCAGCGTCTATCCGAGTCCCGCGTACCCATACAACATCCTGCCCTATGTGTTCTTCGCCTACATGCTCGTGGGCGGTATCTGGTTCGCGGCGCTGAAGGTAAAATCTCCCCAAACCCTCGCCTCGATTCAGCACGACATGGAAGGCGATTAGCGGCCCCACGCGGGCAAGCCTCCCAAAAACTCGATAATCGCCTCGTTCACGAGCTGCGGACGCTCTTGCTGGATGAAGTGCCCGGCGCCGTCGATGAGCAATTTACGCCGCAACCCAGGCACGGCGGCCGACAGTGCCTGAACCGCAGCGGCGCCGGATCCCGGCGCGATGACGGGATCCTCGGTGCCGGCGATGAACAAGGCGGGCTGATGGATCAATGCGCCGGCCCAGGGTGCCGTGAGCCCCCAGTTGCGGTCGAGGTTGCGGTACCAATTGAGTCCGCCGCGAAATCCACTGCGCGAAAATTCAGCCGCCATGTGGTCGAGATCCGCGTCGGTGAGCCATGACGGAAGGTGTTCGGGGTCGAGGGTATTGGCGAGCCAGCCCTTGCCCGGGTGCAGCGTGAGTAGTCTGGTTTCGGGTGGTGCGTCGCCCGAAATCGAATAGAGAACGCGCCGCAGAGCCGCGCGCGGATCTCGCTCGAATTCGGCCTCGGCGAGGCCGGGTTCTTGAAAGTGAAACCAGTAGTGGGTGAGTTGCCCGGCCTTGCGCAACATGTGCAGCGGCGGCGCCGGACCGCGCTGGCGAAAGGGAACGCTGAGAGCGGCAACGGAGGGGAACACATCCGGACGAAACAACGCCGCATGCCACGCGATGTTGGCGCCCCAATCGTGCCCGACGATGACGGCTTGCTTCTCTCCGAGCGCGCCGACCAGACCGATCATGTCGCCGACTATATCGAGAATGGTGTACGAAGAGATCTCCGCCGGTGCGTCGGTCTGTCCATACCCGCGCATGTCGGGTGCGACCGCGTGATATCCGGCAGCGGCGAGAGCCCGCAGCTGATCTCGCCACGAATACCACCCTTCAGGGAAACCATGGCATAGAAGAACCAGCGGTCCGGCTCCTTGATCGGCATAGTGAACGCGAATGCCGTTGGCCGTGACATCGTGCTGTTGAAGGTCTTTGACCATCATGTGTTCTCGACTGGCCGGCCAATGGTGCGGCCTCATGGCGAATCCTATCGTATACTTTTGGGGTTCATGGTCACAGTCCTTCTGTTTCTCGGCTCCGCCGCCGCGATCTACTTCGCGTGCGAATACTTCGTCAACGGAGTCGAATGGCTGGGCCGTAAGATGGGCGTGGGCGAGACCGCGACCGGCACCATCTTGGCGGCCTTCGGGACCGCGCTGCCGGAGAGCGCCGTGACCTTCGTGGCGGTGGCCTTCGGCCGAGATCCCGCTCAAAAAGACATCGGTGTCGGTGCGGCTCTGGGTGGGCCACTGGTGCTTGCCACCATTTCCTATGCCGTCGTCGGCTTCGCGATGTTGTGGAACCACAGGCGCCTGGGCCGCGCCACGCGGACCATCGAGTGTGAATCGAAACAGCTACGTCGCGATCAGGCGTGGTTCCTGGTCATTTTCACCGGCAAGGTGGCGCTGGGCTTGGTCGCGTTCAATTACAAGCCATGGCTCGGGACGCTGTTCCTGCTCGCCTACGTTGTGTATCTACTGCGTGAACTGCGCGGTGCGCAGGTGTTGAGCGAAGAGGCTCTCGAGCCCCTCAAACTGCATCCTAAGGGCGACCCCGGCCTGCTATGGCCGCTGGTACAGACAGGCCTCGCATTGATCGCCATCGCGATTGCCTCGAAGGTGTTCGTCGGTCAGCTGGAAACCATCGGAGTCTGGGCTGGGCTGTCGCCGCAACTGGTGGCGCTGTTATTGAGCCCGGTCGCGACCGAGCTGCCTGAAACCATGAATGCGCTCATCTGGGTTCGCCAGGGCAAGGAGCGGCTGGCACTCGCCAACATCTCGGGCGCCATGATGATACAGGCCACCATCCCGACCGCGCTCGGCCTGTTCTTTACATCGTGGGTGTTCTCGCGCGAGCTGATCGCGTCGGGAGTCATCACCATGGCGGCAGTCGCGGCACTGCTGGCGCTGTTCTCGAAGGATCAGGTCAACGCTCGATGGCTCACGCCGCTCGTCGGGCTCTACGCCATCTTCATCGCCATCATTGCCTTGATGTGAGATTCATCGGCCCGCTGCGCACGGCCGGGCCGTTGCTCGCCGGCAGAACGATCGAGAACGCCGAACCGCCCCCAACCTCGGAGCGCACATCGAGTTCGAGTCTGAGCAACTTGGCGAGTCTCTGCACGACGGTCAGTCCCAGGCCATGGCCGGCATGCGCGCTGCCGGCCGGAACGTCGGCCCGGTGGAATTCATCAAAGATGTACGGCAGCTCATCGGGTGGAATGCCGACTCCCGTGTCGAGCACTTCGATTCGAACGAATTCCCCCCAGCGCAGGCAGCGCAGGCGCACATACCCTTGGCGGGTGTACTCAATGGCGTTCGAGACGAGGTTTCTCAATATTTGTTCCACCAACGCTAAATCGGCGTGCACCAGTCCATCGAATTGTTCGATTTCCAGCTGAAGTCCCTTACTGGCTGCAACGCTGCTGAATTCTGCACGCAGCTCGTCGAATACAGTCGCCACCGCGAAGTCGATCGGCACGGGTTGCACCGCTCCAGACTCGAGCCTGCCGATGTCGAGCAGGTCGTTGAGCAGTCTTGACATGACGCCGATTGCTTGGCCCTGTTGCGAGAGGACTTCGACAGCGCGGGGGTCGGTCACAAGCCCGCGCAGCGTCTCATTGAGACGCACAAGGGTTTGCAGCGGCCGGCGCAAATCGTGATTGGCGGCTTCAAGGTAGCGCTTCCTGCCGTGGTTGGCTCGATCGGCGAGTTCCCGCATGGCCTCTATTGCGTCGCGCGCAACGACCAGCTCGGCCTCGACTCGCCGGCGGTCGGTCACGTCTCGAATGGTGGCCGCGAAGAGGGTTTGGCCGACTTCCTCGATGGGGCTCAGGCTGAGCTCCAGGGCGAACTCCGTCCCGTCGCGCCGCTGTCCATAGAGGTCAAGCCCGGGCTCCATGGTGCGCATGCGCACTGTGCCGGCCAAGTCCCCTCCCTGTGGCGCGTGGTGACCCCGAAGTCGCTCTGGCATCAGTATTTCGATGTCCTCACCGATGATTTCATCGTGCTCGTAGCCGAATAGAGCGGAGACACGGCGATTCGCGAACCAGATGGTGCCGAAGGCATCGATAATGATCATCGCATCCGCGGCGGCATCCAGGACTCTGCGCGCGAGGGTGGGTGGGATTGCGATCATGGGCGTAGCCTCGAGATCGACGTGCCCCTGTGGGAGCGGCCTCGCTTATCCGTTGCTTCGTGCCAGGCTAGGCGGTAGCGCGGACCCCTATCGGCGCAGAACGGCGTCGACGATCAAATGCTCAGTCAGTTCCTAACCCCTGACGACCCCCTGGAGCTGGCCGACTGCCACGTTTCCATGGCAGTCACAAGCCTCGGGCTGTCTTCTCAGTGTGCGGCCTCGGACGTCGACGAGAAGGCCATGTAGATCTCAGAGTAGGCCTGCTCCGGGCTGAGCAACAAAACATGGGCAAGCACCCCGACGCCAAGAGCCAATTTGTCAAGGTTATCAATGCCCGGATTGACTTCCCGCCGCTCCAACGCGCCGATGTAGGTTCTCTTCAGCCCGCATTGAAGGCCCAGCTCTTCTTGGGACCAACGAAACAAAGAGCGTACTGCGCGCAAATTCGACGCCAGGCAAATGCGCGATGATTTTTTTTGCAGTCTCTTGGCCATGTCAAGAAATTCTGGAACGGTGCGCACGCGGTTGCGACCCCGTATTCGTGGAGTCAGGCCATAGATCGATGGCAATGCGTCCGGAATATCTCTCTCATTGCCCATTTCGTGCTTCGTAAGGCCGCCCAGGGTGGCAGTCTCAGTATGCGCCCTATTCGGGCCGATGCACGCTCGCTCGCAGTGCGCTGCCAAAGAGGGTGAAAAGCCGTTCCCAATGTCGTTCGGCCGCGGCTTTGTCGTAGGCTGGGCGCTGAGGAAACGCGAATCCATGTTCGACGCCCGGATAGAGCTCGACTTCGGCATTCACCGCGCCTTCGCGCAGCGACTGCCGCAGTGATCCGACCATCTCGAGCGGCGCGTAGCGATCGGTTTCGGCGCAGGCGACATAGAATTCGGCCTTCGCCCGCCGGGCCGCCAGATGCGGGCTGTCAGGCTGGTCCGTAATCAGGCGTGTGCCATAGATTGAGGCGGCAGCGGCCACGCGATCGGGATGGCGCGCCGCGGCGTTGATGGCGTACTGGCCACTCATGCAATAACCGACACACCCGATCGGGCTTCTGGACGCCGCGTCGTCTCTGTCTGCGAAGGCAATCAGCGCGTCGGTGTCGTCCATGACCATCGAGATCGTCAGACCGGCCATGAGCCCCATCATCTTCTCGCGTACGGCGGCGCCGGCGTCGCCGATGAATCGGCCGAGCTCCGCTACGTTCGAGCGGTAATACAGATTTGGGAGGAGGACGTAGTAGCCCACTGTCGCCAATCGGCGCGCCATGTCCCGAAGCTCCTCTCGAATACCGGGCGCGTCCATGAAAAAGAGGATGACCGGGTGAGGTCCTAGGCGCTCCGGATGGCAGACAAACGTGCTCATCTGGCCGGCTGTCGTTGTGATGTCGACCTGACGCTCAATCATTAACAGACCTACACATCCAGATTCGAAACCTGCAGCGCGTTCTTTTCGATGAATTCGCGGCGCGGTTCCACGGCATCGCCCATCAGCGTCGTGAAGATGTCGTCTGCGGCCACCACATCCTCGATGCGTACTTGCATGAGCCGGCGAGTCTCCGGGTTGATGGTCGTGTCCCACAATTGGCTGGCATTCATCTCGCCCAGACCCTTGTAGCGCTGGATGCTCTGGCCCTTCTTGGCCTGTTCGAACAACCAATTCATGGCGACCTTGAAGCTGGCCACGTCCTGGCGGTCGTCGCCGCGCTGGACGAAGGCGCCCGGTCCCATCAAATCGCTCAGGGTCTGCGCGAGTTCCGCGATCCGTAGATATTCCGCCGACTCGAAAAACTCCCGAGGTATGTGCTTCTCCGAGGTAAGGCCATGCTCCAGCCGCTGCAGATTGATGCGATGCCCGCCCGCGGCCATGGTCTCCACGGTGACGCGGTAACGCCGCGACACATCGTCGAGGTTGTTGAGCCGCTGTTCCAAATTCCGGCACCAATCGCGCAGCGTATCGATGCGGTCGAACGATTCCGTACTCAACGGAGGTACGTACAGCAACTGCTCGAGAAAGCGCTCATCGTAGCGGCGCGCCCAGCGCCGCACGATGGCTTGCACCTCGACGTACTTTCTGGCCAATGACTCGAGACCCAACCCCGACAAGGGCGGCGCTTCGGCAGTGACGTGCAACGCCGCTCCATCGATGGCGGTGCCGAGCAACACGGCATTCAATTCCAGATCGTCCTTGACGTACGTTTCTTGCTTGCCCTTCTTCACCTTGTAAAGCGGCGGCTGTGCGATATAGATATGGCCGCGCTCGATGAGGATGGGCATCTGGCGATAGAAGAAAGTCAGCAGCAGGGTTCGGATGTGCGAACCATCGACGTCGGCATCCGTATTGTGGCAGCACAGACCACCCATACCGGCGATGAAGTTTTCGTCGCCTTCTACAGAAAAGTCGTAGACGTTTCCGTTGCTCGCCGGCACCTCTTCGATCTCAAGAATCGGCAACGCCATCAGATCACCGTCTATCGTCTGAAAATCCCGCTTGCTTTTGAATCGGGGGGATGCCAAGAACTCGTCCAGCTCCGCGGCACCCGCATGGTCCCGCCAGACGCCACGCAGTATTCGCAAGTCTTCTTTCGCCGTGACGCTGACGATCCAATGCCGGTGCTTGGTCTCACTTGGCTGACCGTTCACCTCTCGAATCACGCCATCGGGTTCGTGCTCCGACATTGACGGGACCACGCCCAAAGAACTCAGGCAGTAGACAATGCCGCTCGCGATGTCGTACGACGAAGTGCTGAAGGCAATTCGATTCTTATGGACGGTACCGTCGCCCAGCAGATAACCGCGCAGAAAGGCAACCCGCTGATTCTCTGAAACATTGAATGCCAGATTTGGAATCTGCTTAGTGGTTGAGTCGGCATTCGCGAAGCCAAACACGTGTTGCCACGCAAGAGCGGCAACTCTATTTACAAGCTTGAGCTCCATGCAACGCTGCGGCGATGAATAGGTCACTGCAGGCAGCCCGAACACGCTCGTGAGCTTCTTTGCCATCTCTTCGGCAAAGCGTTGATTGCCTTTCCCGATCGAGAGTCGAATTCCGTTCCGGTCCGAGCAGGACCCCTCGGCGAGATAGAAGCCAAGCAATCCCAGAAGTTCTTCGTCCACGGCGACGAAGCGAGGAATTCCGTTACGGCCGTAGTGTTCCGGAGTCAGCTGTAAATCCTCCCTGGAGGCAAACCACTCCAGATCCTCCTCATCGAGGTCACTCAGCCTCACGTAATCGCGAACTAGGTTTCGGCCAGACCCGGTATACTGTTCTTTCCAGATCCGTTCCAGGCGGCTCGGCGCGGCCGACGTCCTATTCAGCACATCCTGCGCGTCCGCACCGATGGCACTCAGATACGCTTGGAAACGCGGCAGCGTTGGGCGCGATAGCCCCCTTTCCCAGGCATAAAAAGTCACGGGCTGCCGAATGCCCACGGTCGCGCAAAGAGCGCGATTGGAGACGCCGCTGTCTCGACGGCGCTCGGCCAGTTCCATCCGCAGGTCAGCCGGAATTTCCACGCGCGGATCGGTCAGGTCCGGCTGTCGCCTATTCTTGCGGAGGACCGCGGCCTTGAACCATTCTTCCACGGCCGGACCACGAACCCAGATCTGCTTGGCGGCTTGTGGTACTGCATGCAGCGCGCGCAGGAGGTCGATGCGCTCAGGGGCGGTGACCGGGAAACGGATGCGAAATGGCGCCACCACATGATCATTCAAGCGCAGTTCATCGCCGCGCTTGAGCTTCAGATTTCCATCGGCGTAGACGAAGACGCTGTGGCTGGACGTGACGCGCACTCGGCGACCGTAGGAGGTCCGCACCTGGAAAAGCTTCTCATTCAACGGATGACGAATGACGCTCTTGATTCGGCGAAAGCGGACCTGGTGATCCTGCAGCCCGAAACAGAGGACTTCTCCCAGCGGCTCGCCCGTCAATTTGTCCACGCCGCCGCTTGGCGCGTGCGAGGCGAGAGCATCATCGATGAAGCTACCGATCCGGACCATGCGCACGCCGCGCTGGTCATCCCTGACGAAGACATGTTCATCGCCGTCAACGCTCATTATGATGATGCGGTGATAACGCAGCTTGTCGACGTTGAAATCGTCGCGCCCGATGCCGGTTCCCAACGCGGTGATGAGTGTGCCTACTTCGGCGGACGCGAGCATCTTGTCGAAGCGCGCCTTCTCCACGTTGAGGATTTTTCCCTTGAGCGGCAGGATGGCTTGAGTGCGCCGGTCGCGGCCCTGCTTGGCCGAGCCGCCGGCGGAATCGCCTTCCACCAGGAACATCTCTGAGAGTGCAGGATCCTTTTCTTGGCAGTCGGCGAGCTTGCCGGGCAGGCCAGCGATATCCAGTGCGCCCTTACGCCGCGTCATTTCGCGCGCCTTGCGTGCGGCTTCGCGTGCGTAGGCGGCCTCGAGAATTTTATTGACGATGGCACGCGCCTCTTGGGGGTGCTCCAGCAGGAATTCCTCCAAGCGTCCCGCCACCGCGGACTCGACCACGCCTTTGACTTCCGAGGACACCAATTTGTCCTTGGTCTGAGACGAGAATTTCGGGTCCGGCAACTTCACCGACAAAATCGCGGTGAGCCCTTCGCGCGAGTCATCGCCCGTCGTCTGGATTTTCTCTTTCTTGGCGGCGAGTTCTTTCTCGATGTAGTTGTTGAGCGTGCGGGTTAGCGCGGCTCGGTAGCCGGCGAGATGCGTGCCGCCGTCTTTCTGCGGAATGTTGTTCGTGTAGCAATACATGCTTTCCTGGTACGAGTCGTTCCACTGCATGGCGACTTCGACTTGGGTATTGCCGTCGCGGGTTTGAAACCACAGGACCGTGGGGTGTACGGGCGTCTTGCTGCGATTGAGATGAGTGACGAAGGCTTTCAATCCGCCCACGTGCTGAAAGACCTCACTCTTCTCGTCGCGCTCGTCGTGCAACTCGATGCGAACGCCCGAGTTCAGAAATGACAGTTCGCGCAAACGTTTCGCCAGCGTGTCGTAGTTGAAGGAGATGTGAGTGAAAATCTGCGAGCTGGGCTTGAAGCGCAGCGTCGTGCCCTTCTCATCGGTATCGCCGATGGCGGCGAGCGGAGCCTGCGGCTCGCCCAGCCGATACTCCTGGCGATGCACCTTGCCGTCGCGGCGGATGATCAACTCCAAATAATCCGAGAGCGCATTGACCACCGAGATTCCCACGCCGTGCAATCCGCCGGAGACTTTATACGACGTGTCATCGAACTTGCCGCCGGAGTGCAGCACCGTCATGATGACTTCCGCTGCGGAGCGTCCTTCTTCCGCGTGGATATCCACAGGGATGCCACGGCCGTTGTCCGACACCGTCACTGATTCGTCGGCGTGAATGGTGACCACCACGCGATCACAATACCCGGCAAGCGCCTCATCGATGGCGTTGTCCACCACTTCGAAAACCATGTGGTGGAGACCACTGCCGTCGTCGGTGTCGCCGATGTACATTCCGGGCCGCTTGCGAACTGCATCGAGCCCTCGTAAGACTTTGATTTTGCTTGAATCGTAGACGTCGGTATCGGCCATGATGGATCCTGTTGTATGACCGCCCAGTCTAACATTTTCCGGCAATAATAACGAGTCCGCGGGGTCGGAAAATACTCGTAAAATCATGTGGTTACATCGCTCCATTGCACGATGCGCAAGGCTTCATCACAGCCTAATCAATGTATAAGTGCATAGCGCGTCGGTCAGTGGGCACAGTTTCCCTTCCCTATTACAGTGGGGAAGACGGTTACCGGGCCCGCGCCAACGGGTGCCGCAACAGCGCACAAACAATAACCGGTACCCCAACCACGGCGGGCACCAACCAATATGCGACCGGGGGGAGATCTCTCCAAAGCGGCAGGCTCTTTCCGTTGTCCATATAGAATGCGGTCAGCAGCAAAATGTACGACGTCCCCATGCCGGTGATATGCAGCTTCACCCAGTTGCTCCAGCGCTTTCGGCGCGCCGTGCGACCCAGGTGTGCGGCCGCAAAGGACAGCGTTCCGAGAATGATCAGGTGATAGTCTTCGGCCCAACGGACGGCGGCCAGGGCGCCCGCAGTCACGAATACTCCCGTGAGACACCAGTAATAAATCGTACCGAACCATGGATGACGACCGCTGCGTTTGGCACTCAGCATCGCACCGAGCCCTGTGATTGTGCCGGCCAGGCCGACTAGAACATGCAGCGCAACGAGCGTCAGAAAAGCTGGATCGCGGGAGGGAATTTCGATTCCCGCTACGAAGGTCGACATGCGGTCATGTTCGTGCTCCGCACCCCCCCTCTGGTAGGCCGCTGAAAGTCGACGATGCGCAGTCGCCGGCTAAAGAGAATTCGGCTCGGCCTAGTTCCACGTGGAACAGTTACACGGACTCCACGTGGCCGGTATCCACCCTATATCTCTTCCCCGGCGTGCCAAAGGCCGAGAACTCGCTGTGCAATGTCGTCACGATCAACTGCACCGACTGCGCCGACACTTCGCGAATGAGCCCCGTCAGCCTTTCATCGTCGAGTTCCGCCGCGGGGTCGTCCAATAGAAGGCTCGGTCGCGCCGGTGAACTCTCAGGAAACAGTTTCAACTGAGCCATCAGCAGTGCCGCCGCCAGCAGCTTTTGCTGCCCTCGGGATATTCGGTCCTTGACTCCCACCCCGTCCAGACGAATGCTCAGTTCGGCGCGGTGCGGCCCAACCTGAGTCGCACCGCTCGCCTGATCATGGCTCCTACTTTGTTGAAGCGACTCGGCAAAGCTTAAGTCTCGGGCCCAACCCGGCCGGTAGCTCAGCTGCAAATCCATTCCCAGTAGATTGCGTCCGATGATTGCCGCGGGTTCCAGCAGCAGAGCCACATATCGAGATCTCGCGTTTGTCAGGAGCTCCCCGTACCGCAGAAGGTCGCCTTCCCAGGCAGCCACCGCAGCGCGGGGCTGTCCGGATTTGAGGGCAGCGTTGCGCTGCTTCAACGCCTGACGGTAACGCTGCCAGTGGGCAACGAATGTAGGTTCCACGTGAAACACACCCCAGTCTAGAAACCGACGGCGCCGACTAGGGCCCTCCTCAATTAAGCGGTGAATCTCCGGATCGATGATCTGCACCGGTAACGCCACCGCCAGCTCCGCCAGCGATGATGCCTTCGCGCCGCCTATCCGGGCCCGAATGCCGGAGGTCGATCCTTCCACGCCCACCGGGATCCGCCGATCCGCGTCCTCGATCTCGCCGAACACGACGAACTGTTCCGAACCGTGCCTGATCAAGTGCTCCAGCCGCCGTGTACGAAACGACCGGCCGCGGCCCAACACATAGATGGCCTCGAGCAAGCTGGTCTTGCCCGAAGCGTTAGGTCCGCTGATCAGCGTGAATCTAGGATCCAGATCCAGTGCCGCCGACTGCAAGCAGCGGAAGTCCGTTACTTGCACCCGGCGAAGTGGCACGGCTCAAAGCCTCATCGGCATGACGACATAGCGCGCCGTGGCATTCCCGGGAGAGCGAATTAGACAGCTGCTGTTGCTGTCAGTCAGGCCGAGCTCAACCTCTTGACCATGAAATTGACGGCTGAGCGCGAGAAATTGTTGAGCCCCTTACAGGCGGTAATCGGGGTCGTGGAAAGGCGCCAGACCATGCCGGTACTGGCCAATGTGCTGCTTGGCGTTCGCCAGGGACAGTTGTCGATTACGGCCACTGATCTGGAAGTGGAGCTCGTTGCTTCCACCGAGGTGGCGGTTCAAGAAGCCGGTGATATCACGGTTCCGGGCCGCAAATTCCTGGATATTTTGCGTGCCTTGCCCGAGAAGGTTTCGGTATCCCTGGCCGTCGAGGGGGAAAAGGTGGTGATCAAGGCCGGGCGTAGCCGTTTCAGCCTGTCGACTCTGCCGGCCACGGAATTTCCGGTTATCGAGGACATCAATTCGCAGCAAACGGTGCAGGTTCCGCGCAAGGAATTGTTGCGTTTGCTGGAGAAGACGCATTTTTCCATGGCACAGCAGGACGTTCGCTACTACCTGAACGGAATGCTGCTCGAGATCGACGGCCAGCTCCTGCGGGCGGTGGCGACCGACGGTCACCGCCTGGCGCTGTGTGAAACCGCGTTGGCCGCGAAAGCGAAGACTTCCCAGCAGGTAATCGTGCCGAGGAAAGGCGTTTTGGAACTGCAGAGGGTGCTCACCGAAGAGGGCGTCGCGGAGCTGGCGATTGGAACCAATCATGTTCGGGCCCAGATCGGAGAGGTTCGCTTCACTTCG
>Ga0207119_1100_pt1 | contig 11879 bp, 14 predicted proteins | sample Alteio_BWMinHeat_43_FD_153505 | JGI IMG/M metagenome (GOLD analysis project Ga0207119, IMG submission 153505) | Enriched cells from forest soil in Barre Woods Harvard Forest LTER site, Petersham, Massachusetts, United States -... | ecosystem: Environmental > Terrestrial > Soil > Temperate forest >... | reverse complement strand
AATGATTATAAGAATTGTAAGTGAATGCTGGAATACGTCTCCAGTCATTTATGCGCTTATTTTTTAAAACCCCAAAAATGATTCGTTCGGCCGGATTTTTTCCGGGAATTATTACTACTTCCTGCAACTTATCATTTTGCTCAGTCATATATATGACATTGTCATTGCCGAAAATAAGTTTTGCAACCGGTAGTGAAACAGTTTTATATCCCAGGCAGGAGAACAAAACTGTATCCTGTTTATTCACATCATTCAACTGCCACCTTCCGTCAATATCAGCTAAACTGGTAATTTTGATATTCTTTGTAACAATCTTCACAAAAGGAATTGGTTCATTCTTTCCTTCGCGCGCTAATACTTTACCAAAGAAAGAAGTATTTTGACCTGATGCTGTGGCAGCAAGAAATAAAACAGCACAATATACCAAGCACCTTTTAAGCACAAATGATTTTTTAACAGACTTATTTACGACGAAAGTACCTTTTTTATTGTTACAACTCAAACCCGAATTGTCTGAGCATGCCTGGATTTTCCCTCCAGTTCTCCCTCACTTTAACAAATACCTCAAGAAATACTTTCTTGCCATATTGGGCTTCAAGCTCAATCCGAGCCTGGGTTCCAATTTTCTTTAAGGACTCACCTCCTTTACCAATAAGGATACCTTTCTGACTTTGCTTTTCAACAAATATTTCTGCAGCTATGCGAATAATAGTTTCTTCTTCTTTAAAGGATGCTATCACCACCTCGGCAGAATAAGGGATTTCCTCATAGTAGTGGTTAAATATCTTTTCCCGAATTACTTCCGCTGCCAAAAAACGCTCTGTTTTATCCGTAAATTGTTCTTCGGGAAAATAAGGAGGATTTTGAGGCATGTGATTGTACGCGGCTTCAAATACGCTTAATACATTGAATGCTTTAAGCGCCGATAATGGAATAATCCTGTCTTTTGGAATTAGCGCCGACCATTTTTCAAAAAGAAGTTCAACTTGAGCCTGCTCCTCCAGGGTATCAATTTTATTAATAATCAGATAACACGGAATTCCACTTGCTAATATTTTTTCAAGAACCGGCCCCGCATAGCGTGGGTCTTCCTTCGGATCAACCATATAAAATATAACATCAGCATCTTCAATTGCTTCAGAAACAAATTTCATCATTGCTTCATGAAGCTTGTATTTTGGGGCTGGTATAATGCCCGGTGTATCAGAAAAAATAATCTGATAATCTTTACCATTCATCATTCCCAGTATGCGGTGACGGGTTGTTTGTACCTTTGGACTGGTTATGGCTATCTTTTCGCCCAATAATGCATTGATAAGCGTGGATTTGCCCACATTGGGTTTGCCGATAATATTTGCGTAGCCAGAACGAAATGCCATAAGTATAGGATAATAAATGATTAATCTACAAAATTACCATAAATAAGGGGTTAAGTTGACAACTTTCCAAAAGTTGTCAACTTTGAATGCCGCAAATGGTTAGCAGCCGACTTGGAATTATGAAAAACCAGAAACCTATTTTCTTTCCGTTTCCCTTTCTCTTTCTGATTTAGGCGTTACAGGGGGTTACATAAATAAACAGATTTTACGCTTATTTTTATTATAATATATTGTAATAAAACATATTATAATTTATTAAAAGGGTTACATCCGGCAAAACTGTAACCCCGGCATCAGCACTTTCCGACCTTAATTAGATTGTAGAATCATTAAAATTATAATAATATTAAGTACTTAATTGTTCCTTCATGACAATATTTGGCTAAGACATACAAAATTAAAATGCTTAATTTTGAAATTCAGAGGAACAAATAATTTTAATGACTCAATATTACCTTCTGGTCCTAATAGCCATTGTAGCTTTTCTTTATGCCTCAGTAGGACATGGTGGTGCAAGCGGCTACCTGGCATTAATGTTCCTTTTTGGGATCAGTCCGACATTAATGAAACCTTCAGCTTTGATACTCAATATTTTCGTTTCTTCTATATCTTTCTATATGTATTACAGGCACGGATACTTTAAGTGGCGCATTTTACTGCCTTTCATATTACTATCTATTCCTCTTTCTTTTATTGGTGCCAGGATCCATATTGATGAGCATATATACAAAATAATATTAGGAATTTGTCTAATAATAGCAACATTAAGGCTATTAGGCGTTTTTGGTAAATTTAATTTTGACAATCTCAGGGAGGTTCCATTTATACCTGCCATGCTTATTGGCGGGGTTCTGGGTTTTGTTTCAGGAATGATTGGAATCGGCGGTGGAATTTTGCTAAGTCCTGTATTGCTTTTATTTCGATGGGCGAATCTAAAAGAAGCGGCGGCAGTATCAGCGGCTTTTATATTTGTAAATTCAGTAGCTGGAATAATCGGCGCTTCAACAACGGGGCAAGTGTTTTCACCTGATATCATTTCATGGGTAGCAGCAGGTGTTGTCGGCGGAACTATCGGCGCTTATTATGGTAGCCGGATATTTAATTATTCTGTGCTAAGATATATTCTTTCCGTTGTACTGATATTTGCTTCCTATAAACTATTTAACATTTAACATGCTTACGGTAGAAGAAGCAAAACAATTGTTGTTTTCCCAAATACAACGATCAGAAATTGTCGAAATACCTATCGATAAAGCATTTGGGAATGTGCTTGCTCAGGACCTGTATTCCCCCATCGACCTGCCTTTATTTGACCAATCATCAGTCGACGGATATGCAATTGCTTTTGATAAAATAGAAGATCATGCTCATTTTGAAATTATTGAAGAAATTAAAGCGGGTGACTATTCTGAAGTTAATTTACGGCCGGGTCAGGGCGTGAGGATATTTACGGGAGCAATGGTACCTGCAACTGCCAATCTTGTTGTAATGCAAGAATTTGTAAATGCCAAAAATGAATTTATTACTCTTGGAAAAGACTTTAAGCCAGGTAATTTTATTAGAAAACAAGGAACGCAAATAAAAGAAGGCGAATTAGCACTTGAAAAGGGTGTATATCTCAATCCGGGCGTAATTGGTTTTATTTCTTCTCTGGGAATTGCAAAAGTCAAGATTTTTAAGAAGCCAATAGTTTCTATCATCGTAACCGGAAATGAAATTGTAAAACCCGGGAATGAATTGGATAAGGGCCAGATTTATGAATCAAATTCTTATGCTTTGCAGGCGGCTTTAAGACAACAAAATATTGAGCCAAAACACATATTAAATGCAAGAGATACTAGAGTTGATCTTGATGAAAAAATAGCCTTAGCATTAAAAAATTCAGATATTGTTTTGCTAACTGGTGGCATATCAGTTGGTGAATATGACCTGGTATTTGATGCCTTAAAAGATGTAGGCGCTGAAACAATATTTTATAAAGTGGCTCAAAGGCCCGGAAAACCATTGTGGACTGGAAAAATTGGCAATAAAATGGTTTTTGCCTTACCGGGGAACCCAGCATCAGTAATGGTTTGTTTTTATGAATACGTTTATCCGGCGATACGAATGATGCGCGGATTTAATAATACTCAATTACAAAGCATTAGCCTCAAGTTGTTGAAAGGAATAAATGATCCCGGAGAGCGGGCTTCTTTTTTAAGGGCAAAATTAATAGAAGATGGCGTAATGCCATTGGAAAAACAAGATTCTGGAATGATGATGTCTTTTGCAGGTGGAAATGCTTTGATCTATATACCAAAAGAAAGGAACTTCATTGCAAAGGATGAAATGGTTGAAGTACATTTGTTGCCATTTGAGGGATAATTGCTATTTTATTATAACAAGGCAATCATTTTATATGATTTTTCGTTTTAAGTTTGTATGAAACAAATGATATCAAATCAAATTAATAAGCCAAAAAATATGATTAACATTCAATTAGATATTTTCTATTTGAATGAAGAAGGCATATTTACAGCTTACTGTCCTGCTTTAGAACTGTCTTCATATGGCAATAATGTTGAGGATGCACAATCTGCCTTTAACGAAGCTTTGGAAATATTTCTGGAAGACACCCTTCAAAAAGGTACACTTGAAAAGGTTTTATTAAAACTTGGATGGACTTTAAAAGCCATGCCAAAAGCAGATTTCGAACCACCAAAATTAAAAGTGAATGATATTAAAAGGCTATCTCATCATCTGATAAAAGGCGGAACTACAAGGATAACCATACCTGCTTATTCTTGAAATGAAAAGTATTGAAACTCGCCTTTTTATCAAATTTCTGAAATCTATTGGTTTAGAATATAAAAGGACTAAAGGAAGTCATGAAATATGGGATAATATCAATGAACCTTTATTAGAGAGGCCTGTAATATTCCGTGGAAATGAGAAACAAATTCCTACAATGCACCTCCATACCAACCTTTTAACTCTTGGAATATCGCATAAGGAATTTGAAGATGCGATAAAAAAACTTTGATTGTATGAAATTATTATTGTTCGGAATGTTGGCAGAAGATATTGGGAAGCAAGAAATTGTATTAGAGACATTCCGTGATGTCAATTCGCTTCGAAAATATCTTTTGGAACATTATCCGATCCTCCGAAACAAACAATTCATGATCGCTGTAAATAAACAAAAGGCGGATAAGAATATTACTCTAAGCGAAAATGACGAAATTGCTTTAATTCCTCCATTTGCAGGTGGCTAAAGATCAAGCATATGTCAGAAGAAAAAATAGAAACGAAAAAACAATTTTTTATTGATGGAGCCATAAGCCCAACACTGATATCTGGTATGCTTGCAAAACATAGCAAGAAAACAGGAATTGGGGCACACGATATTTTCTTAGGCCAGGTGAGGGCTGACATTATTAATGGCCATGCCGTGAAAGCAATAGAATATTCCGCTTATACTGAAATGGCAGATAATGAATTAGCAAGAATTAGAGAAGAAATTATAGGAACTTTTAATCTTACATGTGCCCACATTTTACATAGCATAGGCATGGTAAATACAGGTGAAATTTGCTTGCTTGTTTTAGTATCTTCCGTGCATCGAAAAGCCGTGTTTGATGCGTGCCTGGAAATGGTGGAACGAATTAAAAAAGAAGTCCCAATTTTTGGAAAAGAAGTATTTGAAGATGGCACACATGTTTGGAAAGAAAATGTTGATTAAAAATTGAGTTATTCACGAAAATATATTGATTGAATGATATTTTTTCTATTTAAAACTTTGCGCCTTAGCGTTTTTGCGTGATATTTTTTCTCGCAAAGACGCAAAGTCGAAAAGGGGGATACAAACTGCAAAAAATAAAAATCGAAGCTAACTTTGGAATTCAATGATAGATATAACACATAAATCAAATACCCTTCGGATTGCTGTTGCACAGGCAATTGTTATTGTTAGTTCTCAGGACACTATTGATGCTGTCGAAAACAAAACTGTGCCGAAAGGTGATGTTTTTGAAATAGCACGGGCTGCAGGTATGTTTGCTGTGAAACGCACCAGTGATATGATCCCGGATTGCCATCCTTTGCCAATTGAATCAACTACAATTAAATATGAGATAAATAATCTTGAAATCAAAATAACCATAGAAGTAAAAACAATATATAAAACAGGTGTTGAAGTTGAAGCGATGCATGGTGCTTCAGTAGTTGCATTAACCATATATGATATGCTCAAACCTATTGACAAGGGCATTGAAATTCATTCGATAAAACTCCTCGGAAAAAGTGGGGGGAAATCTGATTTCAAAAACCTACTAAAAAATGATTTTACTGCCGCAGTTATCGTCTGTTCTGATACAGTATCGTCTGGTAAAAAAGAAGATAAATCAGGCAAATTAATTGTTGCGAAATTGGAATCGTATGGAATTATAATAGCTGATTATGTTATTATTCCAGATGACGCAAAAATCATAAAAGAAAAGGCTGTCCACTATTCCAATTCAAAAATAGACATCATCATTTTCACGGGTGGAACAGGTTTATCGTCAAGAGATGTCACCCCAGAAACTATTGCTCCATTAATAGATCGCGAAATACCGGGAATAATGGAAGCAGCAAGAAGCTATGGACAAGAACGTATGCCATTTTCAATGCTATCCAGAGGCGTAGCTGGGCTAAAAGGCAATTCTTTGATCCTAACCTTCCCGGGTTCTGTTAATGCAATAAAAGACTATATGAATGCATTGTTCCCTTTTGTTCTGCACTTGTTTGGGATAATGGATGGGGAGGGTCATCTATAGTGTTTTTCCTGCAAATCATATAAAATTTTGGCTTAAGTTTCCCGCAGAAAACGCGGAATTTTATGTCTAAATTTTTATAATCTGCGTTTTCTGCGGGAAATATTTCAGAGATTATTTACTTTCCTGAATATATTTTTAGAAATGTCAATACAATTAAAATTGACAAGAAGTCCTAATTTCATTCCGGATAATTTAAGATAGGTTAGCACTTGTTTATGATGGACTTCCGCTAATTGTTCAACAGATTTCACTTCGATAATCACTAGATTGTTTAATAGAATATCTAATCTGAATCCAAGTTCAAGTCTTTCATCTTCATAAATAACCGGGATAGGAACTTCAGTTCTAACGTGCAACCCAGCTTTTCTACATTCAAATGTTAATGCAGCACAATATACGGATTCAAGAAGACCTGGTCCTAGAATACCAAATGCTTTAAATATTGCCCCCCTTGCAATGTAGGTTATTTCATTCTCAGTCATTATTTATTGTAATGGAAATTTACCCCCCAATAGCTATCATACTCCTATTCTCAGTGTTTTCGATCATTTTTTGGCCGCCAAGTTCTTTCTTTTTGCTCCTTAATGAACTCTGAATAAGCGGATAAATATCTTCCCCTTTTCGGAAAGCTGTTAATAGATCAATTTCACCTTTAGAAAAAAGGCAATTCTTTATTTTTCCATCAGCTGTGAGGCGTAGTCGATTACAATCGCCACAAAAAGGTTTTGTAATTGTACTAATAATCCCAAATGTACCTTTATTACCTGGCACCTTATAGTTTCTTGATGTAGAATGAGACGCATCTACAAGTTTATCAATCGGATATTGTTGTTTAAGCGCATCCAGGATTTGATCATAAGAAAAAACCTGTTCCTTTTTCCAATGATTTCCGGGGAATGGCATAAATTCAATAAAGCGGACATCCACTTTATTACCCTTTGTAAATTCCACAAAGTCAGACAATTCATCATTATTTACTCCATTCATTACAACAACATTAATCTTTACTTCAAAGGGATATTTAAGCAATAAATTAATGTTTTCAAGTATTTTAGCCAGGTTATTTCGACGAGTTATTTTGAAGAATTTCTCTTCATTAAAAGTATCCAGGCTAATATTTACAGAATGCATTCCAGCATCAATAAAATCATTTATATACTCATCAATCCTCGTTGCATTCGTGGTAATATTCAGATCAACCGGCAATGAACCAAGCGCTTGAATAATTTCTTTTGCATCTTTTCTTACCAAGGGCTCTCCCCCCGTTATCCTTATTTTCTTAATGCCCAATTTTGTGAAAACGGAAGCTATTTCAAGGATTTCATTTGGCTTCATCAACTTTGCAGATGGTGTAGAAATAACCTTCTCATCAGGCATGCAGTAACTGCATCTTAGATTGCATTTATCTGTGACAGATATCCGCAAATAATCATGAACTCTTCCAAATGGGTCAACTAAACCTGCTTTTTGAATCGTATTATACGTTTCAAAAGCTACTTGTTCAATTATATTGTCTTGTTCTTTTAACATACGATGGCACAAAGATACCTTTTGAAGTAATATATTGAGATATTAATACAAAGGCCGCCTATTTGAATAGATTAACATCAATACAAAATGGATACTTGATCAGTTCCGATTGGACGACTACAAACCTTTATAAATTCTCATGTTTGTCAATAATCCTTTGGGTATAGTCCCATAACTTGTTACCAATCCCAACTTGGTCGGCAATAGGATTATATTTTGCAATTTTATTTTTAACAAAATATTGTCCGGTAATATTTTCTAATTCTTTAGAAGTGGCTAAATAAATTGAGTTTTCGGCTCCCTTTTCAACTGAAATATTAAACAACCTTAAAAAAAGCCATATGGTCTTATAAATAATCTTGTTATCCCGCATCCCTATACTAGTTTTTACGTCCCCGGGATGTAGTGCATTCACAGTAATGTTTGTATCGCGCAATCTTTTGGCTAATTCCTGTGTAAAAATAATTGTCATTAGTTTAGCATTTGAATATGCCTGCAATCCATTATAAACTCCATATTTATAATCATAATAATCCATATCTATTTTCCAAAAAGATTGGTTGCGGGAAGTGACGTTAATGATTCTGCCTTGTTTTGCTAAAAGCAGCTTAGGCAGCAAAAGGTTGGACAAATAGAATGGAGCCAAATAATTTACCGCAAAAGACATTTCAATTCCCTCATCATTGTATAGATGGGAAAGATAAAAATTACCTGCATTATTAATCAATATGTCTATATGTGGATAGTTATTCGAAATCTTTTGAGATAGTGAATTAATTTGATGCAATGAACTTAAATCAGCAATTAGAAGGTCAACTTTTTTTGATTCTGAAAATTCTTCTATTTCATTTTTAGCAATCAGCCCTCGCTCCATACTCCTACAAACCATCACAATATGAGCCCCCATTTTAGCAAGCGCTTTGGCTGTTTCTTTCCCAATACCACTACTTGAACCTGTAATAATGCAAATCTTATCTTTCATATCCTATTAAAACTTGCTGTGTAATATCCTATTTTTGCTTACAAATGGAAGCAGAAAGGAAAGAAGCAAATCCACTTTATGGCTTAATTGTATGTGGGGGTCAAAGTTCCCGGATGGGAGTTGATAAGAGTTTATTGGTTTATTTTGATAAGCCACAACGGTATTATTTATATAAAATGTTGAAAAAAATATGTTCAGATGTTTTCCTTTCACTTAATAAAAATCAGATTGAAAAAGGGAATTATCAAATAATTATTGATGATAAAAAATATGAAAATATAGGCCCAATGTCCGCTTTATTAAGCGCATTTGAAAGATATCCAAATGCTGATTTTTTAGTAATTGGCTGTGATTATCCATTTATTAAAACTTCTGAATTACAAGAGCTAATTTACCAAGGTATAAATGAAAATTATGGGATTTCATTTTTTAATCCTGAATCTCAATTCCGGGAACCATTATTAGGAATATATAAAGCGCAATGTTGTAATAATTTGAAGGAGCAATATTTAAATGGAAATTATTCCCTAAACCAATTTTTAGAATCCGTGAAGGCAAAAAAAATAAACCCTTTAAATATTGAAAGTCTGAAAAGCATTGATACCATTGAAGAATATAATCAAACTATTAAAGATTTAAACAACAAATAAATTAAAGCGTTTTAATATAACATCTTCTGCGTTTGTGCTTTCTACTTTCAAAATAATCCCAGATAGCCTGCACCTTTGTATTATCTTCTAACTCATGATGTGCTTCTGCCACCTTAATTCCATTATTAATACATGTCTGAGTGAGTTCAGACATTAGCAAAGCGTTTATCCCTTTATTTTGATATTTTGGGTGAACACCAATCAAATACATATCAAGCCGATCATTTTTCTTCATGGCTCGCATTAGTCTTATAAACCCAAATGGAAATAATTTACCTTTGGATTTCCTCAAGGCTTTGGATAAAGATGGCATTGAAATACCAAATGCAACCAGGTTCTTATTTTCATCAAGTATAATATTTACGTATTCATGCCTGATAAAACCAAAATACTGTTTGATATATGCATTAATTTGGCTCTCTGTTAGTTCAGTTACGCCATATAGGTGTGCATATGTAATATTAAGAAGGTCAAATATCTTCCTTGTATAGGGTAAAAGATCTTTTCGTGATTTTGTCTTTAAAACTTCAAGTTTGTATTTCGTTCTTACAATCTCAGCTATCCTTGTTATTTTTTCGGACACTTTGTCCGGCACGGTCACTTCAAATTCTATCCAGTCTGTATCCTTTTTATAACCAAGATTATCAAGATGATTTGAATAATAGGGATAGTTATAAATAGAAGCCATATTTCCAATCTCATCAAAACCACTAATTAGCAGCCCTTCCGGATCCATGTCAGTAAAACCCAGCGGTCCGTGGATTGCTGACATTCCCAATGATTTAGCCCAGTTTTCTACCTCGCCAGTTAATGCAGCTGATACTTTAAAGTCATCAATAAAATCAATCCATCCGAAACGCACATAATTATTTTTCCACTTTTCAATGTAATGGCGATTAACTATAGCAGCAACACGGCCAACTATTTCATCATTCGAGTACGCCAACCAATATTTTGATTCACAATGATCAAATGCCGGGTTCTTTTCCTTGCTTAAAATATTTAATTCATCAAACACAAGATTTGGTACCCAATTCGGATTTCCTGCATAAAGCTTATGCGGATATAAAATAAATTTCTTAAGGTCTGATTTAGTCTTTACTTCCCTTATTTCTAACGCTTTACTCATAATGTGATATTGTAATAGTTAGTCTAAAATATCCAGCATACAAGCAAGGTCATATATTTTACTCATTGCTGTGTCAATTTGTACTCGGGTATGGGTCGCCATCAGGCTTATTCTAATGAGACAATCTTCTCGTGCCACTGCTGGAGTAGTCACTGGGTTTACAAATACTCCTTGCTCCATAAGCATACTGGTCAATAAGAATGTTTTAGCCTCATCTCTGATATAAATGGGTATAATAGGAGTAACGGTCTTACCTGTGTCAAAACCCATGCTTCTTAAGCAATTAAGTGTATAAAAGGTGTTCTTCCACAAATTATTTATTCTTTCCGGTTCATCACGCATCACGTCAAGAGCCGCTATCGCGCTTGCAGCATCAGATGGTGTCATGCTGGCGCTAAATATTAATGAGCGTGCATTATGTTTTATATAATCAATTGTATGACGATCAGCTGCAATAAATCCTCCAACTGACGCCAATGATTTACTAAATGTTCCCATAATAAGATCAACATCATCCGTAAGACCAAAATAGGATGAGGTTCCTTCTCCATTTGTACCGAACACACCAATGGAATGAGCATCATCTACCATTACGTTGGCTTTATATTTCTTTGCCAGATCCACTATTGCCGGCAAGTTTGCCAAATCTCCTTCCATACTGAAAACGCCGTCAACAACAATTAACTTTATCCGATCAAAGGGAAGCTGTTTCAGAATGTTTTCAAGGGATTCCATATTGTTATGCCTGAATTTTAGAGTTTTGGCAAACGATAGCCTGCTACCTTCTATAATTGAAGCATGGTCATGTTCATCCAGAATAATAAAATCATTCCTTCCGACAAGAGCAGAAATAACACCGAGATTCACCTGGAAACCAGTACTGAATAATACAGCAGCCTCTTTATTTACGAGATCAGCGAGTTTCTCTTCAAGCTCATTATGAATTTTTAAGGTGCCATTTAACAAGCGGGATCCTGCACAACCGGTGCCATATTGATCAATTGCCTTTTTGGCAGCTTCTTTTATCCGAGGGTGATTTGTAAGACCTAAATAACTATTCGAACCAAACATCAATACTTTTTTTCCATCTATAAGAACTTCCGTATCCTGGCTGGATTCGATTACCCTGTAATAAGGGTAAAGACCTGTCCGCCTTACTTTATTGGCTCCATCATAAGCTAATACACTTTTTCGTAATGGATTATCTTCGCATAATGTTTCCTCCTCTAAGACATTTAATTCAGACCTGTATTTTACAATTTTTATGCTATTATAATTATTCATATTTAATTAATTAGTCTTTTGTTCAGTAGTTTATATACAATTTGCTTATCAGCATAATGAATGCAAAGTATATATTCTTAATGAAGCCAAACCATGAGGCTCATCATGTTATAAACTATTAAAGGACAT
>Ga0207119_1126_pt1 | contig 11898 bp, 12 predicted proteins | sample Alteio_BWMinHeat_43_FD_153505 | JGI IMG/M metagenome (GOLD analysis project Ga0207119, IMG submission 153505) | Enriched cells from forest soil in Barre Woods Harvard Forest LTER site, Petersham, Massachusetts, United States -... | ecosystem: Environmental > Terrestrial > Soil > Temperate forest >... | reverse complement strand
AGTACCGGCGTTCAATGAGGAGAAAAACCTCAGGGCGACCATCACTGAAGTCACAGAAGTGCTTCAAGGGGTGGTTGACGATTATGAATTCGTTATCGTGAATGATTGTAGCTCTGATTTAACGGGTAAAATCGCCGATGAATTGCAAGCGTCAGACCCCCACGTCAGAGCTTTCCATAATGAAAAAAATAGGGGATTTGGCTACACCTTTGGAAAAGGAGTCGGCCTAGCTTCCAAAAAATATGTGATGCTCGTTCCCGGCGACAATGAACTCAAACCTGCATCGGTGAGAAGTATTGCCAAACATATCGGAGAAGCCGATATCATTGTCCCCTACCCTGAGAACAGTAACGTCAGACCCTGGATTCGTCGGATTCTTTCATGGGGATACACCACTCTTCTGAATATTCTTACGGGTGTAAGACTCAAATATTATAATGGACCTTTTTTAACCCTGACTGCAACTTTTCAAAAAATTCCTTTTGAAATAAACGGCTTTGCATTTCAGGGCCCCATTCTAGTTCAACTTCTTAAGAGCGGAACGACATTTAAAGAAGTTCCCTTTCAAATTAACTATTGTAGCCGTCGCATGAACGCCTTGAGAGTGACCAATATTATTTTGGTCTGCCATACCCTATACGGACTGTTCATGGAATACAGAATGCCTGCGGTCCTTCGATGGAAAAAAGAAATCAAAACCGATTTATAATCTCTCATGAGTGCTGAACGAGCGACCGTCGTCGTTATTGGGGCTGGTGTTGTCGGTTGTGCCGTCGGCCATGAGCTCTCTCTCCGAGGTCTTGCACCAATTATTCTTGAAAAAGGACCCCGCATCGCTGAAGGGACCACCAGTCGCAACAGCGGCGTGATTCACGCCGGCATTTACTACCCGCCAGGGTCCCTTAAAGCCGAAAGCTGTATTCGCGGAAAGGAACTTCTCTATGAATGGTGTGCAAAATATGGTGTTCCCCATCGCAAAACTGGAAAATGGATCGTAGGAAGTCGCTCGGAAGAAGAAGATCTTTCGGAAACATTAGACAATGCCTTAAAGTCGGGAGCGAAGGGTGTGGAGTGGGGAAAACCTGAAGATCTTAATCGCCTCACGGGAATTTCAGCCGAAGTCGGTTTGTTTTCGAGAGAGACAGGAATTATTGACCCCTATGAATACTCTCTGTCTTTTAAGAAAGCCGCTGAAGAAAAGGGCGCCCAATTTCTCTTCAATGCTGATGTTCTTGGAATTACACGACTTCCTCAGGGCGGGTACCAGCTCGAAACTTCCCGAGGTGAAATTGAAACCGATGCCGTCGTAAACTCTGCGGGGCTCTATGCTGACAAGATCGCTGAAATGGTTGGAGTCAACAAATACAAAATCTATCCGTGGCGCGGTGATTACTTCCGTCTAAAAACAAATACCCGATATGATCATCTCATTTATCCCGTTAAGAAAAAATCCGCCCCTGGCTTGGGTGTCCATCTTACTTTGGGGCTCGACGGAAGCTACCGGCTTGGGCCCGACGTTTTCTTTAGCGAATCAAAAGAAGATTTTTCACCTCCCTTACGACTCGAAGAAAAACGCCAAGCTTTTTTTGATTCCGCTTCTAAATATCTTAAGGATTTGAAACTGGAAAATCTTGAATACGATTTCTGCGGGCTAAGACCAAAACTTCGCGCCCCTCAAGATTCAGGAGAAAAAGATTTCGTTCTCTCAGAAGATCTTCCTTCTTTTATTAATCTCATTGGAATCGAATCCCCTGGGCTGACTGCCGCCCGGGATCTAGCACAAAGAGTAACTAAACTTCTCTAGCTTACCTAAGTGTCTCCCGAACTTGTTTCTTTAAAGATTCTACTGTTGGATAGTAAACATTTTCAAGACTCTGACTCATAGGAGTATGGCTATCAGGATAGCAAATACGTACTGGATTAGATTTCATCTTACTTCCTAATTTTTCACTCACAGCAGCAATAACTTCCGAAGCAAAGCTTATAGATGACCAGGCAGGATCAGCCACAGCGAGGCGTCCTGTTTTCTCTACAGATTCAAATACAGTTTTTTTGTCCCATGGGGAAACTGTTCTCAAGTCAATAACCTCAACACCAATATCGTCTTGAGCAAGTTCCCGCGCCGTTTTCATGGCCAGCGGAACCATATAGCCTAAACATGCCAAAGTGATGTCGTTACCCGAAGTACGAATGGCCGCTTCACCAAATCGAACACGATAGGGAACTTGAGGAACAGAGTTTTGCATCGAAAATAAAGAACGATTTTCAATAATGATACAAGGGTCTTCGCCAAAAATACTTTCAAGCAGTAAACCTTTAGCATCAAAGGCCGTTGAAGGTATCGCCACTTTTAAGCCGGGCAAATGTCCAAACCAAGAATGAAGACTTTTTGAATGTTGTGGGCCCTGCCCCCACCCCTTACCGACGATTGCCCGTATAGTCATGGGAACTCGCGATTTGCCATTGGATTTAAAATGCCACAGAGACATCCAGTTCACTAGGCAATCTAAAGAATACATCATGAAATCGAGTCGCTGATGGACAACTACGGGCCTCAGTCCAGCCAAAGCAGCGCCCATTCCCACCGAAGTCATGGCCGCCTCTGAAACCGGAAAGTCTTGCACTCGATCTGTACCAAATTTCTCTACGAGGCCTGTTGTAGTCCCAAAGACTCCAGACTTGTAATCTACAAGTTGACCCATTAGAACGACGTCGGCACTGAGCTCCATAGCTTGGTGAAGACCTTCTCTAATTGCTTCTGCATATGTTATTTCACGAGTCATTATACTTACTCATCAATAGGGGCCAGGAATAAGTTCGGCCTGTTCCTCGTTAAAATGTAAATTCTTATCATTTTTGAGAAGGCGGTCAGCCGCAGGACTAATGTTACTGAAGTTACAACCTTCAAGTTCACTCCGGCTTAGATTTGGAAAAGGACTATTTCTTGCAAACTCAAAAGCTTCGCTCACTAAAAGATCTGCCTTTTTAAAAATATTTTCTTTATCTTCAATTTTAAAAATTTTCTCTTCGATAAGAAGTCTTTCTAATAATGCAATAGGACAATGCTCTTTCCAAAATTTAAGCTCTTCTGCGGGACGGTAATTAAAGACATCGTCATTTTCGGGGCCGACATGACCATTCCATCGATAAGTAAAAGCCTCGACAAATGCCGGCCCCTGTCCTGACCGGATATACTTAAAGGCATCATCAAGTTTTTGATATACTTGGGCCACGTCATTCCCATAAACAGTCGTGGTCTTAATTCCAAAAGAAGTCACGCGTTCAGAAATATTGCAGGTCGCACTTCGCTTACGTTGGGGCGAGAAAGTGCCATAATTATTATTTTCACAAATAAATAAAAGAGGAAGTTTTTTTAAAGCAGCGTAGTTAATGGTCTCCCAAAAAACACCTTCGTCGGTGGCAGCATCGCCAAAGCCCGTCACCGCACAACTAGAAGATTTTTTTAGCTTCAGGGCAAAGGCGGTTCCCGCCGCAATGGCAATTGAACCGGCCAATATAGCTCCGCTATGAAAATTGTGAGAGGCCATAGAAATATCTTGGGAGCCGGCCTTGCCTCCATTGGCACCCGTTTCTTTTCCATAGAGCTCAGCAAAAAGAGCATTAAGAGGCGCCCCCTTTGCAAAGTAGTAACCATGGGAGCGATGATGGCTATAAAGATGATCTTCTTTTTTAATCAGTAAAGAAAGGGCCGCGGGGACGCCTTCTTGCCCAACGCAAAAATGAACTGGGCAACGCATCTCATCGGCGGGGTGATATTCCTTGATTAACGCTTCTTCACAGCGCCTCAATTGGACCATTTGGCTGTACAAATTAAGCAAAATATCTCGATTTATCCCCTTAATAGACCCCAAATGGATCTTCTTTTGACCACCTTTGGCATCATAGTTAAAGGTTTCGAAATTTTCGAAAGACATGGCAAATTAATAATATAGATATCTAGGGGGTTGCAAGGCCGAACTTCTATGATTTTAACCCGGCATAAGGGGCGAATGTACTACCCCAGAAATCGACTAAATTTTAACGTTCGTCTAAATTTAAGGTTCGAACGACTTTTGCGGGGTTGCCAGCAACAACAGTGTAGGCATCTACATTTTTTGTGACCACACTGCCCGCACCCACGATAGCACCCTCCCCGATAGTGACACCCTTTAAAATAATAGAGTTAAAACCAATCCAAGCCTTGTTATTCACATAAATGGGTTTGCTCTTAACGTGAGTCCAATCCTTATCGCCAGACAATCTATCAATGACATCGTTTTTTCTGCCCTTTGAAAAAGATACCCCGTGTGAATTGTTATCAAGAAAAGTGGTTCCCCACGCAATTTGAACATCGTCACCGACAACAATCCGATCGATGGAGATAAAAGTGGCTCCTCCAATAAATGTGCGTTTTCCGATTGATATTTCAGCACCGTCTCTTTCAAAGATCAGTGTTCCGTCAATGATTGATTGCTCTCCAATTGAGAGTTTGGATTTCTTACCGTTTTTTAAATTTATATGGCGATAATTTACTTTCGCCGTTGGTGATATTTCCACGTTTTTTCTAGCCAGAACGCGCCTTCTTGCTATCAAATCAAGAGCGTAATGCCATATTTGCTTCATCAAGATAGTTTCCTTTTGGAAAGGATGATATTGAAAGTATTTTGTTGCTCAGGACTCTGTCAATGACAATAGGAGACCCCAGCTGTGTTTACAAAGGAATTTCTTAATGTTGACCTTGAGATAATAGCCGCAGAGATTAAAACCAACGGTTTCTTTTCTTTTGAAAACGCGTTCACCAAAAGTTTTATAGATGGAATTGAATCTGATGTTGCACGGGCCGGATTCACTTTTAATAAGAATGGTATTGGGTCTGTTTTTTTCGAAACACAACTCTACCTCACTCACATGCTGACAGTTTCAAAATTTTTCTTTGACTATATCACCCATTCAAAAATTCTTTCAGTCAGTCGAAGGATAATGGGTGAGAAATTTCGACTTAAGGCATTGAGGTACTATGAAACCCATGGAGGCCACCATATGCAGTGGCACACGGATAATAAAACTGACAGGGGTTTTGCCCATATACCAGGAATTATTTTTATCGCTTATATTTCTGACGTATACGACGGTGAATTTCAGTATATTCGTGGCTCCCATAACTGGTCTGGAGAAAGCGCCTACAGTGATTACACTGAAGAATTCATTGAAAAAAATCACAAAGAAAATCTCGTAAGTTTCAAGATGCCTAAAGGATCTCTGATCATATATGATACCTACGGCATCCATCGCGCCAAACCCGTTTCTGATTTAAGCTTTGTAAGAAAAAGTCTTTTCCATCAAGTCGATGCGGAGCTTGATGATTCAGAACCCATTCTTATAAATACAGAATATTTGACTGAACTAGACGAATTAAAAAAACAATATTTGGGATTCGGGATGAAGGGGAGATACGAAGTTTATCCAACCACAATTTTAAAAAATGTTCCCCTGACAAAAGATATATTTTTTTTGGTAGTGGGCTGGATAAAATATCGTCTTTTAAAGAGTGTTTACCAAAAGCTTCCTAGGGCTCTTAAACGCACATTCAAAAAATCGTAACCAAGACTGAAAATCCCACCTAACCATATAAAATCAAATGACTTTTTGACCTCAACTTTTGTCCAGCTATGCCGAAGGGTAAGTAGAGAAGTGACCAAAGGAGGAACGTGTGCGATTGGTCAAAATATTTTCATTAGTCTTCATTGTTGCAGCTACTTGCGGCTGCGAGCTTCCTAGTACTGCCAAAAATAATGAAAGCTCAGTACCTGGCTGTAACTCTCAAGGTAAGAGCGACCAAAAAAACCCTCACTGCGTTACTCCCACACCCACACCTTCTTCGACACCATCATCTACTCCGTCCTCCACACCAACCCCGACATCGAAAGGATGGACTTGGATGGGTGGTTCACAATTAGTCGATCAACCTGGAACTTACACTGTTCAGGGAATCCCAAGTTCTTCTATCAATCCTGGAGGCAAAGCCCAGCCTTGCTCATGGACGGATTCAGCGGGAAACCTATGGATCTTTGGTGGGGGAAGTTATAACAGCGCTCAACAACATAGTCTGCGCCAGGATCTTTGGAAATATTCCACTTCAGACAAACAATGGACCTGGGTTGGGGGTTCGGCGACAGGGCAACTAGGCATCTATGGAACAAAAGGTGTTGCGAGCCCAACAAATATTCCGGGAGCCAGACTGGCTGCAACCTGCTGGGTCGACAACGCCGGAAATTTTTGGCTCTTTGGTGGAGTGGGTTATGACGTAGGCTCCGGGGGCACGGGACTAAGTGACCTTTGGAAATATTCACCTTCGCTCAATGAATGGACATGGATGAGTGGTCCGATTTACTCCAATTGTTTCGTACAAGGGCCTATTTGCCCAGCTAACGTTCCTACCGCCAGATATGGGGCAAGCGGTTGGACAGATTCTTCTGGGAATCTTTGGCTCTTTGGTGGAGAAGGTGATACCGCGCTCAATGATCTCTGGAAATTTTCTCCTTCAACAGGTATGTGGACTTGGATGAAAGGTTCAAATTCTTCGGGCTCCTACGGGATTCGCGGAGTTGCGGATCCAAGCAATATTCCTCCTTCACGAGAGGGAGCTATGACTTGGACCGACACCTCGGGAAACTTTTGGCTATTCGGTGGGGCGGGATATACGGCGCAACTGGACGACGTTTGGAAGTATAATCCACTCACCAATGAATGGATTTGGATAAGTGGATCCAACTCTACAAATCAACCACCTAGCTATGGTCAAATGGGGGTAGCTGGTCCTACTAACGATCCGGGTTCTCGATTCAACTCTGCAGTCTGGGCGGACACGTCTGGGAATCTCTGGCTCTTTGGCGGTGGCCAATTTGGTACCTCTGGTGAACTCGCAGATCTCTGGATGTACTCTATCACTTCCAATCAGTGGACGTGGATTGCCGGCTCTTATCAAGCAGGAGCCGTTTATGGCACCTTGGGTGTAGCAAGTTCAACTAACACACCGGGTAGCCGTGTTTTCGCAACAAGTTGGGTCGATTCTTCAGGTCACTTCTGGCTTCTAGGTGGCGATGGCTTTGGCGGAGATCCCAATGGCGGCATCTTGAATGATATTTGGAAGCTAGATACTGGCCACTAACCTATCGGGAACAATTCTTTTGATTTTATCGAATAACCATATTAATTGTTGAGCCTTCGTAACTTTTTGGGAGTGATCTGTGACCTTTGAAACAGAACAAGAAGAATTTTGGGCTGGTGAATTTGGTAACGATTATATCAATCGGAATCAAGAAGATGATTATCTTAAAAGTAACCTTATCCTTTTCCAAAAAGCTTTGCAGAAGGCCTCTTCCCTTAGTTCCGTCATTGAGTTTGGCCCTAATATCGGAGTGAATCTAAGAGCGATTCATAACCTTTTTCCCGAAGTCGAGCTCAATGCCATCGAAATTAATGCCAGGGCCGTTGAGGAATTGAAAAAGTGGGGCAAGATTTCAGGTCTCTTTCACAAATCTATTTTAGATTTTAAACCTGAAAAACATTACGATTTAGTGTTGGTCAAAGGGGTTCTCATCCACCAAGACCCCAGCGTTCTTCCCCAAATTTATGACCTTTTGTATGAGAGCTCTGCGAAGTATATTTTGATGGCGGAATATTTTAATCCCACTCCAGTTGAAGTTCCCTATCGAGGATATACAAAAAAACTTTTCAAGAGAGACTTTGCTGGAGAACTTCTTGAGCGCCACAAAGACCTTAAATTGATAGATTACGGTTTTGCTTATTCTAAAGACCAAAATTATCCGCCCAATATTTCCAGAAATTTTGATGATGAAACATGGTTTTTGATGAAAAAGGGAAACGTCTAGATAATTATCAACCCTTTGACCTTCAAGAGCTCAAGTGAAACGTCCACAAAATTCTTCTTTTCTCTTTCGACAAGCTTTCGAATTCCAGACAACTTCATCCATTGCATCTCAGTGTACTCTCCACTTCTTGCACCCAAACCCCCACGATTAAGAACCGCCTCAACACCAATGTCGACAACGTGGCTCCTTTGATTTTCTACCAACACGAAAGGTTTCAATGCTGAAACCGATTCACATTTGATGCCCGCTTCCTCTTCAAGTTCCTCAAGAAATTGTTCTTTTACGGTTTTGTGAGGGGTCAGCCCGCCCGAAGGACAGAGTTCCCAAAGCCCTCCGTCTTGAGTCACTCCTTTTGATCGCCGACCCACAAGAACTTGGGAGTTAAAACAAGTTATCCCACTCACACACAGAGGATTAATTCTCAAATCGTCATAAAGATCTTCTTTTTTGATCTGAGCTAGATAGGTTTTATATTCAACAACCCGGGCCAGAATCTTTTTTCCATTAAATGACAGGTAGGAGAGCATGGGATCATTGAACATTTTTCGATTTTGAACTTCGATTTTCCAAATCTTTTCAATTTCTCTTTCTAAAAGAGGCGATAAGCTTTGAGAACTTTCCTCAATTTCAATAAAAACACCTTCAGGAATATCTTGCACCTTAAGCATGGGTTAGATGCCTCTTCAAACTTAGAAGATTTGAAATTCTTTTTGGTCCCTCTGGAAGTTGAGGGGCATAAGTTATTGTCTTTAATCCTGCTTGAAGAGCAGAGGTCACTCCAGATGCAGAATCTTCCACCGCTACAGATTCGTTCACATCACATTGAGACAACTTTAGTGCGAAAAGATAAGGTTCGGGATGAGGTTTTCCCATTTTTACACTTTCATGACCCGCAATATAGCTAATCAGATTTTGCATTTTGTTGCGACTTAACCATTCTCGAGCGAGCAATTCACTACTCGATGTAACGATGGAGCACACCCAACCGTTTTTAACTGCCCACTCCAAAATCTCAAAGGCCCCTTGATGAGGCTTTGCTCCAACATATTTTTCTCTAACTCTAGTTAAGTAATTCTCAGAGAGTTCAGACAAGGGTTCTTTTATCCCATGGATCTCTTTAAGAATCTCAATCCCCTGCCTTAATGGAGGACCATTTATTTTTTGAAATTCTTCGTCAGAGCCCTCTTTGCCAAACGAGCAAAGGAACTCTTCATAGATGGCCTTGAGAAGAGGAAGGCTATCGACTAACGTTCCATCGAGATCAAAAAATAGCCCTTTCATTTTTTTTGATGCCTCAGGGCGATTTTGTCAATTGCCGCCATGGCCACCCTTCCATAAAAGGGCTCGAGCTGCTTTTTAACTCTCTCTACGCCATCGAGAATGGTCTCTCCACTCAATCTCTCAATAGCATGATGGTCTTCAACAAGAATCTCACCCACATCAATTTCTTCGCTCATCAGATGAGCAGTAATTGTGGCTTGTTTCACACCGTCTTTTAAGACACGTTCCAAAGGAAAATTTCCGGCATACTTGGGCAATTGTCCCCGATGAAGATTAATGGCGGCTATTCGCGGTCTTTTGAGAATCTCCCCCGACACTAAATATCTCCAACTCACACAAACCAAAAAATCGAATATACCGACTTCATCCAAGTAGCTCAACTTTTTCGCTTCAGATACCGAGTCAATGGTTTTAAGGGGGACATGAATTTCAGTGCAGAGTTTTTCAAAAAGAGGGAAATCTGGCCGGGGTCCACGGGAAGGATCTTCAAATGTTGCTCTTTTGGAATGGGTCAAGACAGCTACAATTTCTAAGTTAGGCTTTCCCGAGAGTGCCTGCACAACGTTTAGGCCCGCAGGTCGTGCCGCTAAACAAACAATGCGATATTTTTGCACACACCTCTCCTAAACCGATGAGACTCTAAATTGGGTCACGTAAAGGTTCTGACCATCCGCTGCCTGAAGGGACAAACAGGCCTCACCATTATTTGTTTTCTGACTTACCTCGTAGAAATCTTCAAAGTTTAATTTTTTCAATTCAAAGATTGGTAAGCCTGGATTTTCTAATGTTGATTTTGAAAAAATAATCTTAAAACCTGGGCCACAGTAGTTGGCTTGCTTCACGTAGGTATTAGGATCGGTTTCATTGTGTGCTCTGATAATATTATAGATTTCTAAAGCGCTCTGCCTAGCTAAATCAACTTCAGCTTGTTTAGGCGTAACCCGCTTGTAAATTGTTCCTCCAATTTCTTGGACCTGGGGAGAGAGTTCTTTCTGAGAAATTTGTTTCAAAAACTTTCGGGTCGCAGCGACACCCACGGAGACCATTCTTCCCCAAACATCTGAAATATCGCCTTCGAGAGAAAAGCGCTCTTTTAAAAAAACTCGTCCTGAATCTAATTTCTCGACGATTTCAATAATGTTGGCATAAGACCAGGTTTCGCCATTTCGGATTTGATTTTGGAGGGGGCTTCCGCCTTTATCATTAGGAAGTTTTCCAGGGTGTAGGGTAACTGATAAGATTTCATTGAAAACAGAAGCGGGAACAAGCCAACTCCATCCATAAAAGAAAAGGCAGTCGAGCCTGTTATGCGCCGAAAGATTTAGAAATTCAGGGGAATCAAAAATTTCTTTGGGAGATGCCTTGATGACGGGGATTCCCTTGGCTTCAAAACTTGAAAAATCATAAATACAGTCTTCTGTAGTCAGAATGGCAGCACATTTCGCGTAGGGAAGGTTAAGTAAACCCTCTAAAACTTGAAAGGACCAAGTTCGGTAAGTGCACCAACAGTAGTTAACGGTATTCAATTATCTACTCGATACTTCTTACGAGGTGAAAAGCTTCTGCACATGAAAGGCCGACTTCCATGCCCCGATGTCGGGCCAATATTTGAAGCCCTTCTTTACTCCGAGGATGGGGAAAACTCTTTAGCTCAGTTTCATAGCACCCTAAAGCACTTTGTTTTTTTTCGATATATTGAGAAACATCAATATAAGTGTTGGGTTCAAAAGCTCCAAAAGAAGAAAAACTTCTCTCCGTGCTGGAGAGAACTTCATAGGTGTAGAGTTTTTGTGGAGAAAATTCTCCCGGTGAAGCCCTGGTTGCGTAGAGTGTGGCCTCAAAGGTGACACGATGATCTTTATTGTAGTCACCTGAATGATGAGTGAAGACACAATTGGGTTTAACTTCTTGAATGATTTGTTTTAAAGATTTGACCAAATCCAAAAAAGGAACCGTGTCCAATTTTTGATCTTCATAACCTAAGAAATTAAGGTTTGATTCACCAACTCCAAGAAGGCTCATAGCTGTAAGGGCGTTGGCCCGAATGAGAGCCAGTTCTGCAGCAGCAGAACTATGCTTTTGATTATGCCTAGAAAGAATTCCCCCGGTAAGCCACACCACATAGACTGATTTTTTTTCTGCTGCAAGTTTGGCGATAACGCCACCGCAGCCAAGAATTTCGTCATCAGGATGTGCTGCTACGATAAGGGCGCGCTCCATAGTCATCCCAATAGATCCCAAGCTAAAGGTGTTCCTGCTTTGACTTCGCGATTCACTTTCTTACCGATAATTTGATCATAATATTTAGTTTGTAAGCCATATCCGGGGCGAACAGCCCGCAAATTCTCTGCAGAGAAGATCTCACCCATTTTCATATCCTTAGAAATATAAAGGGAGCGGCGAAACTGAATGGATTTTTTCTCTGCCTCAACGGTTCCGTATTTCACTTCGCCCATAGCCTGCCAAGCCCGCTCTGTTTCAACAACAAGAGAGGCCATTTCTTCAGGCTCCATAGAAAAGGTCGCATCAACTCCGCCATCTTTTCGAGACAAAGTGAAGTGCTTCTCTATTACAGTCGCCCCTAACGCCACACTGGCTACAGCAACACCCACCCCAAGGGTATGGTCTGAGAGCCCTACTTGGCAGCTAAATGTCTCGCGCATGTTGGGAATCGTCAGAATGTTGGAATCTTTTGGAGTTGCTGGGTAGGAGCTCGTGCATTTCA
>Ga0207119_1125_pt1 | contig 12024 bp, 10 predicted proteins | sample Alteio_BWMinHeat_43_FD_153505 | JGI IMG/M metagenome (GOLD analysis project Ga0207119, IMG submission 153505) | Enriched cells from forest soil in Barre Woods Harvard Forest LTER site, Petersham, Massachusetts, United States -... | ecosystem: Environmental > Terrestrial > Soil > Temperate forest >... | reverse complement strand
AGGAGTATTGCAGTAAATGCGGATAGTTTTATTAGCTTTTTCATTTTATTAGTATTTTTATAATTTTTAGATGTTTGAAAGCAAATTTCCTCAATGCCAAAGCAATTTACAATCGGATGAATGTCTGATTTTTTGAAATAGATTTGCTGCCTAAATTATTTATGAAATTATAAATCTTTGGATATTTTTTTTATTATTCAAACTTTTGCGTCCTTGCGGCTTCGCGAGATATTTTTTTCACATACTTTGTCTTCAAAATCTTACGAGCCTTTGTGATTTACATATTCGAGGGATAATTTGTTAAAGAATCTTATATCCTTCCCAATCCTCTCCCACTCTCCAACCTTTTACATATTTTTGAAAAAATAATAATTTAATGATATGAGCAAAATCTATCGTCTTATCTTTTTTGTGGCTGCTATTGCAGCTGTTGGGGGATGTAAACCGAAAACATCAACCTCAAACAAACCCGATCCTTTGCGTGCCAATATGGACACTACTGTGGATCCTGGTAAGAATTTTTATTTATATACCAATGGCTTGTGGCTTAAGAACAACCCTATTCCGGCTACTGAAAGCAGATGGGGTATTGGCAACCTGGTGAAAGATGAGATATATGTAAAGCTAAAGAAACTAAGCGAAGATGCTGCTGCAACCGCTAATGCAGAGAAGAATAGCACAACCCAACGAATAGGAGACTTGTATGCCAGCGCAATGGATTCTGCCGGGATTGAAAAAGACGGTATAAATCCTTTAAAAGATGAACTTGGGCAGATCGCAGCCATTAAAGATTTTCCCGGTTTAGTAGATATGATTGGCAAGTTGCAGACCTATAGTGTGTCGCCAGGATTTAATTTTGCTCCGTCACAAGACGAAAAAAACAGCAATAAAATGGTTATGCATTTTTCACAAGGCGGATTGGGTTTACCAAATCGCGATTATTATTTTAATACGGACAGCAGAACCCGGAATATCAGGACCAAGTACATAGAGTATCTTGGCAAAACTATGGAACAATCGGGAGACAATGACATTACTGCCAAAAAGAACGCAAAAGACATTATGTCTCTCGAAACTGCTCTTGCCAAAGCTTCCCGCAAACTGGAAGATCTAAGGGATCCTTATAAGAATTACAATAAAATGGCATTGGCCGATTTTGATAAACTCACCCCTTCCATTAAGTGGGAAGACTTATTTAAGAAGATAAATATCCCTTTGCAAGACACAATCATTGTCGGCCAGCCTGAGTTTTATACTGCGCTTGAATCTGCTCTCCATTCTTTCCCGCTTGAAACCTGGAAAAATTATCTTCGTTGGGAAATGGTTTCCAGTTATGCCGAAAAATTAGGGAATGACTATAACCAAGCGCATTTTGCATTCTATGGCACGGTACTTACCGGCGCTGAAAAACAAAAACCAAGATGGAAACGTGTGATTGATTATGAAAATTATGCCATCGGAGAATTACTGGGAAAAAGTTTTGTAAAGGAATATTTTCCGCCAAAAACAAAAGAACGTTATGTAAAACTGGTTGATGCTGTACTTGATGCGTATAAAAAGCACTTAATGAATGAAGGATGGATGAGCGATGCCACTCGCAAAAAAGCGGTTGAAAAATTATCATCTGTCACAAAAAAAATTGGCTACCCTGATGAATGGAAAGATTTTACAGGATTGGATATTTCTAAACAGCCTTTTGTGAGGAATGCGATCAATGTGGATCATTTCTGGTTTGCATTCTACATTAAGATGCTGGGTAAACCTGTTAACCGCAAGTTATGGGACATGAACCCACAAGAGTATAATGCCTATTATAATCCATCAAATAATGAGATTGTATTACCTGCGGCTCAATTAACCGTGCCTGGATATAATGATGATGAACTTGATGACGCTTTAGTATATGGGTATACGGGTGGGTCAACTATTGGGCATGAAATAACTCATGGATTTGACGACGAAGGCCACAAGTTTGATAACAAAGGCAACCTGCATAACTGGTGGACTCTTGAAGATTCAACTAATTTCAGTATAAGAACCCAAAAATATGTGGATCAGTTTAATAAATATGTTGTGCTTGATAGTATGCATGTAAACGGAAAAGCAACGCTTGGAGAAAATATCGCAGATCTCGGAGGTATTGTAATAGGCCTAGATGCGTTTAAACAAACTGAACAATATAAGAAAGGTGAAAAGATTGCTGGGTTAACGCCATTGCAACGGTATTTCCTTGGCTATGCCCTTGGATGGATGATACAACAGCGGAAGGAAAAATTGGCAAACCAGATTCTTACCGATGTCCATGCACCAATGGATCTACGTGTTAACGGCCCTCTGAGTAATATCCCTGAGTTTTATGAAGCATTCGGCATCAAAGAAGGTGCCCCGCTTTGGAGGCCAGAGAAGGATAGGGTTGTGATTTGGTAGTTGGGAAAGTTGTTGGTTGTTAGTTGATAGTTGTTGGTTGAGGGAATATAAATATGAAGCAATTTCTGATTCAATATAATATTGTTCTCGGCTTATGTATTTGCTGTTTTTTACTTACAGGTTTTGGCGGATGTTTAGTAATTTTTGGTATAAATAGCAGTTTAGGATATGAGCTTTTGATTAGATGTTCTTATATTGGACAAATTTTCGGAGCAATATATGTCTTGTCATATTCTGATATTCATAAATCGAAGTATATTAGATATATTATAGTAATCTTTGCCTTATTATTGATTGGTATCGTAGCTAGAATTATTCATTGGGTTGGATATGATTTTACAATAAGAATTATATTAACAATCGTACCTCCCTTTTTTGTCGTAATTTATTTTTCCCGGTTTATCAAAAAACATAAAAAGAATATTGGTGATATATTGAAATTTCTTTGGGCATTTTCTTTGTTTCCAATGAGTTATCTCTTTCTAGTGAAACGTATGAGCCTTGGAACCTGGTTTTTTATAATAGCCATTTTTTTAAATATATCTATGGTCATTTATACTTTTTTGCATTCCAAAAAGCAAGTTATTGGATAATTTATGGACGACTTTATTCATTTAAGGGTAGTCCAAATCATCCAAGAAACTTCGGATGCGATTACGATAAAATTGTTGGTTGAAGATGGAAAAACAATAACTTATAAGTCAGGGCAGTTTATTACTTTGATTTTTGAGCGAAGAGGAAAAGAAATTAGACGTTCTTTTTCTTTAAGTTCAGCACCGGGAATTGATAAGGAACTTTGGATTACGGTGAAACGAATTCCCAATGGTGATATATCTTCTTTCATCTATCGGCATATTAAAGTTGGAGAGATCATTAAATCACTGCCACCGGCTGGGCGCTTTGTCTTACAAACAAATAAGTCTTTGCAAAGGGATATATTTATGGTAGCTGCCGGCAGCGGTATTACGCCAATGTATTCACTTATTCGATCCATTCTTATCGAAGAACCAAAGAGCAGGATCACATTAATTTATAGCAGTCGAAATGAGCAGTCAACTATCTTTTATAAGCGATTAAATGAGCTCTCAGAACAATATTCTGAGCAGCTAAAATGCATTTATATTTTCAGTAATCCTGAAGATAAAAATCATCCCTATAATGTGCATCTCAATCTGGGTTTATTAAAAGATCTGATTGAACAAAATATGCAATTTGATCGTGATACAGCTGAGTTTATGCTTTGTGGACCATTTACTTATATGCGTATGGCTGAAATGATCATCATCGCTATGGGTTTTGATGAAAGCAGGGTGCATAAAGAGAATTTTGTGATCCTTGCTGAACAGGAAGCCATCAATACACCACCAGTACAAGAGAAAGGATACAAAACAGTAAATATCTCTTACAACGGAAATAATTTCGATCTGATTGTTTCGCCAGGAAAACCGATCTTAAAGTCTGCACTTGAGAAAGGAATATACTTGCCATATAGCTGCCAGGGAGGTGTATGTGGTATTTGCTCTGCCATTTGCAAACATGGAGAGGTGAAGATGTCGATCAACGATGTTCTCACCAATAAAGACCTTGAAAAAGGATGGGTACTGACATGTGTGGGTTATCCGATTACCGAGAAGGTTGAACTGGTGTTTGAATAATTGTGATTTGTGAATAGTGATTTGATTTTGGATTCCCCAGTGCACTTTTCAATTTACAATATTTCAAGTTCTCAAACGACATATCATAAAAAGAACTAAGGACGGTACACGCGACCAAATCACAAATTTCAAATTACCAATTTCTCATGCCCTACAATAAAGCAGTAAAAGATAAAAAAGGAAAATATCAAAATCCGATTCCAACCCCAATGGCTGGCTTCAAAGAAACACCGGATATTTTCAGGCGATATCGCAATTCTAACAGCAAATTAAGGAAGCCTTCAAAACCAATTCCAGTAAATTATATGGATCCTAAGATTCTAGATCAAAGGCCTTCAGATGATTTAATGATTTATTGGATGGGGCATACTTCCCTTTTAATGGAAATGGGAGGCAGGAGATATTTGTTTGATCCTGTTTTAAGTGAACGGGCATCCATGTTCCAGAATATTGGTCCCAAACGATTGCACCCTGCGCCCATTGCGATTAAAGACCTAAGGAATATTGATGCCGTTATACTATCTCATGATCATTATGACCATATGGACTATAATACAATGAAGTATCTTGTTAAAACTGATACATTATTTTATGTGTCATGCGGAGTTGGAAAAATTCTTATAAATTGGGGAGGCCTTAAAGAAAATATTTTTGAACTCAATTGGTGGGATACTATGGAGGATGGACCTAATACATTAGTTTCTACACCTGCAAGGCATTTCTCAGGCAGGGGGATATTCGGAAGAAATACAACGCTTTGGAGCTCTTGGTGTATCATTAATGAAAAACAAAGAGTCTATTTTGGAGGTGATTCCGGAATTATGCCACAATATGCCGAAATCGGCGAAAAATATGGTCCGTTTGACCTCACAATTATGCCCATTGGAGCTTATGACGATGCCTGGCATGGGATTCATATATTTCCAGAGGAAGCAGCAGATGCTCAAATTGTGCTAAAAGGAAAGAAAATGCTACCGGTACATTGGGCAACATTTGATCTCTCCTTACATCCGTGGAGTGAGCCTATTGAGCATCTGCTAATTGCCGGAAAACGACTTGGATTAGATATCATTACCCCTGAAGTTGGTGACAAAATAATACCGGGGGAGTACAAAGGAAGAAACTGGTGGTAACTAACTGCTAAGCTGGTTTAATTCTGCAAATTCAATATTCTTATGAAATAGCAGCAAATAATGAATATGTATCCAGATTAATATGCAAGGTACGGCCTTAAATACATAAGGTAAAGCATAATGAACCCTGATATATCTTGGGAAAATATCTGTTTGTGATAATATAGTAAATAATACTGCCAGGCCAAATAAAAACCACACAAGGGCATTTTTTGGAGCCAGGGTAAACCAGATAGCTACGCCAAAAACAGCAATGACATACGAGGGCGATTCGGCATTATGATTCATGATAACACAAAATATAAGTATGGAACTCAATACCAGGTATCTGAAAGAAATTGATTGATACGAATCGAATTTAATAAATGGCAAAAGGAGGATTATTAACCCAGTAACCTGTATGTAAAATGCAGGAATATTAACATTAAACCAACTTTTTATCCAGCCCATCGCAGACATTTCAGGCTGCCCAAGATCTTTGCCAACATGTACCTCCATAAGTTGATGAAACCAATTTTGATATTGAATAACCAATTGATCCAAGGGTATTACTATTAATGGGGCAATTACAAATATCAACCCCCAAAACAGCATTGATAATATAAAATGACCTTTTTGCGGATACAAAATAAATAATATTGCAGCCGCCAATCCGAATACCTTGATAAATGTCGCAGCTATAATAAAAAAGGCGGCCCAAAATACCCTTTTTTGCTCAAAACAGATGAATGCCAGAACCATGAATGATACCATTAAAGGATTGGTTTGCGCATTTTGCATGGAAGTAATAAACTCGACAAGGACTATAAAGAAAACAATTGTTTTTTGAAACTGGCTTAAATATGGCAACCGTGTTACTGCGAAATAAATGGAAGTAGAACCCATTAAACTCCAAATCATTAAACCAAGTGATGTCGGTATATAATTAAAAGGCGCCATGAGTAATGGAAAAGTTGGGCTATACTTATAAAGATCCCAATGTTCTTTTGGATAGAGAATGTATAAATTCTGCCAATGAACCAGATGCAAATATGAATACTTGAATATGATGAAGTTATTGTGATGTCCGGACAAGTTAAGTTGTAAGCCAACTACAATACCAGCGATAGTTAAGATAATGGTTATGGTCCATTTACTAAGTAACAGCCGATTGATATAATTGCTCTTCATTGTTTTTCAATAGGATATAATAAACATGGGCAAAAGTACAAAGAATCTTCAATCTGTAAAGGAAGATTGCAGATTCTGCCGATAATCTTCCTTTTTTGTATTTGCCTGTTTTCTTAGGTTTTAGTAACTTCCTGTATGTTCATTTATTCTAAATATGAGGAGCTATGAAAACTACATCTTATTCACTATCTATCCCGAAACCCTGTCATGAAAATTGGAATCAAATGACCCCTGAAAATAAAGGGCGTTTCTGTCTTCACTGTCAAAAAAGTGTTATTGATTTTAGTAATATGAGTGATGAAGAAATCATCAAAACCATTCAAGGAAGCACAAACCTATGTGGAAGGTTTAAGACAACGCAATTGTCACATCCTTTTGTTAATCAAGAGTATAATTATAAATGGCCAAATTGGAAAGGTGCAATGATAGTAGCATTATTAAGTCTCTTTTCAATGAAAATGTCAGCGCTGCAACAGCGAAAAGTTATTACAACTACGCAACAACCTTTTTTAAAATCTAAACTTCCTGCTTTTGAAATTATGAAGGGCCCGGATAAGCCAAATAAAAAAGTAGCATTGTCAGGACAAGTAGTTAATTCCGGCACAAACGAGCCTATCATTGGAGCAATGCTGGAAATAAAAAGCAATAATATTCAAATTGAAAAGACAATTTCAGACGATGAAGGGAATTTCATGTTTAACGTAGACAACATGGAGCATATCATGCTCTCCTGCAAATATATAGGATATAATGCAGTAAATATTAATTTAGATGATTCACTTGTTCATTCAAATATCCCTTTAAAAATTTCTTTAGCGCCTCCAATGGAAATGGAAGCAATTATTACGGGCGGTATATCAATGTATTATGAAAAGCCAACAACTTTGAGACGGGTTAAATGGTTTTTCACAAGAATTTATAATAGAATTAAATGTCATTCAGAACAAATCAGTTATTGAATAAACGTATCAAACATTGATTTAGCCGGTAAACATTTAGGTTTTGCTGCATTCTAAATTATTTTATATAGCTTAGCAAATCATTTAGTGTTACCTGATGGCCGAAAAGCAGCAGAAGATTTCCATTTTCCCTTTAATGAGCGTCAATTTTATTGGTACGCTTGGGTTCAGTATTATGCTGCCATTCCTGGTTTACCTGGTACACGAGTTTAAAGGAAATGAATTTTTGTATGGCGCTTTGGGAGCTAGTTTTTCTATTTTCCAAATGATAGGCGCCCCTGTACTGGGCAGGTTATCTGATTACTATGGGCGCAAGAAAATACTTTTTATTTGCGAAGCAGGGTCGTTTTTATCCTGGGCGGTGTTTTTTATTGCATTGTATCTTCCGGTAAATACCTTGTTTCATTTTCAAAATAATTTATTGGGGGATTTAACATTTACATTACCTCTTTTTATTCTTTTCATTGCCAGGGCTATAGACGGTATTACGGCGGGAGATATCTCTGTTGCAAATGCGTACTTGGCAGACATAACTGATGATCAAAACTTAAAAAAGAACTACGGCAAAATGGCTGCTTCTGCGAATATTGGTTTCATATTGGGCCCCTTATTAGCAGGTGTACTTGGCGCAACAGCTTTGGGGCTAAAGTTACCAATTATTGCGGCTGCAGCTATATCACTAGCCGCTTTGTTTCTGATTGCATTTGGTTTGCCTGAGTCGAGCTCTAAAGTACATAAATTTCATGTCGGGCATACAGATAAAAATAAGGAAGAGCCGAAAGAACCGAGGCCAAAATTCATATACCTCGTTAGGCAACCAAATGTAGCTTTTATGCTTGTCTTGTATTTTTTAATCTATCTTGGATTTAATTTCTTTTATACCTCTTTCCCACTCTATGCCAGTGAAATACTTAAATGGAATGTAACAGCTATGGGTATATTCTTTGCGGTATTAAGTGGCATGATGGTGTTAGTTCAGGGACCTTTGCTTAGCGCTCTATCAAAAAAAGTATCTGATGAAAAGCTGACAATAATTGGGGGAATATTACTGGCCGCAAATTTTATACTAATGGTTAGCCATGATGTGGTCTTAATATATACGGCTGCTATTTTATTTGCTCTTGGTAATGGCTTGATGTGGCCTTCCTTTTTGTCTATTTTAAGCAAAGTAGCAGGGCATAAATACCAGGGTGCCATACAGGGCCTTGCCAGTGGCATGGGCAGCCTCGCAAGCATTATAGGCCTGGTTGGCGGAGGTATTCTTTTTCACATATATTACGAAAAAACATTTTTGATAACTGCGGGTATAATACTGATAGTTTTTGTTCTATCTTTCAGGTTATTGGGTATTAAAACAAGAAAAAGCGGTGAAATACCTGCTGAAATAATAGCGAGATAAAAACTAAAAATGAGACCTATCTGGTCCCATTTTTTTAAATTATTTAGAATAGAAATCTACGCGACACTTTTCTTGACAATCTTGCTGGCAACCCAGGCAAATAATCCCTGTACAAGGCCCAAAGCTATCCCCACTATAGGACCGGTGACAATCATAGCCATTTTTGGATTATCGTGCATTGGCATATTCTTACCCATGTCAGCCATCATAGGATGATTGGCCATATAGGTGTCATAGAATATTACGTGGAAAGTCACTATGTAAACACAGTTCACGATGCTTATCATAAAGCCATTAAGAAAATACTTCCCCGTTGCATATTTTGCCACGAAGTATGCATTTAATAAAAATATTATCAACCAAAATATGCCTTCAGTTTTTTCCGGTATCCAAAATACTGTTGCAATTGACATGACTAACCCAAAAAGGGAAAGCAAAAAAATAAGTCTCCAGTTCATAATAGTGTGTTTAAGTTTAATGTTTAAGTTTTTTTTGAAATTAAGGGCATTCTCATGCCATTGAATTGTAGCCAAATGTAATCTATTTATAGAATAAAAGAAAGTTCAATGAAATATTTCACGCAAAGACCGCAAATGAAAAACCCGCAAAGAGCGCAGAGAATTAAATATATAGAATTATGAATGAAATATTATCTCTTGAAACATTTCGGAAAACTTTGCGTCTTAGCGTCTTTGCGAGACATTATTGCCTCTTTAGCAAAACTTTGCATGAAAGCATTTTACTCTTGGCGTCCTTTGCGGGCTTTCCTTTGCGCCCTTTGCGTGAAATCTTTATAGCCCCTCAATCAATCCCTTCACTTCTTCCATCAGCCAGAGAGGTGTAGAAGTAGCGCCGCAAACACCTACAGTATCGTTTTCGCTAAACCATTCTTTTTGAATTTCCTGAGGATCAGAAACAAACCAGGAATTGGGATTAAATTCTTTGCAAACACCATACAACACCTTCCCGTTTGAAGATTTGGTACCCGAAACAAATATGATCTTATCAAAATTTTTAACGAACTCACGCAATTGCAAATCACGGTTAGATACCTGCCTGCAAATAGTATCATTAAAATCTACTTGTATTCCTTTAGAGACCATTGTGTCTCTTATCTTGTATAAGTTACGGGTATCTTTGGTTGTTTGACTAAATAAAGTAATTCTTGATGGCATGTGATCCAAATCCAGTTCTGCAATATCCTGGAAAACAACAGCATCTCCCTTGGTTTGGCCCATCAACGCCTTTACCTCAGCATGACCGTGTTTACCATAGATATAAACTGGCGATTCTTTACCCTCATCATCATACGCTTCCTTCACACGATTTTGAAGTTTAAGCACAACAGGACAAGAAGCATCTATAAGTTCAATGTCATTTTCGAGAGCCATTTTATAGGTTTCAGGCGGCTCCCCATGTGCACGAATCAAAACGCGTTCTCCGCGAAGCTCGGGCAATTGATCATGGGATATTGTTACCAATCCCTTCTTTGTAAGCCGTTCAACTTCTTCATCATTATGAACGATATCACCGAGACAATATAGTTTTCCATATTCATCAAGGATATCTTCAGCCATTTGAATGGCATATACTACCCCAAAGCAAAATCCGCTGTTACTGTCTATGGTTACTTTGATGTTCAAAATTCGTTGATAGTTGTTCGTTGATAGTTGTTCGTTGCTTCGCGTCAATAGCTTACGAATAATCAGACTTTTCTTTATTTATAAACTTGTGTACTATTAATGTTCAAATACGGTTCAAAGATACTATTAGTTTCAATTATTAGATTGAAATTGGTTTTGCCCCATTGTCTCCCGCCCATTCTTTAGGAAATGTTCGGGCAGGCATTGCCTCATTGTCTAATTATTCACTCCCATTTCTGTAAAGAATTCCTCTATTTCACCTTCCAGAAATGCTTCTTCCTTATGAACTAAATTATAAAATGCTTCTCGCTGTTCTTCCGTAGTATAAGCGGGTTGTTTAGCTCTTCCTAGAAGTCGATTTAAAGAATAAAACAATCCTGAATCTTTTTCATATTCAAATAGATATTTTGATTCCCTGAAACGGTTGAAAAACTCTAAAAAATTAGGTGGCATTTGAGTCCCTGATTCAACAAAAAATGAATTAATAACTGGTTCATTCACAAAATTAATATCATTATAGAACTCATCAACCATTGGTTTCCTTGTCTTTACGATATGCCTGTCAATAAGCATTTCCAGCAATACATGCGCGGCAAAAAACAACCTTACTCCGGGGGCGCTTAATCCGGCTTTCTCTAGTTCCATTCTAATTCTTTTCGAATGCGTTGTAAAAAGTGGAATATTATGAAACGCCGCATCAGCGATGAGATGTTGCTGATACCCTTCCCATATTTCTTTTACATGATTACTTGATGTATAAAAAGTATTTTCTTTAGAAGTCTTCCACCCTCTTTGTGATACATTTACCAAATCAGGTAATGCCAGGCCAAAATTGTATAGTGGTTTGTCCTTTTTATGATCAACCAGGTAATGAGTCAGGTAATTCATTCAGTGGATTAACCCATTATCTAATCACTATCGTTCCTTTATTGAAATTTAAAATCCCTATTTTTAATAGATATTCCATAAATATCAGTTTTAAATGAGTTTTAGCAGCAACTTTTATTCGATCATAATTTTCTGTCTCGATACATTGCCATTTGCAATTATCTCAGCGATATACATACCCTTTGGTATATTTTCTAGATCTACTTTTATTTTTTGCGATTTCACTTCTGAGTAAATTAAATTATCAATTACTTTGCCATCCATGGTATAGATAGAAATATGAGCGGAACCTTTAGCAGTTTCATTAAACTCAAATGTAAAATCGCCATGACCAGGATTTGGATAAATATTAAATCCATTGTGAGCCAAACTTTGTTGATCCACTCCGGTTGTTTGTATTTGAGGCCAATATTGAGTAAATGAAGAGAATAAGCAACCATTTGTATTTCTGGCACTTACGGTATAGTAAGCTGTGGTATCTTTTACAATCAAAGTATCATAACTGGCACCCGGGATTGGTATATTATTCTTATACCATTGAAAACCAATGTAGGTACCCTGAGTCGCTAATATATTTTTATTCTTAGTATAGGGGATGCTTATCACATCAAGATTTGTATATGGCAAAGTATCCATAAGCGCCTGGTAGGCTAATTTGCGCAAATATTGAGTGTTAGCAGTGGGTAAGATCCATGAGTATTTAAGTTTTGTAGGATCCTGCTTAAAAATAGTTGCAAACATTACGCTTGC
>Ga0207119_1124_pt1 | contig 12039 bp, 10 predicted proteins | sample Alteio_BWMinHeat_43_FD_153505 | JGI IMG/M metagenome (GOLD analysis project Ga0207119, IMG submission 153505) | Enriched cells from forest soil in Barre Woods Harvard Forest LTER site, Petersham, Massachusetts, United States -... | ecosystem: Environmental > Terrestrial > Soil > Temperate forest >... | reverse complement strand
GTTGATTTTCTTGAACGTCTTGGACCACGAAAAAATGAGGCCGGTTTTCACGACCGTTTTAAAAGAATACCAATACGAGCGGCTCAACCCGAACACTTATCATCAAAAAGCGGCCCAGACGGCGATTGCGATCGGAGGGATGACGGGGAGCGGATGGCATAAAGGGGATTTTTCAGGAAGGAAGTGGCTTCCTGCCGCCGCAACCGATTCGGTCTTCGCAGTCGTTAATCCCCCCACCCGATTGCCGCTCCTCTCGAGAAACCAGGCTAATGCAATCACTACGATCAATTTGGTCTGTTCGGACGGTTGAAAACTGGCTATCCCTGGGATCCTGTACCAGCGGTGGACGTTTTGGATCGGGCTGGCGAAAAATAGGCCTATGAGCAAAAGAATCGCAGCCAAATAGAGGAAAAGGCTCCAGTCCCTGAGTTTCCGGTAATCGAAAGCGGAGCAAATGGTGAAAACGATCCATCCTAGGCAAAACCAGCGGACTTGGCTTTTTACGAGCGGCGTCCAAAAAGAAGGGCCGTCTATTTCACCCGCCTCGCCAGACATCGACGAAATCACGAGCAGACTGATCCACATCAATCCCGCGACGATTGGCAATATCCGGTAATCGATCCTCGACAAAACCCGATGGTCCCACATTCCTTCAGTCTATCGCGCTTCAGCAAAACAGAACAACAGGAATGGCGCGAAGCGCGCCAAAAGAGATGCAGAGCGTGGTAACAGTCCAGGGAGATTAACGTAAGGAACAGGATATGCAGGATAGCGCGAAACGCTGGCAGGATCTGCCGCCCCCAAAAATGCGGCATTTTTGGGGCCCCTGTCGGCAGGCAGGATGCAGGGAGGCCCTGCAACCCATGCTCCGCAGGCCAAAGGGCTGCCGCCCTCTGGACTCCCAAAAATTTAGGATTCCAAAGGACAAAGTCCTTTGGTCGGGGTTTGGGGCTGAAGGACCCAAGGACGCGCCTCGCGCCCATCCTGCCTGCTGACAGGGGTTCCCAAAAATGCCGCATTTTTGGGGGCGGCAGATCCTGCCAGCGTTTCGCGCTATCCTGCATATCCTGTTCCTTACGCTTATTTCCCAGGATTGTTACTACCTTTTCGAGTCTCGCGTCTATCTTGTTTTTTTGGTGTTGTGGTAGAATGGCCTGTATGAAAGAAATTGTTTCCGTACATCTTGACACGATCGATTCCACGAATACGTATGCAAAGAAGCATTGCCACGATTTCGATGCGGGTAAAATTACTTGCGTGACGGCTGAGGAGCAGACGGCGGGGCGGGGCAGGTTCCAGAGAAATTGGGTTTCGCCGAGAGGGGTGAATCTCTACGCGACGTTCTATTTCCGGCTGCCGGTCAATGCGCTGCATTTGATCAGCCTGGGGCAGGTGATGACCTACAGCTTCGCCGCGGTGTTGATCCACGAGGGGCTCCATCCCAAGATCAAGTGGCCGAACGATATCCTGTTGAACGGAAAAAAAGTCTCGGGCGTCCTTTGCGAAACGGTGTTCCATCAGCACTACGTCGATCTGTTTTTAGGGATCGGGATCAACGTCAACATGGATGCCGAAATGGCAGATAAAATCGACAAGCCAGCGACTTCGCTCAAAATCGAGACGCATCATATATGGGACAGGCAAGGGCTGTTGAAAAAACTGGAAAAGGAATTCGCTGCGGATTTGGAACGGTTCGAGAAAGGGGGGTTTACCCCCTTTCACAACCAATTTGAAAACTTGCTGGCCTACAAAGGACAAACGGTCCGTTGTTTCGATGGAAAAAAGGAATGGACCGGTATTTGCCATTCCTTGACCAACGATGGCCAGCTCAATTTATTCTTACCCGATAAGACCCTTCACACTGTTCTGTCAGGTGAGATCAAGCCCGGCAGCCGCTAAGGCAGCTTGGTCTGTCGCCGAAGAGGCGCTGACTACAACTTCTGTGTCTTCATCTTCTTTTTTTTCCTCTGGCCGTTCGACCGTTTGCCTAGCGCTTGGACTCGATGAACTCGAGATGAAAAGAGGTGCGGACGGCTGGGGTTGCAGCCCTTTGGCCATCGCACTTAGCTGAGCGGCCGAGAAGGCGTTCTCTCCATGGATCCACTTCTCAAACGCATCTTTGTCAGACAAATTGGTTTTGCTCATATTGGTTCTATTTCGCATTGCTTTCCAAAGCCTTCCTTTGAATCCCGATCTGGTATTACGGATCGACAGAGCAAGAGGCGTTAGATCTGAAATATCTCCAATCAAGCCCTCGAAAGTCGAGTTTAATCGCGAGATGGCTAAAAAAAGCGGAGAAAGAACATCTTTATCAAACATATACTTCTTATCAGGATCATTAAACGCGATCCTGTCCTGTTCTACCATCCTGACTAATTTTCTTTGGAATATTAAGCTTTCCAATTTATCTGCAAGAGGGGAAATGGCGAAAGAAAGAACGTCAGCTCTGACCTCAAGCCCCGGAATCTTCCCACTCCCTTTCAGGGTTTGCTGAATAAAAGTTTCATCGCTCTGCGCGCCGTCTGGAAACTCTTTTACAAACTGATCCACAGCGACTTTAACTTGTCTGAATTGCTCGACAAAAGCGTAATCTTTTTCGCGTTCTTTAGGCAGTGTTCCAACAAACGCCAGGAACTTGCCAATCGCCTCGCTCCAACGTTGCAAAGCTCCAATATCTCCTTTGATCTTGAAAGCCGCCACATGCAATGCAGACCCCCTCTTCTCAGCTTCTAACTGAAGACTCTCATTCGGAAGCCGCTCGATAATTAAATCGGTTAAAGTTTGTCTTATGTCGCCATAAAGTGTTAACGCCTGGATAAAATTCTCATGCCCTGCATAACTTCCTGGGAGTTGGGCAAGATCGTCCTGTTTGACCGATTCGAAATACGCATTCATCTGATGGAGTGTATTCCAATCGATCTTTCCAGACCTGCCTTCCAGGATATCGGCTGCGATAAGCCTCGATTTCAAAACCAATTCCTTCTCGTCGACAGCGGCTGTCCTTTGACGGTTTGGATTCCATCCTTCACGCCCGTACTTTCCGGCTTCTGGCTTGATCACTCGGGCATGGTCGCCGAATTCCTTAAAGGGCCACTCATTTCCTCTGCCCTCTGAGATTTGTTTTACAGACCGCAATTCTTTAAGAATCAATCGGGAACGCTGTCCGATATCGAGATTACCGATAGCTTTGATTTTCTCAGGATCTTCGAAGAAAATTTTTATCGGCCCGTTCTTTTTTCCTGGGCGAGGTTGCAATTGCAAATCGAAGGACAGCGTCTCGTAAGGACGTGCATTGGCAGCTAATGCCTTTAAAAAATCAGGGTTTAATTTTGCAATGATTTTCTCCCTGTCTTTCGTAGAAACGCCGCTTAAATCGACAACAGCCCACTTTCCTTCCATCGCTCCATAAAGGACGTTGCCGATTGGAGCTACATGGTAATCGTTGAAGAACGGAAGAAGATCGACTGGTTTCTTTGGGGGTTGATGAAGGAAAGCTCTCAATTCTTGAATTTGCTCTCCGAGATTCCTTTTTTCTAACTGAAGTGTAATCGCATCAGCCTCCTCTAATTCTTTGAGGGCGTTCGCGATTCTGACCGCTTCGTTTGGACTATTTCTGTCCGCTAGTTCACTTTCCAGTTTCTTAAGGGCTCTAGCGCTTTCCGGAGAAATCACCGTTTCTAGGACTTCTAATTTGGCTTTAAGCGCACGAAGATGGTCTTCTAAAAGGTCCTGTCTTACAGAATCGGAAACTCTGAGTTTGCGGATCCCTGCAACCATAGAAAAGACCATGACGTTACTAAAAAGGATGTTGACTCCGCGGCCTCTTGGATCTATCAAATCGCGAGAATGGACTGTATTTACCTTTTGTTTTCTTTTGTATGCATCCAACTCCAATTCTTTATTAAGCCTGTCGATTTCTCCGTCCGGGCCATCAAAAGCCGCTACATAACGACCGATATCAACGAGCGTAGAATCGATGATCATTGGCCGAATCTGCTCTTTTATTTGATTAACTACTTGTGGAGGGCAAATTTTCTGAATAATCTCTTGTTTAATTCGCTTAAGCTCATCCGGACTCCAAAGAGTCGAGCCGCGAACGACAAGTTCTTTTTCGAATTTTTCTTTCAGACTCTGTGCGATTTTCAGTTCGGATTCAGAAAGGGTGGAACCATCGGCGTCTCCTGCGGCAAATTTCTCGATTTCGGAATAGTGGGCATCGACTTTTTTCCGTAAATTCTTCGCCACCTCTAACTCATATGCAGAAAGCTTCTGGCTTTCTATTCCCGATTTTTTAACTCTGGCGACTTCCTCTAATATGGATCGATACGCTTCGTCATTTTTCAAACCATTGAGAAGCTGAGTTTCGAGATGCCCTCTCTCTTTATGCAAATAAAATTGATTCAATAATTGCAGTTTCTGTAAGAGGCTATCCAATGCAAGTTGCGCCTTCAGGGCGTTCACAAAGATTTTAGTCTCTGCGAGCTCGAGGCTCGCGCCGTCGATCGCCCCATGATTCAACAGGAACGGAGTAAGATTTGCAGCGATATCAGCACCAATTTTGCGTCTTTCCAGAAGCATTTTGATCTGCTTCAGGTCGCTTTCTTGGGCGGGCATGTGGCCTTGGTTGAATCGGGAAAAGCACGTTTCGACGAGAGATGTTAGCTCTTGTTTAGAATAACCGTACTCGCCGAGAGCCAGATCCAGTTGACCCCAGAATTCCTTGGCCCTTTGCAATTTTGCTTGCAGATCGCGGACGATGCCAACGTTATCTTGGAAGTTCAAAATTCCATTTTCAAGACGCTTCCAAAGCTCTGCGTGGCGGTGGATATCTTGATGGGAGCCCTCAAGTTGTTTAAAAGCTTCATCAGCGACTTGTACGAATCGATTATGGTTTGAGGTAATTTCATGGAACGCTCTGAGAGCGTCGGGAGAATCTTCCTGAATCCCGCCGATAAAACTTTGGACGTTCGTTAGAAATTTATAAAGAAAGTCGTACTTTTCCGCTCCGAGCTTTGCCTGCAAATCGTCCTTGTGCTTGATCAGCTTATCAAGGCTGAAAACTTCTAAATAAAGGTTCGCTCTCTCCCATGGATCCACGATTCCATGCGCTAGACCCGATGGGGTTAAATAGGGAGTCAAAAGTTTTCCCGCCGCTTTTGGATGCTTCATTTTACAACTTAAGAAATTTTCATAAGTTGCGGTTTGGATAGGATCCCAAAGTCGATTTTGGACATCTTGCGGGAGGATCGAATCCACGAGATCTGCGCCAAATCTTTCTTTCCATTCCCCGATTTTTGCGGCCTGGGTTGCGGATTGTCCTTTCTTTGCAACTGCGTTCATAAAAGCATCGGAAGCCCTCACAGAGGTCGCTGTAGAAAGGTCATCTGGTGTCTTGGGCCTAGAACTGGAATTAGAGGCTAGCGACATCGAGCTTACGGAACCGGGGGTAGAATCGGGGGATGTCTCTCCAGCCTTCGACATTACGACGGTCGGCGAGGTGGATGTAATCGTGATTCCGGAAAGAGACGAAGTAGTTTTTGAAACGGGGGCGCCTGGCGAATTGGGGCTGTCAGCCTCGCCTTTGATTGCGGCGTGTTGGCTGCTAGTGATAGAAATTTGTGTTAATGCGGATGGAAGTCCAGGTTGTGTAGCAGGCTGGGTAGCATCTACTTTATTCGATTTATTAAAGAACGCTGAAAAGAACCCTGCATTCTGAGAAACCGAACTTGAAGCAACTTGTTTCGTACTCATAATTAACACCCTTATTATTTATTAAATATCGTTCAATTATAACAACTATCGATAATTAAATAAACGCAATTAAAAAGTACGTAATTAACTAAAATTATAAGAGTAAAAAGAGAAATTTTTATTGTGGTGTAACAATCAAATTTGGATGTACTCTCGACTTAAGGATTTTTTGGATCGCAGAGAGTGTAGATCCAGTAGAAGAATGGCAAGTTGTACAAGATCCTTGATAGCTAATTAAAACTTCATTGACCTGATTGAGTCCGATCAATTGCACGCCGCCTGCGTCGAGCTCGATGTAAGGGCGAATTTCTTTATCGATCACTTCTTCGATAATTTTAATTTTTTGTTGATGCGGGAACTCTTCCCATCCGGGTATCCCACCAGGAATTTCTCCAAAATCAACTTCGATAGGAGTCGTGTCGTAACTGACGGCAAAGGGGATGTCCAGACAGTGCTGGACGGCCCTGTCGACGGCAGAGAGGACCTGGTTGAGGTAGCCGGCGCACTCTTTAGGGAAGGCGGGGAGGTCTTTCCGGTCCCTCACATGCTGGTCGAGAAGGTCTGCGGAGATGCGGGAGGCCTGGTCGTAATTTTTCCTTAACACTAGTTCGCTGACGATCTCGGCGGCAGCAATGAGGCCAATAGGGCCGAAGGCTTGGAATTTCGCGTCGGCGATGACCCCGTCCGATTCGTCGACGAGCCAATAGAGGCACACCTCTTCTTTCAAAGAATTCGTTTCACGCCCCGTCGCAAGCCGCATATTTTTTTCTTGAGCCTCTTGCATCGAAAAAAAACCTACGTAGCCGAGCCGGTCGATTTTTTCTTTTAATTTCTTGGCAAAAAGCTCCCAATAAAACGGACGCATCAAAGATCCTCCCCAAGAAGCTGGAGCCGTTGGCAGGTTTCCCCGATGAAGCGGGCCGCTTCAAAAATTTCTTTCTCAGTCGTCATCCGGCTCAAAGAAAAACTGAGGGCGGAGAAGGCTTCTTTTTCGGGGATGGAGGCTGCAGTCAATAATCTGTTTAAGCTTTGGGCATAGGGTCCTCCCATGGAGGCGTAGACGCCTTTTCTGTTCAGGTAATAAAGGAGGGCTTCCTGGTGGATGTTCGGGAACACAATAGTAGATGTGTTTGGAAGGCGCAATACGTCGGCAAAGAGGGGTTTCGCCCCTGGAACCAAACGGCAAATTTCGGCTTCAAGCAGATCGCGCAGGCGGGCGCCCTCAAGTCCGATCGAGTCGATGTACATAGATGCCTGCTGGATCGCGGCAGCGAGAGCCATGAACGAGGGGATATCGAGACTGCCTCCCCGCAAGCCCCCTTGCTCGCTTCCGCCTAAAATGAGAGGGACGAGAGGCCTCTCATTTTTCGCAAATAGCCCGCCCGACCCTTTCACAGAATGGATCCGGTCCCCAGAAAAAGTGAGGTAATCGATGTCTAATTCGGAAAAAGGGAGGAGGAATTTTCCGACAGAATAGGCGGCGTCCACATGGAGAAGTACGTTTTTCTGTTTGGCCAATTGTGCGATCTCATCGACCGGCTGAACCACGCCCGTCAGACCTTGCGCTGCGGTCACTGAGATCATCGCAGTGCGGGGATTGATCAACTTGGCAAGCTCTGCCACATCGATCTGCCCCTGGTTGGTGACAGGCGCGATTTTGACGCTGCAGCCCAGTTCTTCCAGCCGCTTCAGCATCTGCATCGTGGGGGCGTCTTCCAGGGTGGAGGCGATGAAATGGGTCTTTCCTTCTTTGCGGGAAACTTCGAGAAAGGCCGACCATAAGACTTGATTCACCGCTTCGGCTGCGGAAGAGGTGAAGACGAATTTGTCGCTTTCCTTCGCTCCGAAAAAATCGGCGATTGCCTGCTCGGCGGCTGCGCAATCGGCGATCAGCTCTTGGCCGAAACGATGGGGAGAGAAAGAAGCCCCCCATTTTTCTTGGAAGTAGGGCATCATCCGCTCGATCGCGGCGGAGCAGGGGCGGGTAGCGGAATGGCTATCTAAATAGATCATTCTTTTTTCCATTTCCCGTGATCGTATGTGTAGACGAGTGGATCGCCGGTGGCGATTTCAAGATTGACCACTTGTTCGGGACTTAAGGAGTCCAACTCCATAGCGATGGAGCGGAGGGAATTGCCATGGGCGGAAATAAAGACGTTCTCCCCTCTTTCGAGATGGGGGACGATCCGCTGTTTGAAATAGGGAAGGGTGCGGGCGGCGGTCATCTTCAAACTCTCCCCTTCAGGCGGGGCCGTATCGAAGCTCCTTCTCCAAATTTGCACCTGCTCGGCTCCAAATTTCTCGGCCATTTCGGCTTTATTCAGCCCCTGGAGGCGCCCGTACATCCGTTCGTTGAGTTCCCAGGCCATGTGGACCGGGATCGTCCCCTTCTTCGCCTCATCGCTATAGATATGGCCCCATTTCTCTAATTTCCCTTCATGGGGGTGCAAGAAAACAGGGATTTTTCCGCTCTCATGGTTTAAGAGGGCCAGCACCACGGTCATTTGGGCGCGGATGAGCGTGGAGGTGAAAATCACGTCGATCGGAAGATGTTTGATCTTTTCCCCACCCCGGATCGATTCCTCAATCCCCTCTTGGCTCAAAGGGATGTCGACCCAGCCGGTGAATAAATTTTTTTTATTCCAAACCGACTGTCCGTGCCGCATCAAAATTAACTTCGGAGCCATAGTAAACCTATCTTTGAGACGAGTTTATCAGATAGTGGAAAAACCTACGATTGGATTATACTGGTCCGCCTATGGGAACGAAGAAAAGATTAAGCAAAGCACTTGCTGCAGCCGGAATTGCTTCGAGACGGGCCTGCGAAGAGCTTATTTTCGCTGGCAGAGTCCAGGTCAATGGGGAGACAGTCAAACTGCCCCAAACGCACGTCGATTGGGATGCGGACCGAATTTCCGTCGATGGAGAAGGGGTAACCTCTGAGCAGAAAAAAATTTACTACATTCTCAACAAACCTACCGGCTACATCTGCACCAGCGAGAATTTATCGAACAGGAGGATCGTCCTCGACCTCTTTCCCGAGACGCGAGAGCGGCTTTTCACCGTGGGCAGGCTGGACAGAGAGACCACCGGACTTCTCCTTGTCACGAACGACGGCCATTTCGCCAACCAAGTGATCCACCCCTCTTCGAACGTCATTAAGGAATATCTCGTCAAGACGCCTCAGGAAATCACTCCTGAGCATCTCGAAAATCTTTCTCAGGGAGCGCGCGTCGACGAAAAATGGGTCCGACCCGTTACGGTCGCGAAAGTGCGCAAGGGGACGTTTAGAATCTGCGTCAAAGAAGGGAAAAAACACGAAGTCCGGATCATCGCAGAACGAGCTGGGCTCAAAGTCGTCGAACTGACCCGCATCCGCATCGGCTCGCTTCTCTTAGGGAAACTCCCTCTCGGCGAATACCGCGAGATGACCGAAAAAGACAAACAGCTCATCTTTAAAAGGTAAATTCTGTGGCAGTCAGACTCGGAGCTAATGAGACTGAGGCTCGGCTGATCAGCGCTTATTTCAATACAGCGTTAAATGAGGTGCAGAACGATTGCGGGGATATTATCGATGAAATCCGCGATTTAGAGCCCCCTTCCCCCGGCTGTGTTTCTATCAATTGGAACCTTCTGTTAAAAAACGTAAAACACATCCGAGCGCAAGCCAAACTCTATCAGACATACATCAATCGAGAGGGGCATCGTTTCGATTCAAAAAATTCGAAAACGATTTTCTCGCTGCAAAAACGAGTCGCAATCATTCAAGAAATCCTTCCAGATTAAGGAGATTTTATGGCAGGAAAGGTCGGAGCATCACCAAAGGTCATTGGAGACAGTGAAGCACAAATCGCAGCAGTGAGAACGGGCTTTGATGAGGACATTACCGAAATCACAGATAAATATCCAAAATTGATCGCACAAGTAGAAGAGTTGAGATCTAACTCTAAATACTCGTCTAATCCGGACAAAATGAAGGAACTCGAGGCAAGGATACAGGCGTTCAAAAACCACGAAAAGGCTGCGAAAAAATTCGACAAAGAAGCGCATGAAGAGGGCCACCAAATCAACACAGATGATATCGCGAAATTAGCGGGGTTTCAAGAGGAAATCGAACATATCGAAGCAATCTTCGAATCCAAATCCAGCGAAGGATCTAAAAAGTAGATAGCGGCATTCCCCGCTGTCGAATAAGAGCTCTCTTTTGCATTAAAGACGCTGATCCCTTAGAATCTCGGCCAAGATGCTTACGATTGCCAAGCTGTTCTGCAAATCCCCTTTTGCCCCACTGCAAACGCATATCGACAAGGTGGCTTGCTGCGTCGGTGAATTGCCCGCTCTTTTCAAAGTCATGCTGGCGCAAGATGCGGGTGAAATCGAACGGCTCTGCAGCAGGATCTCGCGGCTCGAACACGAAGCCGATTTGACAAAAAACGACATCCGCAACCATTTGCCCCGAAGCCTGTTTCTGCCCCTGGATAGGGAAACGCTATTGGAAATCTTGGGACTCCAAGACGCGATCGCCGGCCAGGCGGAAAAAATCGCCCATCGAGCCAAAATGCGGAAATTCGAACTCATCGAAGAGATGAGGGATGAATTCATCCTCTTTTGCGAAAAAACGATGGAGGTTTTCTGGCTCGCCCATAAAGTGATCAAGGAATTGGAAGGGCTTCTCGAATCTCTTTTTGGAGGCATCGAAGCGGAAAAAGTGAAGGGGATGGTCGATACGATCGCCTTTTATAAACACGAGATGGATCATTTGCTGAACCAATTGTTGAAGCGGCTTTACCAGAAAGGAGACGCCTTGAGCGTGCCGGCATTCCACCTCTGCTTTAGCTTAATCGAAGAAATCGGACTCCTCGCGCAGCTTTCCGAATCCCTGGGGCATCGCGTAAGGATGCTTTTAGAGCTGAAATAGCGGCTTATGGATCTGAACCTGGCTCTCCAATTCATCGCTCTACTTCTTGGATTTTACATGGCCTGGAACATCGGGGCGAACGACGTATCCAACGCCATGGGGACATCGGTCGGATCGAAAGCCCTGTCCTTGAAGAGAGCTGTCTTCTTGGCTGCCATTCTGGAATTTTCCGGGGCCTTTTTCGTGGGATCCAGCGTATCGGAGACGATCCAAAAAGGGATCATCGATCCAGTCATTTTCGAGCATAGCCCTACCATATTCGTGCTAGGAATGCTCGGATCTTTATTGGCGACCGGAGTATTGCTTCAACTCGCCTCTTATTACGGGCTTCCCATTTCGACCACCCACGCCATCGTGGGCGCCGTGATCGGATTCGGGGCGGTGATCGGCGGGATTGATGCGATCCATTGGAACGAAGTGTCCTGGATCGCCGCGAGCTGGATCGTTTCTCCGGTGTTGAGCGGCCTCGTGGCTCATGGGATCTTCCGGGCGATCCAAAGGAAGATTTTTTACGCGTTGAATCCTCTGGACGCCGCCCAAAGACTGACCCCTTTCTTCGTTTTCCTCTGTTTTACGGTCATGATGCTCAGCCTTCTTTCGGACCGCCTTGCGGCCCAATTCGGCCTTTCGAGCGGAATGATCTTATCTTTGTCCCTTTCAATCGGGCTATTTGCTGCTCTCATCAGCTATTTCCTCGTGCGGCGCATTCCTGAAGCGGCCCTCCAGACAGCAGACGGGTTCCATCTCCACCAAGCGGTCAGCCTCGAAAAGGCCCTCCATCACCTGCAGCGCGTCCACCTCTCCAACCGCAATGAAGGCTACAGCGAACAGATCTCCCATATCCTGGCTGAAATGAGGCATCTCAGCGATACAGTGAAAAAAAGCGCCCTGTTCAACCATTCAACAGCCCAATATCATGGAGTGGAAAAGATCTTCATCTATTTGCAGATCTTGAGCGCCTGCCTCGTCGCCTTCGCCCACGGCGCCAATGACGTCGCCAATGCGATCGGACCCGTCGCAGCCATCTTCAGCGTTTTAAAAACCAATACGGTGTTGAGCCAATCGGAAGTCCCCGCCTGGCTCCTCGCCCTCGGCGGAGGCGGGATCGTCATCGGCCTCGCGACTTGGGGATGGCGCGTCATCGAAACGGTGGGCAAAAAAATCACCGAACTCACTCCTACCCGCGGCTTTTCCGCCGAATTCGGCGCCGCAGTTACGATCCTCCTCGCCTCCAAACTCGGCCTTCCCATCTCCACGACCCACGCCCTGGTCGGCGCCGTCCTCGGCGTCGGAATGGCCCGCGGCATCCGCGCCCTCAATCTCCAAACGCTGCGCGAAATCATCGTTTCCTGGATCGTCACCATTCCTTT
>Ga0207119_1123_pt1 | contig 12057 bp, 11 predicted proteins | sample Alteio_BWMinHeat_43_FD_153505 | JGI IMG/M metagenome (GOLD analysis project Ga0207119, IMG submission 153505) | Enriched cells from forest soil in Barre Woods Harvard Forest LTER site, Petersham, Massachusetts, United States -... | ecosystem: Environmental > Terrestrial > Soil > Temperate forest >... | reverse complement strand
AGCGATTTGCTCTTTTGTTCTGTTTTTTGTTCTTTTTTATTTTTGTTTGTTAATTATTAATTTCGTTTAAAATTAAATTGTTGATTGTAATAAAGATCGTTTCAATCTTGTTGCAAAATAGTCCTGACTTTTCGATAATGGAAGGCGGTATTAAAGTTTTGATTAGGAGCGTTCGGTGTGAAATATTTTATCCTTGGGACAGTCGCTCTCTTCGCTCTTTTAGGACTCATCGGAATCATGAAACGGGAACCGAAGCCGGTTCAAGAAAAAATAGCCCAGGAAATCCCTCTCTCGCCTCCGGCGCCAGCATCCAGCCAGCCGGCTTCTGCTTCCAATCTGGCTGCCGCCCTGAATGCTTCGAACGCGATCATTGACCTTTCCCCGCCGTCGATCACCCGCGAAGAAAATTTGCCTGACGTCGACCTGATTCCCCGCCTTTTTGCGCTCGACGCATCGAAGCTCCCCATTGTGGAGACCGTTTCCTTTACGAGCCGCGTTCCCTGGCTTAAGGAGAGGCCCGCGTGGATCGCCGATTATGCGGTCCATTACGAGACATCGCGCCATTTCATCGCCCGCAGTTTGAATCGGAAGCCCGATTATTTTACCCAAAAAGTGTCTCCGGGAGACCGCTTCAACGTATTTAAAAAAGACAAAGAAATTGCCTTCCATCTTCTGGTCGATTTATCGAGATGCCGGATGTGGTTCTACTATATCGACAAAGGGACCGAAGAGCGGGTTCTCCTCAAGACCTACCGGGTAGGGGTAGGAAAGGCCGATTCCCAAAAAACTTCCGGCTTTGCGACCCCTGTCGGTAAATATGAAATCGGTGACAAGATCGCCATTTATAAACCTGGCGCTACGGGATACTATCAAGATAAGAAAACGGAGATGATCCAGGTTTTCGGAACCCGATGGATCCCTTTTGAAAAAGCTCTGGAAGGATACGGTTCTCCAGTCAAAGGACTCGGCCTCCACGGCGCTCCCTCGACCGTCGATCCGGCGACAGGCGAACTGGTGGAAGACATCGGCAAACTCGGAAAACAGGCGACCGACGGCTGCATCTTCCTTTCCACTGAAGATATGGAAGAATTGTTTTCGATCTTGATCACCAAGCGCGCTGTGATCGAGCTCGTGAAAGATTTCCGCGAGGCGAAATTGCCGGGCCGTGAGATGATCCTTCCTGAACCAGAAACGCTCCGGAGGGCCTCATGAGCTCCGCGATTCTTCCTCACGAAAAACAGATTTTGGAAGTACAGCAAACCATCCAACAGCTCAAGGAACAAAACAAAAACAATCCCGTCTGGACGCAGGAAGAGCTGCTCAAGATGGAGAAAAAACTCGAGCAGCTGAGAAAGAGCGTCTATTCCCAGCTCAAAGCTTGGGACCGGGTCGCCATCTGCCGCCACCCCCAAAGGCCTCACACCCTCGACTACATTCAAAACCTCACTGAAGATTTCGTCGAGTTATTCGGCGACCGCACTTTCCAGGACGATCATGCGATCGTTGCCGGCCTGGCCAAAATCGACGGCCAAAAATTCATGGTCATCGGGCAGGAAAAGGGAAAAGACACCGAAAGCCGGATCTATCGCAACTTCGGGATGCCCCATCCAGAAGGGTACCGCAAAGCGCTGCGCTGCATGCGGCTCGCCGCGAAATTCGACCTTCCCGTAATCACTTTGCTCGATACGCCAGGCGCTTATCCCGGTTTGTCCGCTGAAGAGAGGGGACAAGGCTGGGCGATCGCCCAAAATCTATTGGAAATGTCCCGCCTTCCGACCCCGATCCTCGTGATCCTGATCGGAGAAGGATGTTCTGGAGGCGCTTTGGGGGTGGGTGTCGGAGACGTCATCGGAATGCTCGAACACTCTTATTATTCAGTGATTTCCCCGGAAGGGTGCGCTTCGATCCTCTGGAAGGACGCAGGGAAGAACTCAACGGCAGCTTCCGCCCTTAAAATGCACGTCGAGGATTTGTTGAAACTCGAAATCGTCGATCAAATGATCGCCGAACCTCTCGGCGGCGCCCATCTCGATCCGCAAACGGTTTACGCAAACGTGAAAACGTTTATTAAAGATCAATGGGCCGCTTTGAAATCGGTCCCCATCGAACATCTTTTGGAAAATCGCTACCAAAAATTCCGCAAAATGGGCAAATTTGAGTCTCTAATAACAACCTGAAGTTCAGGTTAACAGAGAATCATGAGACTCCTTCTTCTTGCAGCCCTTCGAAATAGCCGGCACCTGACGCTCGCCGTGCTCACTTTTGTCACGCTGCTCTTTCTCACTATCGCAAATCAATGCGAGATGTTCTCCGTCGGTATGATGGCCAACACCGGAGCCGATTTTTTTACCCTTTTCAGCCCGGATGGGAAGAAAGTCAAAGATAAGATCAGTTTCTCCGATATCGAAAAGCGATGGGATACGATCGACTCGAACGGGGACGGGATCATCAGCAAACAGGACGCGGCCACCGCGATCGCCCAAAGAAAAGACACGAATCCCCTCAGTTGGGTCGTGCACAAGGTCGCTTCCCGTTTCGATTTCGAACAGAATTTTTCTCTCCTCATCTGGATTCTCGTCGCCGTAGCATCGTTCAAGGCCCTGACCCTTTTCGCCTCTAGATACGTCACGCAGCTCCTTTCGATCCGCGTGACCCGCGATCTCAGGCAGCAATATTTCGAACACATCCAATCTTTGCCATTGAGCTTCTATCAAGAGCAGAATCTCGGAAGCCTTTCGTCCAGGGCTGTCGGGGATGCGGGACAGATCGCCTCTTCCCTCAATTCGTGCCTGACCAATTATCTGCAAACCCCGTTTACGCTGGTTTCCACCCTTTTAGCCTGCTTTTATTTGTCTTGGCAGCTCTCCCTGATTATCTTCCTCGGCCTCCCGCTGATTGTATTGCCCGTGGTCTTTTTGACGCGGCAAGTGAAAAGGATCACCCGGCAGCTCCAAAAAAACCAGGAGACATTCTCTTCAGTCCTCCTCGATTTTTTGGCGGGGATCCAGACGGTCAAGATCTTCGCGATGGAGGCTTTTTCACTGCGGAAATACAAAGAGCAGAACGACCAGATGGCGATGCTCGAGAGCAAAAGTGCGAAATACGGCCTTTTGACCCGGCCCGTCCTCCATTTCATCGCGACCGGATGCCTCGCCGTAGTGGTCCTTTTTGGCCTCTATTCGCTCCGCATGACCGTAGGCCAGCTTCTCATGTTCTGCGGCCTTCTTCATCTATTCTATGAACCGGTGAAGAAGTTCGCGGAAGAAAATGCCAACATCCAAAAAGGGGTTGTAGCCGCCGAGAGAATGTTCGAAGTCCTCCACTTGAAACCTCAGATCGCAGATAAGGATGGAGCCATCGATCTCTTAGGGTTCAAGAACTTGATCGAATTCGACCATGTCTGGTTCAAATACAGCGACGAGTGGGTGATCAGGGACGTCAGTTTTACGATCAAAAGGGGCGAGGTCGTCGCACTCGTGGGAGCCACGGGAGCGGGGAAATCGACGCTTGTGCAACTGCTGCCGCGGCTCTATGAAGTGCAAAAAGGGGAGATCCGGGTCGACGGCATCCCGCTCAATGCCCTCACGCAAAAGTCCCTTCGGGAGCAAATCGCCTTCGTCCCTCAAAAACCGTTTCTCTTTTTCGATACGGTCGCTGAAAATATCGCCTTCGGCAGGAGTTTTTCAAGAGAAGAGATCGAAGATGCGGCCCGGAAGGCCTACGCCCACGAATTCATCGCCGAACTGCCGAAGCAATATGACACCCTATTGGCTGAAATGGGCAAAAGTCTGTCGGGGGGCCAGCAACAGAGGCTCGCCATCGCCCGCGCGCTCGTGAAAAAAGCGCCGATCCTCATTATGGACGAAGCGACCTCTTCTCTCGATGCGATCTCTGAAAACCGGATTAAAAAAGCGATGCGCGAGCTGCAAGGCGACGTGACCCAAATCTTGATCGCCCACCGTCTTTCGACGATCGAGCACGCCGATAAAATCATCTTCTTCGACAGGGGCCGCAAATTAGGCGAAGGAAACCTTCGCGAACTTCTCGAATCATGCCTCCCCTTCCGCGTCCTCTGGGAAACCTATCACCATTCCGAAGTCCTGAATAATTAAGAGCCTCTGGCTCTGAATAACTAAGAGCCTTCGGCTCTCTACAGTTTATATGTTTCTATGAACTGCCAGGATAAAGTTCTGATATGCTATATTCAATGGCCTTTATTTTAAGACCATGATTTAAAGGCTCGTTCTGAATCGTCGGCATGTAAAAGATCAGCGCTGATCTTTAACATGCCGCTGAAGATCGGGTTAGCGTTTGCAGTTCGCTCAAAGAGCGATCGTCGTCAATTCTTAGAAACCTATAAACTATAGAGAGCCTTCGGCTCTAAATACTTGAAGAGCCTCTTCGGCGGTCGGACGCTTCGCTGGATCTCGATCAAGCATAGCGAGGATCGTTTTCTGGATTTTGGTTTTATTGGGCGCTGATGTTAATTCCTCTGGGGAAGTATTGAATAATTCGCAAAAAGAGAGCCCCATCGAATAGATATCGATTTTTTCGTTGATCTTCGAGTAGTCTTCATCTTCTAAATAAGCCTTAGAATATTCGGGCGCTACGTATTCTTCCGTACAATAGAACCCATCCATCTCTGCTGTACTATAGCACGATAAGTCGAAGTCGCCAATATCTGCTCGAGGATCTCCGCTTTGATCTGCATATAAAAAAATGTTCTGTGGTTTTATATCCCGGTGAATCACTCCAGCTTTATGAATATTCGCTAAACCGGTCAGCATATCCTTGGCAAGCAGCGTCCTTTGGGAAGGTGTAAAAGGCCAAGATACCGCCAAGCTGGAGTCCAGATTACAATCGTATTCCTTTTGGATTAATGAGGCTTTTTCGACTCCGTCTTTGCCTATATATGCGTTGACGGTCGAATAGGTTTTAACAACTCCTTCCGTTTTATCTCCGAAAAGAGTCGCAAATTCAATTTCAGCTTGAGAGGTGTGTGTAGTTTTATCAACTTTCATTACCGAACGGGCGCAGAATTCTAGAGTATGAGCACGGACCGCCCTTTTCACTGATTTGGTTGTTCCAAAGCCTAGAACTCGATCTTTGGCTCTTTCGCGGTTTAATAGGATCCAAACATGTCCGTTTTTATTGAATTGTATAGATCGAGGGATATTCGCCACTCTTCTATGGACCACGATATTCCTTTTTTCGTTTACTGCTTGTTCATGAAAGCTGTTTTTATAAAGTTCAATGAAACGGTAAATCGCAATCGCATCGGACAACGTTAAATTGGCCTTTTTCGCCAAGCTTAATGATTCTGGATTCAGCCCTGGAACATGGATAGAACCATCTTCTCCAAATTCGAAAATCAGTTGGGAAGTCCCGGTTTCAAAGATAAATGGTTTTGCAAATTGATCTTCACTGCTTCTTCCTATGGTGTAGTGATCGAGAATTTGCTGGATCAATCGTTCAGCTTTCGCTTTTGATAACTTGTTTCGTTTGACCAAGTCGTAGATGGGGGCTTTCCAAAATGCATCTTTACGCGCGTCTTTAAAAAAAATGTCGTCGATTTTTCTTAAAACCGAAAGGGTCGCAGTTTCAGTTTTGCTTGTGTTCCAGAAACGGTCGAATCCTTTTCCGTTGCGAATTTGCAAATATTCTTCGCGGATATCTTGGATGAGCAGGGCATTTGTTCTAAGGGTTTCGGAATCGCAGTCGTTTAAAACAGCCAAGAGGGCTTTCGCCGAATTTTGGACGTCCCTGTTCGAGGCAGCAGGCCCTTTGCGATCTCTTGGAAGACACAAAAGGTCGTCTCTTAAATTTTGCAAACAATTATTTATCATATATATATTATAATATATTATTAATTAAAATTAAATGTATTAATTAACATTTGTAATGTTCTAGTTTTTAGATATTTATGACTTGGTTACAAGAGAGTATATGCCCCTTTCTAAAAATATGTTGACTTGGGACCTAAGAATCGTTTATGAGGGCTAGCTCGATAAGATTTATTAACCTCATATAAAATTATGGCAACCTCCTCTTTTCAATCCGAACTCATCGCTCATCTCGAAAACGAATTCAAACGCCGGAGCAGCCAGGGAGGCATGCCTCTTGCATCCGCCGATGAATCGATGCCGGTTTCCGAAATCGTCGATCATTACCGCCATCTTTTCTCTTCCAACGGACAGGTGCATCTCGAAAAAAAGGTAATGGATTCTTTCCCGCAAAAAGAATTCCAAGAGCTTGGGATGGTGCGCTATCTGCCCAAAATCGTACGTGGACTGCCGCGCCTTTACCAGAGCGCCCATCCCGCGCAGTCCCAAATTAAGAATCATTTCGCCCATCTCCCTTCATTGCGAAAAGCGGCGATGGAAAAGGCGGTTTTCAGTTTATACGAAACCATTCCCTTGGATTCCGACGCGAAAGTCTCCCTTTTTACCTACGTGATCCGGGATGGATTAGGCGACTATTCGGCATCGCTCGAAGCGGCCCAAATCCTGAAAGAGCGGTTTCCCCATCTCGAATTGCATCAGGTAGTTTTGATGCCCGAGCAATTGTCCATTCCATCAGTTCCTGAAAAATGCACTCTGGTCCGTTATACCGAAGATGCTAGTTTGGCTGTCATCCCTCATTCAGTTTTGGTCGAGCTCCGCTCGTCCGACCTCATTTTATCGCTTCCGACTTTCTATCCCCATATCTCTCAGTTGATCGAACATTTACAAAAAATGAGCGCGACGCTTCCGATGCCGAAAATGGAGGCAGTCGGCGAGTATGGCTATGTTGAATCGAGCTGGTTCCATCCGAGGACCCGCAACCGGTCGATGGGACTCCACTTTCTAGAACGAGGGATTCTTATTCGCAAGGCCCTTACGGCCAGTTTCGCCGAAGTGCAGAACGAACGCCTGCTCAAATGGATGTTTCAAACTACTTGTCCGGGACCTGTCGAAATCGAACAATACCAATCCCAAAACCAGTTTTATCTCGCCTATTTGACCACGCCCATCGGAGGGGCCGTGTACCTTCACGCCCTTCTCAAATCCCTGGAGCACGATTCGAAAGGAATCGACATTTGCGTCCCCGATCTCGGTTGGTTCATTCAATATATCGAAAAACAAAATCGCTCCGGTTTGCCTGTCTTACAAGGAAATTTTGCTATCGCCTCGCTGGAAGTCTGGTTCGAAAATAACGTCCATGTTGTTTCCCTGAACGGATCGGGCGGATCTGGCAAGAAGGTGCGCCTTCTCTGCCCCGGATCCCTTTTGCAGAAAGATTTCCGCGCTTTGCTCTCTTTGAGCGGCGAATTCGCCGCTGTCCGGGGGGATCAATCGCTTTCAGAGGCCATCTCTCTGAACAAAGTCTTTTTCTACGACGGCCGCGACCACAAGCGCTATCTTGTCAAAGACCTTTTAGCTTTGGCCGAAAACCGGATCCATCCGCACAGGGGAGCCTTGACCCTGTTCAGAGGTATAGGAAAAACCTTTCTCTTCAATCTTCCCGATCCAGAAGGGGAGTGGGTCGACGAAACGGCTTTCCAAGAAAAAGATGAGTGGCTCTCCACTGCCCTTGAAATCGGGCTTGCCCTGCAAGATCTCGATACGGTCGCCGGTTTTAAAAAATTAAACCGGATCATCGCGGAAGAGTATTCTTGCAACGACTTCCTCTGCCATCTCGTCCAGAGGTCGCTGGCCCATAAAAAATATCCCGAAATCGAGAAAGCGGAAGAAGAACAGATCTCCCTCTTTTCGAACCAAGCCCAATCGTTCCTTACGGCCATCAAATCGATCCAAAAAGCGATCAAAGATCTGTGTAAGGATTAAGGAGCGAAACGCCAGTAGAAACGAAATCTTTGGTGTTTATTGTCACTAGGACTAGGCGATGCTGAATTGCTGTTGCGGCTATAAGCATATCAATCGCGGGAAGAGGGTGGCCATTTTTTTGAGCTTCTCCCCGAAGTTGGCCCCAAATGGAGCACGTATGTATATCGATGCTTAAGATTCGATGCTCGAAACGGGGAATGAGGTCAGTGAGTAGCCAATTTTCAAATAGGGCTTTTTTTCTTTGTTCGTTCTGATTCAACTTGGAAATGCCAGCCTGAATTTCTCCCAGGGTAATCACACTAATAAATGTGTTCGTTTCAGGGCATTCATCGAGCCATAACTTGATCTTTTCCGACTTTGGATAGTTTGATTTTCTAGCTTCGGATAAAATGCAAGTGTCGAGCAAATAAGTCATAAGTCGATTTCCCTGCCTAAGTCTTTATCGCGTTCTATATCCAGATCATATTTAGAAAATGGGGACTCAGAAAGGAATTCTCCTAATTTCTTTTTTGGGGTAGTAAATTTTTGGAATTCATCATGAGAAATAATCACTGCTACAGGTCGGCCGTTCTTTGTAATCGTTTGATAACCATCTTCGATCACTTCATTGACCAACTCTGAAAATCGGGCTTTCGCTTCCTGCAACTGCCAGGTTTTGTGTCTTCTTCTCCGATGAAGGGAACGGGCACGCCTTTTCCTTTGCATTTAAGCTCCTAGTCTGACTAGTCAGAGTCTACTTCAGGCAACGAATAAGGTCAATAGATCGATCTTTTTCTTTTGCGGCCTTGTCAAAAACCCTTATTTGTGGAAGAAGGGGGGTATATGAAGAAGAACCTGTATTTACTCCTCGGCAAAGAACTAAGGGCTTTGTTTAAAGACCTTAAGTCGTACGATTCAAACAAAAACAGAGAAATCCATCTCCAGATGGACCAGATTGTCCTGACCTGCAGCCAAATCGGCGGGCCGGTCCTCGATGAGGCGAAACAGCTTGTCTTAGACATCGCGAATTTCATCGAACATCCCGAAAATCCCCTCTATGCAGAAATTTTGCGAAAGCACGCCTTAAAGCTGGAACATGAAACGAGAGATTTGTAAATCTCAGTGATTAGGATAGTTTATGACAAAAATCGGGGCCGGAGGGGAGCCGCAAAAACAACCGACGGTCGATGAATATAAGGCTAGCGTCGATCAAAACGCATTAAAATTCATGAATGCCCTGGAAAGCTACAATCTCGCAAATGACCCGGAACAGAAAGCCCAGCTCAAGGCGATTATGGATCAGCAGCTCGCTTTGATCCGCTCTGCGGTCGCGGAGATCAAACAGGCGGGCATTTACAAGCAAGACGTTAAAGTCGAGAACGACTATAAACAGTTCATGTCGGGCGGCAGTCCCGATGCGAAAACCGCATTGGAAACGGATCTCGAAACGCTCCGAGACTACATGAAGTAAAATGACTGAATCTGGGACTTCAAAATGGGGGACCCTCGTCACCTGCAGCTTGAGCACCTTCGTCGCTTGGCTTGATTTCGCAATCGTCAATACGGCTTTACCCGCCATTCAACAAGATTTATCCACCTCGATTGTCGAGCTCCAGTGGGTGATCAACTCCTTTACCCTCGCCCTCACGGTTCTGATCGTGACGATCGGGCGTTTGTCCGACCATCTGGGAAGAAGGATGATCAATATACTAGGAGTCGCTGGCTTTGGCGTATTTTCTCTGTGCGCGGGGCTTTCTCAATCCCCGACATGGCTGATCGTCTTTCGGTTTTTGCAAGGAGCTTCTGCCGCAGCGATCGTCCCGAGCGCTTTGGCTTTGATTTCCCATGCTTTCCCTGGTGCGGAAAAGGGGAAGGCTCTGGGGATGTGGAGCGCCATCAATGGAATCGGAATGGCCGCCGGCCCCGCTGTGGGAGGGTTTTTCGTCAGCGCCCTGAGTTGGAGATGGATTTTTTTCATCAATGTTCCGATCTCGATCCTCAGCGTGATCCTGAGCTTTCTCTTCGTGAAAGAATCCCGTTTGGAAAGAGGGGCGCAAAAAATTGATTTAAAAGGGTTTTTGCTTTTCACAGTGGGATTGACCGCGCTCATTTTCGCGTTGATGCACGCGCCTGATTGGGGATGGGCGGACAAAAAGAGCCTGCTGATCGAAGCCGCAGCGATCGGGTTTCTCGTTTGGTTTTATCTTTCGGAGCGCCATTCACCGAATCCGATCATCCCTTTTTCCCTCCTTTTTACCCGTTCTTTTTTGAGTCCTACTCTGGTCATGTTCGGGCTGAATTTCGTATTGGCGTCGGCCATTTTTCTGATCCCCCTTTATTTAATTCAAATCCGCGGAGAAGCGGCCTACGTGGCAGGGCTTATGATCCTTCCCATCACGGCTTGCATCGGCCTGTTTTCCCTTTTTAGCGGACACCTAATGGCTAAAATCTCAGGGAAAAAACTCATGTTCTTCGGTCTGATTTTATATTGTGCAAGCACGGCCCTCCAGGGGTTTTTCTCTACCGATTCCTCGATTTATTTCCTGCTGGCCTCTTTTATTTTGCTCGGGATTGGATGGGGGATCGCCAGAACCCCTGCGACGACCCAAGCCCTCTCATCCGCCCCCCAACATTTTGCAGGAACAGCATCAGGAGTCCTGTGGTCAGTGCAAAACATGGGCGGCGCATTGAGCATCGCGATCATTCTCACTCTTTTTAGAAAGATTTTCGAAGCAGGATCGACCCCTGAGTCTTTTATGGCCGGTTTCCGCATTGCAATGTGGGTTTTAACGGGAGTGTCCTTGGCGTCTCTGATCTGTTTGTCAATAAATGCAAAAAATTCAAAAAATACATAAAAAATACTTATTTATTCAGATTGCCGGTTTATTTAGCAGGGCGGGATAATTGTCTCTTTAAGGAGGCAATGATGTTTAAAAAAATTTGGTTTGCAATCTTGGCTTTTTCCACGGCTTGCTCTCTTCATGCTCAAGAATATGTAGAAATGAAAAAAGCGGTTCAGGAAGAGAGCGACTATTTTCGCTATACAACATTTGGAGTGATTATCGTTGCTCCATCTATCGGTTTAGGAATCAGGTCGCAACAGGGACGCTGGGGAAACGATTTTTCCTTATCCGGCGCTTCTGTTTTGATAGTTAATGGATTAATCGCTCAATATTCAAGACTACTTTATTTCAGCAAGGAAGGTAAAAATACGGGCTATTGCGGGTTGGGTCCAGCACTCAACTATGTAAGTTTTTCTGGTATTTTTGACCCGGGATTTTTGCACTATGTTCGCCCTTCCGCGGTTGTTTCGGCGGGAGGCCAGTTTAAAACGAAAAACCGAACCCACTTCATTGAATTGAAGGGAAATATAATACCCGTAGATTGGAGGAAGTTAACATTTTTACCTTCCCTATACTATGGTGTTTCATTTTAATCGAGGATCCGCCATGCAAGTAAGAATTAAAGAGCTTCTTCTATCTCCCTACGAATTCACTTATGTCCATGGATATAGGCGTACGGGCGCATTCATCGAGATAGAAACTGAAAAGGGAGATCGCGGAATCGGAGATCTGGTCCCTCTTCCAGAAAGAAGCCGGGAATCTCTTTTTGAAGCCATAGAACAGTTTCAGAAACAAAAAGGCGCTCTCGCTGCTTTAAAATGGAACAAAAGCGATTTTTTAGAACAAATTGCCGCCCTTTCTCTTTTCCCTTCTTTATCTTTCGCCATCGAATCGGCCCTTTTTTCTATTTTCATGCCTGGTTTTACCTGCTCTCTAGAGGTCGCGGCTTTGCTGATGGGGGATTCTGTGAGGGGCATTTTGGAGATCGCAGAAAAGCGAAAAAAAGAAGGATTTGCAACAGCCAAGCTTAAAATCGGGAATTTAAGCGCTGAAGATGCATTCACGGTCATTTCCGAGATAAAGGGGATGTTTAAATTACGAGTGGATGCAAACAGCAGATGGAGCTTAGCTGAATCCATCCGTTTTTTTTCCCGGTTTCCCACAGAGATTTTTGAATATATTGAAGATCCCGCGGAATCAGTGAAAGAGTTGCGCGACTTTCCCTTTCCCATTGCTGTGGAAGAGCCGATTTCAAAAGGAGTCCCTCTATCTGAGCTGGAAGCGATTCCCACTTTGAAAGCGCTGACCTATAAGCCTACAGTGCAAGGGGGATATTTAGTGGGAAAAAAATTTAAACAATGGACAGACCAGCGCGGCCTTTCTCTCGTTTTAAGCAGCAGCCTTGAAAG
>Ga0207119_1121_pt1 | contig 12097 bp, 19 predicted proteins | sample Alteio_BWMinHeat_43_FD_153505 | JGI IMG/M metagenome (GOLD analysis project Ga0207119, IMG submission 153505) | Enriched cells from forest soil in Barre Woods Harvard Forest LTER site, Petersham, Massachusetts, United States -... | ecosystem: Environmental > Terrestrial > Soil > Temperate forest >... | reverse complement strand
GTCTTTCTCGCTCACGAATATCTGCGAATCGGGAAAGAACTTGACGAGATGACGGGTAACTCTGCCGTACCCGCAGGGCACGTCCAGCAGGTTGTCGAAACGCGTCTTCCGCGCAAGCAGCATGGCTTCGCTGATGACCTCCAGGGCCGACCTCCCTGCGAACAAGTAGTGCTCAATGTCCCCCGCGAACATGTCGTCCTGCTGAGAAATCGTTTGGTCTAAGGTTTCGGCGCGATAGTTCGCCCACCGGGCAATCAGCCCTTCCGTTGCCTCCAAAATCGAGGCGCGGCCCTGGTCATCCGAAGGCGGCGCGCGCGGCCGGGTCGGCGGACGGAAAACAGTATTGGAAATCGCGTCGGCCGCCCGCCGCCATGCTCGCCGGCTCACAGCACGCATTTTCTGCACGACATTCATACGCAATCTCTAGCGTTGTTAAGCGCGCGGGGCAATTCCGATTGTCGGCTGAATGCTTGTATAGAACAATGCGGCGACACATTGCCTCGAACACATTCGGCAGAACCTTTCCGCGCGCCCGCCAGCGCTTGGTGACCGTCAGCGGCCCGTGGGTAAGGGGCAGTGTGCAATGTCGCATATGGGTCGAACTCGGCGCTTCGGCGCTGTCCGCTGAAGTCCGGGTTGCCATCGATAGCAGACATTGAGCGGACATGCCGGCAGGTCCGAGTGGTGCCAAAGGCGACGTTTGCCCAGGGGTTCTTGGGTCTTGCCGTCACCGCGCCGGTCGACCATCATCGCTGCCAACTTTCACTCGCAGCCAGGGGGTGAACATGCCGGGCACCGGCAGTTGGCAGCTGCGCGACTGCGAGCGGATCATTGTCGCCAATCCCAGCCTATTGCGGCAAAACCACATTTTGATCGGGATCACCCGCGTTCGCAACGAGGCGCTTGTTCTCCGCGACACCCTGGACCACGTCGGCAAGCATGTGGATGCGATCGTCGCCTATGATGACGCGAGTACGGATCAAACGCTGGAGATTCTTCACCGCCACCCAAAAGTCGCTTTGATCGTGACAAATCGGTCGTGGGAAGAGGACATCAAGGCACGCCGGATCGCCGAGGGTCGACATCGCGGACTTTTGCTGCAGACGGCGCGCGAGCGATTGCAGTTCGACTGGATGTTTTGCTTCGATGCCGATGAACGCGTTGCCGGCGATCTACGCGGACTCGTGAGAGCACCGCGCACCAACGATTACGACGGTGTCCGGATTCAGCTGTTCGACGCGTATATGACCCCCGACGATCATGCTCCCTATCAACCCGATCGCGAACTGTTGGGCTTTCGTCGTTTCTTCGGCCCGGAACGGAGAGACATTCTGATGTTGTGGCGGAACCGGTTGGAGGTCGTCTTCGCGGAGCACCATGCGCGAGAGCCGGGCGGCATCGAGCGGGTGAGAACCGATCTCTATTGCCAACACTATGGCAAGTCGCTCTCAGTCGAGCATTGGGAAGAGACCTGCGAGTACTACATGCGGCATTTTCCCTTCGATACCTATGGACGAAAATGGCGCGATCGCAAAGGTCGAGCAATCCATACCGAATCTGACTTTATGCGGCCCTTGTATGAATGGGGTGACATGCTGTTCGCAAATGCGGTCAAGATATGATTTGTCCAAAAATTGAGCGCGCCTTGCGACGCCGCCCCGCACGGCCGCTTTACCCCGACCGCGGAGGTACGCGCGCTGCCGGCGGGGTGGGCACCACCTGTTCGCCGCAGTTGGGGCAGACGACGGGCGTGTCGCGGCGCAAGCGTCCGGGGGTGCGCCTGAGATGATAGCCGCAATGCGGACAAATCACCTCGACCTCGGCTTCGTCCTTCGGCGGTTTCCTGGTCATCGCTTCCCTGAAATACTAGTGCCGCGAACCCGAAGTTCGCACTGCAATTGCCGCGAGTCTGGTTGCGAACTTCGGGTTCAAAGCGGCACTAGAATCATAGAGTTGCTAGTGTCCTTCGATTCCGAAGTTCGCTTCGGAGCGTGCGGCAAGCTCAGGCGAACTTCGGAATCGGGACACTAGGGACCGAGGGTCAGACCCACGCCGGCGCTCGGCCGAGCCGCGGCTGCGGCGCATCGCGATCTTGTTCGTTGGAAGTCGAGTCATGCCGGGCTTAGCTCACTTTCCTTGGCGAGCCGTTCGTGCGATTCGCCGGAGTGTTTGATGCGATATTCAAATTGGCCGTCGTCGCTCTTTGGCAGCCGCCCGGTGATCTCGTATGCGCCGCGGGGAGCATCCTGGCTGCGTGAGGCGGGCCGGTAATTCACGCTTTGACCGATACGGAATCTGTGATTTGGCATCGTAGCCACGTTTTGAGCCCGCGCCCTGCCGGACCGCGTTAAGCCACTTTCCGCCGCCGCGCTTGGCAACCGCACTCAATCCCAGCTCGGCAGGGTAGCGCAGCGCGGCGCCGCCGTAATGCCATGGCGGCCGGGTCGGACTGCGCCGGCTCGGCCGCCACAGGCTTCACGGGATGCTGCTGGCGTTGCGCGGTAGTTTCGCGATCATCCCAGAGCCAGCGCGCCCGGAACTCGGTGAGCATATCATCGGCCGGACAGCCCGCGAACCCTTAAATAGGACAGTCTTCCTGCCGTTCTTGCACAAGCCCGCCGCGCCGCCCCTACGATGGCACTTCTCTCCGGCCTTCGGCGGCCGTCGATAAGGCACCAGGGCATCACGCATGCGCGCGGCCCAAGCCTCTCTCGCCCTCGAAGGGCCGCGCGAGTTCCAGGTTTGGTTCAGCGAGCGGGTCGAGGCGGCGCTAGTGTCCCGATTCCGAAGTTCGCCCGACTTTGCGGCTCGCTCTGGAGCGAACTTCGGAATCGAAGGACACTAGCAAATCTATGATTCTCATGAGCCGACATCGCACCTGTTTGAAATGAAAGAGGCCGCCAACCGAGGCGGCCTCCTAGCGTATATTTAGTATCTTGTCGTTGCGGTGGGATCGCCCTAGTTGGTACCCGTCGCCGGGAGAGCATCAACAGCGAAGGAGCGGAATTTCGCGTACTTTTCGCCGACCTTCCGGAGTTCAACGTACTCCGGGTTGGCCCGCCACGCTTGGATTTTCTCCATGCTGTCCCAGACCTGCACAACGACGCGCTTCGGCGCGTCGCCATCAAATGCAGTCACTTTTCCTCCCGTTGCTGCGGCTCCTCCTATGGCTAGGAAGCGACCGCCGGCTGCCTTGATGAGGGCCTGAGCCTTCGGGGCGTACTCCTTCGCGTAAGCGTCCGGGTTGGTCACGTCGATTTCTGCGATATAATAGACGGGCGCCTTGGTCTGCGCGTGAAGCCCATGGATTGCCAGACCGCCAATGGCGGCACCTGCGAGCAGTGCGATAGTGAGCTTATAGGTGGATTTCATTCATTCCTCCGTTGGGTAGCAAAAAGGGCTGCACCGGTGTTGACGCATCCCTGTTGCTGAGATTCCAGCAGGCAGAGCATGCGCCCATTGCCACGGGCGGTCTGTGCAAAAGTGATCAGTTCCGAACCAAGCCACCGCTCGATTCAAAATCGGCCAGTGGGCCTCAAAACCGGCCACTCGTCCCGGGGAAACCGGCCACTTAATAGACGAAGCCAACTGAGGCGGCCCCCCGGCGCGCTTTCTCGGCGCCTACCGCCTATCTGATACGAACGCCCCGAACTTCGAGGCGACCACATTTGTCACATTCGAAGGTGTAAAGGTCACCCTTGGGGCCCTCTGGCTCGACCCCGAAAAGCAGCATGTCGTGGTTGCAGTTCGGGCAAAGCAACAAGGAGGCCACCGTGTCCTTGGGTTTTGGCGGCAAATCCCACCTACGAAAAACGATCAGTGGGGGCACCAACTGAGGCGGCTCTTTCATGGATGCCTATCGCTGCGCGCGGCCTGATTGTTGACGATCCAGTCGTGGTCGTGGGCCGCCTTGTCCGCGAATTGCAACCACGTGTGGGCCATATCGAGCAACATGACCCGGTGAACCTCTTTGGCTGTCTGTGCCAAGCGCACGCAATCTTCGGCTAGCTTGCGATAGTCGGCCTGAGTTTTCATGACCCACCTTCCTATCAGCCCAGTCGCCTTGTGAGGCGGCCGATTCCGATTCAGCCCGCGCGCACCGTGCGCCGGTACCAGGGGCGGGTCTGTGCAAAATTGATCACTGCGGCAAAAGGGGCCACTAGGGGTTAAATGGGGCCAGTACCCAACCCCCGGTACTATCCTACTTTGGGGCCAAGTGTCCTAATTTCAGGAAATGGTGTCCTAATTCGCCGGAAGGCGCGGCCGGCCCTCAACATCTCGGAGGGTTAGGTGCGGGCAACGGCGCTCCGGGTAGTCCTTCAAGGCGCTTCCGCAACTCATCATCTAATTCTCGTTGTTTGCGCTGCATATCCGCCTGCATCTTTTCCATATGTTCCCTTATTTCCTTCGACTGCGGAAAACGCCGGTCCAAGAAGTACGACATGGGGCGCATTCCGACCCTGACAATTAGCGAGTCATGCGGAACTTGGGCGGGCCAAAGTAGACCGGGCATCGACCGCATTTCTGGCACTTGGCGGACAGTAGTTTCGATTTCCTGTTTTCGTAATTCGTTACACAGAGTTGCTGCCACCTGTTTTCTTTTTTCTTCTTGTTTTCTTTGTTCTTCGGTCGCAGTCCAGTCAGGGCCAACTCGGACAATAAATTGGATTTCTATTCCATCGCGTGTGTGGCCATCGTCTGGTAAAAACTCAACACTCCAGCCCGCTAGGCCCTTCAGCATAAATACCAGATATGAACTGAACCGTCGCGTCTCGAAGTCTGGCACGGCGATAATTTTGACATCTATAGGACCGAACGGTTTAAGGGCACGGGCTGGCTGCCCTTGTTCGAGCATTCGGGGCGCTACGGCCTTTTCTAATTCGAGATTTTCGCGTCGGATTTCCTCGGTAGCCTTATTGGCCTTGGCGGCTTCCTCATTTGCCTTAGCTCCCGCCGCCTCAGCCGCAGATATTTTTTCTCCAGCATCAACTTTATATCTTTCAAGCTCGTCTTTAGATGACGCTATTTCGGTTCTTTGTAACTTTACGACTATCCATGTCGAGACTCCCGCAAGTAAAGCAAAAAATCCTGCCACAACTAGGAACGAGACCATCAAGTTTTCCCAGCCTGGGAGCGATAAACCAAGCATTCGCCTCACTCCCTTCGAGGTATTTGCGCTGTCAGCCATTAGCGATGGCCTAATCGGAAGAGAACCATCTTATGGCGAATGCAAAGGGCCCGGTGCTTTCTCCGGCAGGATGGACCATTTCGAGATCGCGGATAACCGTTATGTCGATTGTACATGCAAGATGATGGCGAGGTGTGCCTTCAAAAACGTCGTTGTAGGAAAGATATATTTTATAAAGCAAAGTCCTTTTTTGCGGCCTGAACATCTTTGAGCACGTCCAGCGTAACGCCTTGGTATTGCGAGTTGACTGGCCCATCGCGGCCGATGTCGGCCGAGGGGCCGGTGAATGCTTCTGGAGGGGCGGCAAAGGAATAGTCATAATCATCCGGCAGTCTGCCCGGATTCCATTGCAATGTCGTTGCGACCCGCATTTGCCTTGCGGTAGTTGGTCCTGCGTTTTTGAATTGTGTCCAAAACGAATAGCCCTGGAGCGGGTCACCGACTCTGACGTGATATGTGTTTCCGATTACGATGATGGATCGTTGAGTGTGGATAAGAGTATCTCGGGCAACCTTGGCGTTAGTACTGGCAGCATCGGCACTTCGCTTGGTCTCAGCTATGGAAGCTTTCATATCTTCGGCCTGTTGCTCGCCAAGTTTCTTCAATTCAATCGTTGCAATCGCCAAAACGACAGTAAACAAAGCAACAATTGCAGTGGCGAAAGCCGTAACCAATCCGTTGTGGGTGTCGAGAAATTTAAACCACAAGCTAATACGTTCCACGACCTTATACCTTATTTGCTTGTGCCTGCCTTTATCGCCTGTGTCATCGGGATTCCGGCGCTGATCTTCTGGTACTTCATGCACTGGAGATGACCCCTTAAATGTCTTCCAATTTCACCACCTCCGCACCTATTGCCGCAAGAGCCGCGAGAAAGAATGCCGCTGGCACCGTCGCGCGCGCCAATTTGTTCGCGATGCTGGCTTTCGTTTCCTTAAAGCCATGTTTTTTCAGCCGGTCAGCCAATTCCTCATACGTGAGGTCGGCGCGCTTTAGCTCGGCTTTGAGGTGTCGGGCGGCCCTTTCGGCCCATTCCCGCTCGGTTTTCGCAAATCCCATGGTGTTGCCCTTTTGCCACATGCGAGACTACATTATCATATCCGATAATTTAGTATTGACAAGGGGGGCGGGTATGGTATCGTATCCGATAACGACGTATCGGAAACGGTGCTGCCATGAACGTCCTCTCCCGCGACCAGCAAATCCAGGTCATCGGCTGCCTGATCGAGGGTTTGAGCATCCGTTCCATCGAGCGGATGACCGGCATTCACCGGGACACGATCATGCGGCTTGGCGTCCGCGTCGGCCGGGGCTGCGCCGAATTGCACGACCGGACGATGGTCGGCTTGCGGGTCGGTCGGCTGGAACTGGACGAACTTTGGGCGTTCGTCGGCAAGAAACAGCGGCACCTGAGGCGCGGCGACAGCCCGGAAAAAGGCGACCAGTACACGTTCGTTGCGCTGGCTTCTACTTCCCGCGCCATCGTCGCCTACCGCACCGGCAAGCGCGACACGGGCACCACGCAAGAGTTTATCGCGGACCTGCGCGAGCGCGTGCTTGGCGCGCCGGAAATCTCGACCGATGGCTTTCTGCCCTATCAGCCGGCGATCCGCTCGGACTTCGGCAACAGCCATCATGGCGTGATCAACAAGACCTACAGCGTCGTTCACTTGGACAAGATACACCAGGCTTCGCACCGTTACTCGCCAGCGGCCGTGATCGCGGTTGCACGGGAAGCGGTCCAAGGCGTTCCGGCGGAAATCAGCACCAGCTACGTGGAGCGCAACAATCTTTCGATCCGCATGGGCTGCCGGCGGTTCACCCGGCTCACCAATGCATTCAGCAAGCGGCTGGACAACCATCTGGCGGCCATCGCGCTTCACGTTGCCTACTACAATCTGTGCCGCGTTCACGAAACGCTGCGGACTACCCCGGCGGTTCAGCTTGGCATCACGGATCGGGTTTGGTCGCTTGGCGACCTGATCGATGCCGCGCTGGCGCTGGCCCCGGAAGGCCCGCGCGTAACCCCGCCGCAGCGTCGGCGCAAGTTCCGAGTGATCGAGGGCGGCAAGCTATAGCAGGATATGGTATGGTTGCGCGCCATGTCCGATCGCTCAAATTGGATACTTATTATCGGGATCGCGGCGCCGATTCTGCTAAGCCTGATCGGCGTATTCTTTGGCACAATAGCCCGATCAATGATCGACCTAGCAGCTTGGTGGCGATCACGACGAAACGGGCAAGTGTCCTAGTTTGCCGTGATTGGTGTCCTAATTCGGACAGCACAACCCCCCAAAGGAACAGATCGGAACCTAGAATGTTTCATGAACGTGGCGGGCGGCGCAGTAGGCGGGCTATCTAGGGGCACTGATGGCTGCTTTGGGTCAGGATCGACAAAACTCGATTTGAGCATAACAAGTCCGCTTACCCTCCAATTGCCGACATTCGAGCACACATCGTGGACGGCAGTGAAGTGCCAATGGACTAAACCGCTCGCGCGATAATGTCCTGCGACGTTCGACTGAACCTGCACGATCGTGGGACTGGAGCGCCGTATTTGGACGGAGGGATCGCGCAGAGGCCGCCCACACGACTGTCAGCATCACCAGGATCGAGGACGCGATAAGGCCGCTGCATCGAAGCGCCGGACCATCGAGCTACGTAGGCGCAACCGCGCAATCGCAGATGCGGGGATCATCTTGATGAGCTGCTCGAAACGGTCTCGTTTGGACGGGGGGTCAGGATTGTTGAAGGCGGTAACGATCGGTTCGCGCCATGGAAATGAAGGCTCATCGCGTAGGAGTTGTTGAGTGTGCTGTTTTTGCCACACGTAACTCTTTGAAATCACAGATGACGCGAAAGGTCAAATCCCCATTTAGCAGTACTCGTGCCAGATCGTTGAAGTTGTGCGCGCGTTCGAGGCCGATAGCCGTTGACGTGCTCTCGAACCTGAACTCGCGCTCCCCTGCAGCACGCGCCGCACTCTCCACGTAACCTTCCCGCGATTTCCTCCTTTGGAGGTTTTTCGACGCCGGCCGCCGGAGTTCGCGGCACCGGCTGTGAGCGGCCGGCATCCGAAACCCTTCACAAAAGCGGACATGACAAGGTCGACGGCAGCCGATGGACCCAAGCTCTCCTGGCAGCGTATTCGGGCGTCATCGCCGGTATCACATCATGAGGCGAAAGGCCTCGCCGGACCGCCGATCCGAACGGTTCCATTCGTCCGAGTCTCTCCGGCATTCGGCCTTCTGTAGGTACCGAGAATCCTATCCCAGAAGAAATGGATCACCGCGAAATTGCAGTTCGCGTGGCAGTGATGAACGAAGTGTAGTTCCTGTTTCCGTCTGAACCATGCAAACCGCTCAAGCCGCGATGCCTCTACGTGGTACTCCTTGTCGAAAAAGACGTGCGCGTAGAACGACGCCGCACATGCGGCTACCTGAACCACGAAGAGATCGAGTGGCAATACGAGGTGTGTGCACGCGCCTACCAGAAACACGGGAATGAAGAAGAAGGGCGTATTGTTGCCTTGGTCGCCAAGGTACGTCCGCGAGACGAGATGATCTTTGGAATAGTAGACGTGATGGAAGTTGATGTGGTTGCGGAAGAACTTGCCACCGATGGGATGATGGCCGAGCTTGTAATGCATCACCGTCTGCCCAAGGGACATGACTAAATGCGTAGCGACGGCGGTCATGAGATATAGCGGAAGCTCCGGAAGGAGCCGCGATACCGTCTGGACCATGAGCTCTTCCTCCCGCTTAGGGAGCCAATCTAGCACATATTGCCCGTGCCGGCAGTTCGATGATCGAGCGGTCAGCGGTTGAAACCTGACGCAATAGCTCGGTCTGCATCGAAGCCGACCGAAGGAAGCCCGCCCCGCCCATGAACGGCAATCTCGCCGCGGGCCTTTGAATGATCGTGAACACTATCGGCTGTCGGAGATGCTATATCCGGTTGGTTTGCGCCGGCCCGGCCGAGCGCCGGGCAAAGGAGGCGAGATGAGAGATCCGGTCGACACCTACATGCAACATGTCGTGCCCATGGTGGTCGAGCAGACCAACCGGGGCGAGCGCGCTTACGACATCTATTCGCGGCTGCTGAAGGAACGGATCGTGTTCATCACCGGTCCGATCGAGGACAATATGGCGTCGTTGGTGGTGGCACAGCTCCTGTTCCTGGAGGCCGACAATCCGAAGAAAGAGGTCGCGATGTACATCAATTCCCCGGGCGGCGTGGTCACCTCCGGGCTTGCGATCTACGACACCATGCAGTTCATCCGCCCGCCGGTATCGACCCTGTGCGTCGGGCAGGCGGCGTCGGCCGCGTCGCTGTTGCTTGCGGCCGGCGCCAAGGACCTGCGGTTCGCGCTGCCGAACGCCCGCATCATGGTCCACCAGCCGTCCGGCGGGTTCCAGGGCCCGGCGACCGACATCATGCTCCACGCCCAGGAGATCCTGAATCTGAAAAAGCGCCTAAATGACATATACGCGAGGCACACCGGTCAGCCGCTCAAGAAGATCGAGGACGCGCTGGAGCGCGACACGTTCATGACCGCCGACATGGCCAAGGATTTCGGCCTCATCGACAAGGTGATCGAGAAACGGCCTGTCGAGGACCCTGCGGCCAAGGTGTAGGCGAACCACAGACGGCGTCCCTAACCTCATCGAAGGTCGTAGAACGGGGTTTTCAGAAGGGACAGGCCTAATTTGAAAACGGCTGGAAATGCTCCGCGGCCCCGCCGATCTCCCGCGCGAAACGTCGAAAGATCAAAAGCGCCTCTTGCTGCGCTCCTAATGCGTCTTGCGGACCGGTAACCTCAATCGTGACCATAGTGGCGAGAAAATAGTCCCCGGCGAGTTGAAAGCTCACCCTCCATAGGGACGACGCTTCACCCTTCGGCGTGACAGTCGCGCCGGTTTGTCGAACCGAAGTTATGCTAATCCTGACGGCCATAGCGCCCTCGCTGGGTAGTTGCTACTGTCCGACGCGCGCGCTTCCTCACAAGTGCGAGTCGGCCGATCACCGGCAAACCAGAGCCAGATTTGGGCAGGGCCTCATTTTGAAATCATTGAACCGCACAATCCGAAGGCGCGCGCCTGTCATTTGCGGCAACCGGCGCGGACGACGGAGAAGACCGGTTCAAAATTGCTCACCTGTTGATGTGCGGCTCGTCATGCAAAATGACATCCAGCAATGAGCTGTGGATTTCCAGGTGGCCGTGGCCGTCGTAATCAATCAAGCCCATTTTTCGGAACCTATTCATGAAAAAGCTCACGCGAGATCGCGTCGTGCCGATCATTTCCGCGAGCGTTTCCTGGCTGATCTTTGCAATAACCGGCTCGGGCTTACCTTCCTTGCCAAACTTCGCGAGGATGAGAAGAAGCCGAGCCAGGCGCTTCTCGCTGGAATTGAACAGTTGATCGACCAGATCCGCCTCAACTCGGACGTTGCGCGCCAAAAGATGCGACATGAACCTCTCGGAAAATTCTGGCTCGTCGTGGAGGATGCGAATCATGGCTGCTTTCTCCAACCGCATGATTGAGGATTCCTCCATTGCTGCGGCTGTCGCCATGCGCAGGGGCTGCCCGGCCAAGCATCCCTCGCCGCAGAAATCGCCAGTTCCAAGGATTGCAACGATCGCTTCTTTCCCTTGCTCGGAAAGCACCGTGAGCTTCACTTTGCCGCCTTGGATGTAGAAAATAGAATCCGCCGGCTCGCCCTGCGAAAAGACAATTTGATTTATTTTACAGGCGGATAGCGTCCTTCCACCGTTTGCCTTGGCGAGGAAGGCTTGGGGGTCGAACGGGGGTTTTTGGTTGCTTTCCATTGCAGCACCTTCCGTGCCGAGCGCAGCCCCGAAAATGCGGCGAATCATAGCATCATTCGATCGTCGAGAACATCTTCGCTCACTTGGATGTTACCCGACCCGCATGTGCGCTTACTCCCTCTTGGGCCGCTTCTCGCCCTCTTGGACCTCCGGGGCATTACCGATCATTTTTAGAGTTTCGCGCGAGGAGAGATTCGAGAAATCTAATATCGGGCCTCAACTTCGCGATCGCCTGGCGCGTAACATCGTTGCCGTTCTGATGGCTCGTCATCGAACCCGATTCGAGCGCGCGCAGAAGCTGGAGCAATGCGGCTAGCTCTTCCTTCGGTTTCGGGTCATAGGGCATGGGCTATACCGCTCCGCTCGCGTTACTATAGCCGATGCCTTCCGGGCGAGGGAGGCGGCAAAGAGTCAAAATTCAAACTGAGCCACCACCGACGCCGTAGGGGCTTGCCGACCGGGTCGACGAGAATGGTTGCGCCTATTATGTTACGGTCAGGATTAACCCCGCGAGCCAGCGCATTTCCGCTCAAGCAGCACATAGAGGTCGATTCCGGCGATCTTGTGGGATCCTGGGCCGATTACCTGCCGTTCCACAGTCACCTCTTTCTTGTCGCCGATATCGAATGGCGCGGATTTCTCGGCGTACCATGTTCCATCCGAGGTTTTCTTGAATCCTTCACAGCGCAACGTGTTGGGCGGAAGTTCCGGCTGGCTGACTTGGGCAATGGTTGGCGATAAAGGCACAACATGGAGACCAGGGCTATCGAGACGGGCCATGTTCGGCATCCCTTTGGGATTGAAGACGTTAGACCGCTAGGGTTTATGCCAAAGGGGTCCAGTCTGTTGCCGTCTTGCCGCACAGCATAGTTCGAGACAAGGTCCCAAGTTCCAACCGGTTGCTCGCTGAGCAGCTCGGTCGGCTGTTGAGCGAATGCTGAAGGAGCACCCGCGGAGGCCAACAAGATGTTTCCTGAAAACACCGTGACAGGTCCTTTCATATTTCTCTCCCTGCTGGCCCGTTTTAACCCCTAGTGGCTCGTTTTGAATCTCCACAGTGGCCTATTTTGTCCAGGGTA